>JAABUO010006788.1_pt1 | contig 13095 bp, 19 predicted proteins | sample 5559291 | NCBI WGS metagenome assembly JAABUO01 (sample SAMN10711878, study PRJNA513372) | rock metagenome | isolation source: Antarctica rocks | place: Antarctica: Victoria Land, Finger Mt sud
GTATGATACACACCATTAATGGCTGGCTTTCATTTTTGCTTGCAAACATGTACGTCAAATTTGGTGACCAGATTCGCTGCCAGATCCAGGAAACACCCATGGGTACCGATTGTGCCTCACATTTAGCTGACTGCTACCTTGCTATGCATGAACTCAGCTTCATCATGCACCTGGCTGCATTGTATCTGGATGTTGCTGTTGCTTTCCTGTGCACAATCAATTATTGGATGGCATGTGCCTTTCTGCTTACTCTGCGCTACATTGATGACCTGGCCAGCATTTGTAGTCCAGACCTACACCATATGCTGTGTGTAGATCAGTACTTTCATCATGCAAGGATCACTGGCATACCCCAGGACTCTGTTGGTCACGCCTGACAGATTCATGAAAATCCATCGACTATATGAACCTCAAGATACAGCGCGAAGTTGGCAGTGTCAGTCGGCTCAACAGAGTCCTGTATGACAAGGGGAAACATGTTCCACTGTCCAGACTGTTCATCATCAAACACCCCCCTGCCAGCTCCAATATCAGCCCAGCAGCCAAGTAAGGCATCATCACCGGTCAGTTCCTCAGGCTGCGCAGAATCATGGTGGATCGTAGTGATTTCACCTTCCAGATGGCTGGTATCATCAGCTACATGCAAACCAAAGGACACAATGTGACACACATGATGTCCAGGCTCCACATGCTGTGCAGGAGGTTCACAGAGCTGTATGGCACACACCCGCATGACATTTGCCAACAAACGACCTGGATGCCATTACAGCTGCTTGATCACTTCCACCGTGCACATCAAATCTCAGATCTCAGACAAAACATGTGCCATATTGGCAGAATGCCTCATACCAGGCTTAACTTACCACCTAACACTCACTAGTTGGTCGAGGGCTGCAAGCCACAAGCTGTATTGCTAGCAGCGCTGCTTAGGCACATCTGAGGCTAAAGTCGGGTCTGATAAATGAGGCGCTGCTACTTTTGAGCCCAACACTTAGCATATAGCTCCAACGCATGAGGGCAATTCGGAAATTAAAGAGCAAAGCAGTGTCCATGCAGACAAGCTGAGGCATCTTTGCCTGGGTGTTAGGCAGGCACCAGCTCTAAGCGCAAAGCACAGAGACCAGCTGATTGTCTGACAACCTCTGAGTCACCACAAGTGTATATGTGCAGTCACCATGACAGCGCAGGGGTTGCCTGCAGAGCTCAGCCAAACACAGATTGCAAGGCAGAGGGCACCCAGGAGCAGCCCCAGGCACAAATGAAAGAATACAATGGTGGCAGTGCAAATCTACTGCAGAGGCAAGGCAGTAGCCAGCAACAGTGTTATGAGCACAAGTCAAAGCTCAACATGCGCAATTGGCAAATTTTGCAATGCTACTTTAGCCCGAATGCATGCCACCTTCAATAAACATAATTATGCCTGCAAGCAACAGGAAAAAGACACATACATGTCATCCATCATCAGATAAATTATGGTGGATTGCATCAATGCCTTTACCTGTACCTCAAAGCCCGATGCTTTTGTCATGCGAAGCATACTCAAGTCTGGCAACCCGCATGCAGAATAGGATTGAAAGTTCTGCACCATTACATTGATCAGGAATGATGGTTACAGATATAAGCAGTAAATGTACTTTGAAGCAGTGAAGCTGAAAGCTGCCACCAAGGCAAGTTTGCCATTGTTGAGCAATAGTATCAGATGAACAGACTTTCATAAATATGACACAAACACTCATGCCAACATGAAAGAAAAGCGCAGTACACTGCTTTCCCTACATGCAATGGACATGTTGTCTGCAAGCATAGTCCCAAGCAACACAAATCGTGACCAGAAGGGGAGTTGTAACTCAAAAACAGGGCAACATGTTCTGAACCAGTGACGGGCAACAGATAGAACAAACACTGCTTGACACCAAGCCTGCACACTGCCAAGCTCTACAGAGCTGCACACATTGTGGCAAACTGCCGCAGGCATACACAACACAAATGTCCACCAAAACCCATACACCTCCTGCAATTGCCCAGAGGGACTCGACTAGAAAAAGTATTGCATGATATGATGGCACAAGACTATTTTATCTTGCAGCAGAAGCCTTTTCAGAGACGAATTTGCCCTGCTCCTGCAACTGCTGCAACTTCTCCTGCAACCCCTCCACAGCTTCTTTGGCCAGATTTCCCATCAAGAAACCTATGAAGAACTGGAAATACCTGCAGGCAGCAACTGCCTTTCATGTATGCATCAGAGCAATTAGCCTGCCGTAGCTTTGAGCGTAAGACAACACAGCTTCTGAGAACTGTATGAGGGCAACATTGAGTCAAGGTTCATGTCAGGCACAGCGGAGAACCTACTTGTACCATCTGACTAACTCTATTTTAGTGGTGTAGTTCACTTGAACAATGTCCTCAGACCCTGGCTTGCGGGTGAAAGTGAGCGTGTCTGTGCTTTCATGAAATCTTGATATGCCAAAAAAGACAGCTTTATTTGGACGCTCCATTTCAAGCAACTGATACCTGCATCAGATTGCAGGTCACATTCAGTGCAATAACACTTGTTGCAGTGTTTAGATGTCTAAGGATTTGAGTACCAGACTCCGATGCAAGTCTGCAAGCTCATGGCAAGTCAATGCAGTTGAATGCTCCACGCTGAACAAACACTGCACTCAGTAGGCTGTGTTCCAGGTCAGGCCTGATTGCTACACAATAAAGCAATACCCCCAGCATAACATCTTATGGTCCCAGGCTCATCAGAGTCAACCTGGGACCAGAAAAAATATAAGAAAAAAGCATTGGGGCCTCACACTGTAACAGTCTTGACTCCCAGCAATACAGTCATCAGGGACAATGTGTCCCCAACCTTGAAAGCCCCTCTTTTGCTACTTTCGCGCAGCTTGGCGTCAGTTGTACCTAAACCCCAGGGCCTCACTCAACATGAACAAAGAGACAACACCGACGCCTGTAAGTGCGGCTGGCTTTCGTAATGTACCTGAATCCCATCTGTCTATGTGTGAAAAGTCAGCAGCGTACTGGAACACCTTCTCTATGTCGCCTTTCACCTCAAACGAGTTTTCGGACAATGAGTTGCTGAGGCTGTAGTCATTGGACGTGCTGACTGCTGTGGCCTGAACACGCTGGATTGACTGCAGCGGTGTGCGACGTCGAAGTTGAGGTGTGGGCGTCCTGAATGGCTTGAGTCGTGTGCACCGGAACGGTATTGCTGTGCCAGGCCGGCAAGCACTACCCTTAACACTGGGCAGGCAGGAATGCGCTGAGCTCATCGTTGTTGATCTCATGGTCTGCGAAGCTCTGCATAAGCCTGTACTGCAGATTGGTAAAGGTAGTCAAGCAGGAACCATTTTGGGCCATTTTGGGCCTTGAGTTTTGATTTTGACGCGTGGCGTACCTTGGACGCGATGGCGTGCTCCGTGCATAACGCTAACACGCGTGCTTGAGCTGACCTAACAGCCATCGACACAGCTGTATTCGATACAAACGCACGCCCTCAGCGTGAGTACCTAATGCATGTGATGGCAACTTCCAATCAGTTTGTGCACTGAGCACTTGATGCAGCAGGCTTTGGCACGGGGCACATCGAATACAAGGCTGCTTTTCCTTGTTTTGCTATGCTTGCTAGCATTCGCAGCCCTAGCTGAGCCCACACAGCAAAAGGAGCAGGACGAGGTGCAGCAGCCGCTACTCTCAGACTCGTGCACTAACCAGACCGGCTCAGACCCACATGCAGCAGTAGCAAAGTCTCCTGGCAGCCTTCCTGGCAAGCTTGAGAGTGACCTTGTGCAAATTGAAGCTGACAGCGGCCTGCTGTTGCAGCAGTGCAAGGCTCTCCCCACATGTGACAAGCCTGCGCTGCTGGAAGCCCTAGTCCCTCCAACAGCACGTGAAATTTGTCCTGTCGAAATCTTGAAGAGTGATCTCTCAGCTGAGCGCCAACCTTCAGGTGTGTCCAACATGGGCCCTGCCAACCTCTGCATTGTTGTCAGTATGCTGTGCATGCCAATACAGCATCAAAGTGATCAGGGATGTTGAAGATGTTGTGGACACCTTTCAGTCAGGTTCCTTACGGCCTGCAGTGTCAAATCAGTGTCGTCAAACCCACATCGATTCCCACAGCAAGCCATCGCTCACAATGCGCTGAGCAAGATTCTTGCATCACTGGCCAGGACATCAATCCTGCACTTGGGAACAAGACTGCTGGTGGCGCAGGTACTGGCAGCTGTCAACCTGCCCCCAGCAGCATCAGTAATGCAAGTGCAACACATTTGGCTCCGGTTGAGCAGGCATTAGCTGCATCAAAGCAGCAGAAGCTAGCCAGCGACAGCTCTGAAGAGGACCGCCACAACTTCGCCTTGTCCAAAGATGGAGCCAAAATTGTGGCCAGCAACAAGGAGGCCAAGAAGGCGTCTGCCATCTTGGACACTGACAGCGACACCTTCATGAAAAATGAATGCAAAGCTGAGAAATGGTTCATCATTGAGCTATCTCAGGTGTGACAGCATGCAAACACACATGCAGCAGCAGACCAACATCAATGCATCAGTGCATCCTCAATCATCAATCATCAATCAACAATCATCGGTCATCAATCATTAATCATCCATAATCAACCATCTGACATCAATCATCAGTCATCAGTCATCAGTCTGACTGACTGCTTTGAACTGGCAAATAATATGCCAAGTCTCTGCATTGTTGTACAGCATTGCTCACCTACCTTCTGCACCCAGCAAACATGGGTGCATTGCAGCCACGCCAAGTGCAAATGCAGTGCAGGTGGCAAAGGTAGACTCCTTCCAGCTGTCTCAGTACGAGCTGTACTCCAGCAGGGTGGAGGACTTTGAGGTGAGGGGCCGGCAGGCCCACCCCAGAGCCCAGGGGGGTGAGTACAGCAAGAGCCTCAATACCACTGGCTGGCAGCTGATGGGCAAATATACTGCTGCCAAGATGAAGGGCAGTCAGGTCTGTATGCCCAGCTTTACCTTTTTGGGGTGTAATCAGATTCATAGTCCATAGCTCATAGAAACTGATCATGTGTGTGACATGCTGTTTTTTGCACAGACCCTATAGATGTTGTACGCCATTTCTGATGGCCTTGTTGATGCTGTGAGGTCGAGCCTGGTAGGCTGAACAAGACTGACAAGTGGTTATAAGCAAATCACACTGAAAGCCCAATCTTGGTGCTGCAGACCTTCACAGTGGCAGAGCCTGCTTGGCTGAAGTACCTTCAGTTTCATTTCCTCACTCACCATGGCAGTGAGCCCATGTGCGCACTCAATGATGTTCTAGTATTTGGAAAGAGCGCAGCAGAGGATCTTGAAGACCAGCTGAGTGATGAGGCTCTGCTGACTGATGCACAAGACTCTGCTGATGCCAAAGCCAGTGAGGCAGCAGCCCCCATCAATGCAAACGGCAACACTGACTCACAGGCTGCACAAGCAAGGACCCCAAGTTCAGCACAGCAGGTGGCAATTGAAGCACAAGTAGATGCAAGCAGCAATGCAGGTCTGCAGAACTCCTCTGGAGTATTGCAGGCTGGCAATGCCTCAGGCACTGGCAAGCAAGCACATGCCCAGCAGCAGGCGTCTTCTAACTCAACAGCCGGTCCTCGCCAGCCAGGTGAGAACATGTTGGCTATAGACCTTGCAACCGTACGAACATTTGGCATTAGTAGCTGCATGTCAGCTGCATTGCCTGCTGCAGCAGCAGGACAGGCAAAGATCATATGTAAGCGCAAGTTGCATGGTCTCTGTCTGTGTTTGTTCCTATCCGCACTCATATGTGCATGGCTGCAACAGGTAAAAGCAAGATAGACCGACAACCTGCTATATTTTGCTGTGACAGGTCAGCAGGACTCTGAGCAAAGAGCTGCAGGTTCTGGCAGGATACCACACCCAGTGATATCAGATTCTGCAGACCTGACTGCTGACAAAGTCCACTCTGTTGAGCTAGAGAATGAGGCTCTTCTGCGTGAAGCACCTCCTGGAGCAGCAGAGACGGAATCCAAAGCAGAGTCTAGAGCTGAGCTATCAACAGAGGACCTGCTGCTGCCTCACAACAGCGCTGGCAGTACCAAAGCTCGCCACGGCGGCAGCATCTATGACATGCTAGTTCAGGAGATCAAGTCCCTCAAGCTGCAACAGAAGCAAACGCCCAGACAGCTAGCTGAGCTGCAAAGGAACTTGTCGATGCACATGCAGCGAACTGCGGCTGAGTTGGGCGCTCTGGACCAGACTATCAAGGGGCTACAGGCTGATATGAATCTTATGCAGAGAGTAAAAAGTGATCTTGCAGAGGACAGCGACACTGCTGTGGCAACTCTTTCAGATGTGGATGTTGATCTGAGGGCAGTGTTGCTTCAGCTTGAGTCCATGCAGCGGGCATTGCACCAGGTGCAGCATAGAGTCACCGCCATTGTGTTACTAGCCATCATTGCATGGTTGGGAGTGGTTGTGCTCACTGCTCCTGCCTTGGGTCAGCTGACCTGGATCTTGTGGATCCCCATATTTCTGATTGCAGCAATTGGCGTTGTGTGGCTTACGCCATGCATATTCAGAATACTTCCTGGCAGCGTGTAGTCAGTGAGCACTTTGCAATGCGGTATGATGTGTCTGCACAGTGTGTCTGCAAAGTTTAGCTGAATGTGATTGCAAGGCAGGTGGTTTTAGGGCGGGCTGCATGCAGAACTAAAGCATTATGTTAATGCTTATTCTGTGCGCAGGCAGCATCAACCCCAGAAGTATTAGGTCTAGGCGTTTCGGTTAATGAACTTGTGACTTTGTATAAGACTGGGATTGGCAATCACTGCATGTGACCAAAATTATTTTACAGACCTCGTTTACCAGTGTTACTGACATTCTGCCCTGCCACAAGTCAGGCTTGTGTACAGGCCTGCAGTTAAACACGAGACACCACAGCATTGCACGAATGCTGGCAAAGTATAATATGCAGCAGGCATGAGCAGATGTGCATCTGCTCAGCGCGAACTGAGAAGTATTTTGAATAAAGACGGGCTTGGTCAAAAATACAAAGCATGGAAGGGTACAGGTGAACACTGGTGACAATGTATTGCTGACAGGACAGTCAAAAAGTCTACCAAAAGAATAAATAATTCAGGCGGGAGCAGTCGCACCAGCAAACAGCCTTGCTGCATTTGTGCTGAAGGAATATGAATGCGCTCACTCATCATTGGCAGCGCTTTTCGACCCCACATATGGTCTTTGCTTTCCTCCGTCAGGAGGACACGAATCTGCACCATCTCTATGCTTCTTTTGCTGCTCATCATCACTCAGTGTCCTTTCCAATACTCTTCCATTGCTTCCATCACCGTTCGCATTATCACTCTCACTAGTCCCATCGTCGTCACCATCACTGCCTGCAGCTTCAGCCACTTGGACTGGCCGGTCAATGGGGGCTTCCTGTAGCCCCAAGGCAGCTGCATTTTCCTGTCCCCTGGGTGCAGTGTTGACCCCAGGGGTAGCCAAGGCTGACAAACTAGGCATGTCATTCTTGCTCACAGCAGCCTGGTCAAACACGAACACGTCCTCCTCTTCAGACAGAGTTGCATTTGGGGCAGGCAGCTCGTTGGTCAAGACCCGCATCATGTCATGTGACCGGTCATCGAGCTGCTTGCGCAGAGCCCGGGTGAGTCCTGCTATGTCGTTGTCGCGCCCTCCCAGCTCTTGCAGCATCCGACTGCCCAAGGCTATGCCAGCTTCTGTAGTGGCTGCTGTTACGTAATCCGCCCCGGCAGCCTTCAGCTCTGCTGCATGCCGCAAGTCAAGGGCTCTGACGTAAATGGGCACCTGCAGCACATCAAGGTGGTGACACCTGCTTATACGTTGCAGGCATGGGCTTGCTTGCAACATTGCGCTGCTGCCAATGCTGCCCCATTCCTCTCTGTCATGAAGCATGTGTTGCTGTGGGGAGGATAACGCGACAGGCATGCTGGTGCAACTAAGCAAGCAGGATGTGGGGAGGATAGTGCAACTAAGCAAGCCGAAGTTGCTGATTTGCAACTGGAGGGCGTGCTGGTCAGTCTGCAGTAGTTGTGACTGCTTCAGAGAGTCATTGCAGTAAGATTGCATGCTTGAAGCACAGCCTCTGCAAGCTAATCCTGAACTGCAATCATATGAGGGCAGGGCCTTACATTTGGGTAGTGTTCTCTGAGGGAGTGGACAGTGGTGACCAGGCGTGCGCGTGCAGTGTACACCACGGCCAGTGCTCGCGGCTTCTCAATGCCAGCAGCTTCCAACACCGACGCCCTTGACGCATCCCTACAACAGCACCAAGCTCAGCTCAAGCCTACAGCCGGTGCTGATGCTCATGACACACATGTAGCATGAGAAAGACAGTGAGGAAGCTTGCAAAAGTATAAGAGTTCAGCCCAGAATGCCCACACCTGCAAAAATCAATAACATCTGTTCAATCAGCATCAGCGTACCAAAAAGGAGCAGCTGGCAAAGTCTATGGCATCAGCACATGCAGCATTGTCCATTTGCTTCTGGCTTCTATCAAGAAAATGTACCAAAACAGATGCCCTGTAGGCTAGTGACAGGAGCTAGTATGAGCTTACCCATACACCACATTGAAGCCTGCAGCTCGAGCTGCCTTGATGCGAGCAGGCTGCAAGTCAAAAGCTACATAGGGCACCTGCCCCCTCTCCAGCGTCTGCGACAGGGGGCTTTCCAGCATGTTCACCACAGACTGGCCCAACTCTCCAAAGCCACATATGACAACAGGGCGCATGTCCCGAGACCCCGCTCCTATAGTTGCCGGCCCTGCCTCTGCACCTGTCAACCAAACAAGCCAGTGTGATTTCCCCACTGCAAACCTTGTAGTCTGAGGTACGCAGCCAGATACTATTGAGTACACACTCTGGCCTGGAAGCACAGATGGAATGCCAGCTGCTTTTGCGAGCAATTGTACGACACTGCTACAAAGCTACCAAATGACACCTCAGCTTGGACAGATGAGGGGATTGCAAGCTACACAATGAGACATCCAATGCAGGCATTGCTTTGTTTCATGGCATGACATAGTTCATGTGAGTATGCTGACCACACAAACAGCATGCTGGGCTGTGCATGCTGTCCAGAATTCAGGCGTGTTGCTTAGACTGTACAAGATAGTGCATCCTTGAGACCTTTCTAGATCCAATCCACAGAATTGTCATCCACAGAAGCTGAGTTATGCCTGACAGACAATCACATCACAAATCCATCCTGAGCGCACTGACAGTTGACTGCTCCCTGTGCAGCTACACAGGCAGTGCAAGCAGGCAGGCCTTGCCTGACTGTTCGTCTTCCTCATCGTATTTGTCTGCCAGCTTCTTGCCAATGGATGCCAGGCCAGGCGTGAGAGCCATGCTGATGACCACCACAATGATGAGCAGCTTGTTGAGCTCCTCTGGCAGCACCTTCAGCTCGGCGGCTAGGCTGAGCAAGACAAAGGCAAACTCCCCGCCTTGAGCCAGCATGAAGGCTGTACGCACAGACTCCCCCCTGCACAGACAGACACTCAGTCAACAGCAGTGGTCTCATTCTGAACGAATTGAGGTTGCATTGTGCATATTTATGGTACATGTGTGTTCACTAGTTAACATCATTAGAAGTGACGCTGACCAGGGGCAAAGGGCTATGGTTGCACCCAGTCCCTGCAATTGCTGCTTAGCCAGGCAGAGGCAATATAACGACACTGTACTGTCATCAGGCAACTTTGTGTTGCCGTGGACGCCATCAGTGAATTGCCATATCGTGCGTGAAAGCTTGGCACACAAAGCTGGCACAGAGACTGCACCCATTCACATCTTGTTCACTGTTGCACAAAAGCAGGCAAGCTAGTGCAGCAAGGAGGGGGATGCAGAATGTACAGTAAGGAGTTAATGCAGAAAGTGTAAGCATGGAATACAGAACGTGTATAAGAAGGGTGACCTGGTCAAGCCAAAGAGGGGCGCCACACTGCCGATGATGCCGACCTTGACAGAGATGAGGCCTCCAGTGAGAGCCAGCACAATGGGCCACTGCTGAAACAGCAGGGCCAGATCCAGACTGCTGCCTGTTGTCACAAAGAAGAGGCCGAGCAGAATGCCGCGGAAGGGCCTGATGTCTGCTTCCACCTATGACCAGGCAGAAGTCTGATCATGCACAGCATGAAGGTACAATGCAGGGCCCTGATGCGCGGGCCCATGCTTGTACACACAGAGTGATCGCGCAAGCACACCCTGTGCACATTGAATGGGTTGACGCAGGATGCAAGGAAGCTGATTGTACAGCAGTGCTATGATCACATGCACTGTCCACAAATGGCAGCCTCTCATGAGTCAGAAGGCATGCTTTTGGATGATGCATCAAGCATGAGTGTACTGGTGGCATGCCAATGCATGCTGTCTCGTGGTGATCTGCTCTGAAGCAGCACAATCAGCGTAAATGCGACTGTGCAGATGGACAGATGTGGAGGCTGCTGTCTCACCTGAGTCCTGTAGTTGGTTTCAGCCAGCAGCACTCCTGCTGAGAAGGCCCCTGCAGGCACAAACATGTCACTTGCACACTGTGCAGCAACTGAAATGATGTTGTGTTGCTCCCAGAAGCATCACAAGCAGTTGCACTGACAAGGAGCCCAGATTATATTGATCATAGGTAGTTGATATGCTGACAAGCTGCTGCTTATTTGCAGGCAAGACGTCAGAAAGGAAGGCAGGGCAACCGGGGAAAAGTAAATCCACACACAGCAAAGCAGAGACACGACGCAGCGCCGTGTGGAGGCAGCAATGATATGAGGCTGCAATGCTGGACGTGCATAAAAGTGCTGATGCAGGTAATAGACTGAATCTGACTGTGTCAGAGGCAGACCTAGAGTATCGCTGAGGCCCAGCTTCTGAGTCAGCAGGCCAGCTCCAGTGACAGTCAGCAAACAGAGGGAGATGAAGGTTTCATCGCTACGTGACTCAGCTACCAGCTCAAAGAGGCGTCGCATGACCAGGCGGCCCACCACCAGCAGTGCAGCAAGACTGCCTAGCGTCTTCAGGGCTGTCGGACCGAGTTGGTACACCAGGCTCATTGTGCTTTGCCCGCCAAGGTCATTTGTTTCTACAAAGGGTAGCAGGACCAGAAAAGGGACCACAGCAATATCCTGTATGAAACAAGGACAACAGGTGAGGTACCATGGAGGTATGCAGCTCTAACTTGACATGAGTCAGAAAGGGATTCAAGGCTTGAGCATGTTGGCTGCAGTCAGCACTGCAGATGTTCATGTCATGCTGAGACACAAGTTGTGTTTGGTGCAACATGGCACGGCGTGTGCTTTGCCTGAACAGTTGCATGTGTTGTCAATTTGACTGAAAGGCTGCTTACTTGCAGAAGCAGTATACCAAGTGTAGCTGAACCAAACTTGGAAGAGAGCTCTCCATTCTCTGACAGCAGCTGAAGCACAAAGGCTGAGGAAGACAGAGACAGTGCTGCCCCAATGACAACAGCCTCATCCACCGTACGAATGGCTGCTAAACCACCAGGAGCATGAAAGATTTTGACCAGGATCTGTGTACCTATGCCGTTCCCGACTGGTAATGCAAAAAGTGTAAAAGCTAGTGTGCAGAGTAGCATTTGCAGTGAGCCCAAGCCAAACGCAAATTTGGCCAGTGCCTGCAAACAGAACATGTCTTTAACTGGATGTGATGCAGCGGTGTTCCTCTGACCAATAAGGGTAGAACAATGAAATGAACAGCAGCATAGGAGTGGTTGTTGAACCTATCATGACAAACTTGTTGTAGCGAAACTAGCATGACTTGATAGCCTCTGCTGAAATGCCGGGAGCTGCAAACCTTTAGTCTATCCAAGCTCAACTCAAGTCCCATTTCAAACAAGAGGAACAGCACTCCTAGCTCACTGAGCTTCTGGATATCTTCAATGTTGCGGAACAGCCTGCAGTGTCAATGTGTAAAGCGTTGCGTGGACATCAGACACAACAAGTCGTAACAGCACTATAGTCACTGAGCGGTATTGTCAACGGGACAGCGATATACCCAAGCTGCCCCAACAAAAGCCCAGAGAAAAGGAATCCCAACACTGGAGAGGCCTTGACTGATTTGAACAAAGGTATGACAAGGACTGTGGCTGCCAGGAAGGTAAGAAAGTCAAGGCCCAGAGGGACCAGTGGGTCAGTTGTGGCATTGATCTGGAACGAGGGACGTCTGCCAACAATGCGCTGGGACAACCACCCGTGTTGCACAGTGTGCTTGCAGGACCTTTGAGTCCTGCAAGCTAGGTTGCGATGCTGTATTCGGCACAAAGTGACTTTTGCCACAGGCCTGCGCTGAATCGTTGGGCGGAAGCTTGTAAACGGTCTGGAACAAGAGAATGACACCAATGGAGCAGCTGGCATTTTGCACGCGCCCTTAGTGATATGCATGCGATGTGGTGTCTATGAGAAACGTCTTGAGCGCGAGTTGCGGTGTTGCTGAACTTAACATCCTCCCGGTTTGCTAGCTATCGGTCCAGCATGAAGCCGACAAGACTGCCGATGCGAGCGCAAGCTTCCGCGGCGATGCATGCACTTGTCAGGAGAAGCCCAGCTGCAGCATGCGCATCACGGCAAGTAGAGAGACTCGTGTGGCTTGGACTTTGCTTCGGAATCTCGCTTTAGGGCTGATGAGTCTAGCTCACAACCTGAACAGGGCGTTTCTAGGAAAGGCCAAAGGATGCAGAGCCTCATGACATGGAGACATTGTGGCACAACATGCAGTCATGCAGGGTTGTGTTAGGCTGCGGGATGGATGAATGCATCTCAAAGGCTATACTTACAGTTTTGGTAAGTAGAACCGCTGACTTGAAAGCTGCTGAGCAATATTTGCAGCGTCTAGGGGAGGCTTTCTTTGTCCTTTGTAACAAAAATCGAAACCTGAAACAAAATGCTTCATGCTCCGAGCTACATGTACAAGATCAATGACGAAATCGATCAACCTGCCCCTGAGCATGCTGCTCAACTTTTGATTGCAAAATATAGCAATACAACTCGAGTTTCCAAATATGCACGCAAGCTTTTCCCTAAAAAAGTCGCGTCATGTGGTGCTAAAGCTTGGCTTGTGTTCTG
>JAABUO010006789.1_pt1 | contig 13092 bp, 19 predicted proteins | sample 5559291 | NCBI WGS metagenome assembly JAABUO01 (sample SAMN10711878, study PRJNA513372) | rock metagenome | isolation source: Antarctica rocks | place: Antarctica: Victoria Land, Finger Mt sud
TACTGAAGAAGAAGCAGCACACGCATTTGATAGAGCTGCCATCAACAAGGGAGGCAGAGCAGCAAAGACAAACTTTCCAATGAGCGAGTATGAGACAGAGGTGACTGAGCTCACAGGTGACACAAGATCCCAAACTACAGTCCCTATGACTGGCGTGCACTGCAGCCAGAACATGTGATAGTTTGCATGCTCTGCAATGAATATTCAGCCTCCTTGTGTGCATGCTGTGATATATCGAAACGAGGTGTAGCTTGACCCTTGATGAACAGAGGCAGCACAGACCTGTCCACTTGAAGCGGACAGACACAGACCTGTCGCTTGCACCTGCTGCAGGTTTGTCTCAAGAAGACCTTGTTGCAATGCTACGAAGTCGAGCTCGCAAGAGTACATCGCACACAAGCAGCTATAGAGGTGTGAGCTTGTTAAAACAGACTGGCAAGTGGCATGCACAGATCAATGTTGGTGGGAAACAGGTACACCTGACCTTTACCTCTGGTCCTTGCATGTTGCATGATCCCTTTTGTTGCGCAAGCACAGCGCAAATGTGATGTGGGTGTCAAGCAAGTGGCAAGGATCCAGCATGCCAGAGCTTAACATCATAGTATCAGGCTGCTGCATGTGTGATCACACACTCCAGCTGCTTTGTTTGGCTCTCAATGCTGTTGTAACGCACCCATGACAATGTCTGACATGCCACACCAATTTGTCAAGAAGTCCATGTGCAATATGTCTTGCGCTCTTGCTACCACGGCCTGTACCATTACATTACTGACTGTGCCTGCTTGCAGGTCCACCTTGGATTCTTCCTCAGTGAGCAGCTTGCTGCCAAGGCGTATGACCGAGCAGCAATCAATAAGAGCTTGCACGAGGGGCAGAAGGTGGCCACCAACTTTGACATGTCCACGTACAAAGATGAGATGAAGGTGCTGACAGCCATGAACCAGGATGACTTTGTGGCCGCCTTGGCTGATGAAGAGTAAGACTCAACCTTGTTATTGCTGTCTCCACCATAGCTAGTGCTGTCCTTGCTGTCATTGCTGATGGGACCAACGATTTGGCTCATCGAGCTTTAGAGGGGATCACTCCAGAGTCAGATCTCTCCCCAAGTTACTCCAGCTTGTGGCAGACATGTGACATGTGACAGAGCTGCCATTGTCACAGGGACTGGGGGCCCTGTGAGTCACAAATCATGCATGCTTTTGCGCACAAAGGCATGATTCAAAATGATTGTTTGCTGCTTGTTTCAGGAGGCGCAAGGGTCTGATGGACATGCTAGGTCAGGGATTCACGCTCTCAGGTGCTCAAGTAGTCTTCGGCAGCAGCTTCATGCAGCCTCCTGGTAAGCTCCTGTGAGCTGCTTTGCCAGAATCCACAAACAGACACGTACCAGGGGAAGCTGTGCAATGCCTTGCAGAGCCTGTCGCAGTTGATTGCTGACATGCTGGGAAGACGAAACAAGCACGGCTTTTGCTGATGGCAATGCCCTTTGGTCTGTTGATGCCTTGCAGATGCAGCTTGTAACAAACATCTTCTGAACTGTGGTTAGTGTCAGTGATTCATGTCGGTGTGTTTATGCGTCTGTGCAGGTGGCAAGGGATCTTCCACACAGGCCAAGGCTACAAGAGCGCACAGGGAGTTGCAGGTAAGCACGCACACACACATACACACACACTCACAGCTCCTATGTTACAGCACATGCGTATCAGAATGGGCCTGTAGCTCACAGCCCTGTCTCCGCAATGCAAAGTATCGACTGAACAAAACAGTTTGCACCCATCCATCATGTAGGCTCTTCAGGATCATCCAACACCAACACGGCGTCGCATCTGCTGTTGCACTTTCTTCCTCACTGACTAGCAGCACCTTGGTAGTGTTCATACCACAAGTGCTCCAAAGTGTGTTTCAAAACGTGTGTTTCATTGGTTATCGCTGCACCTGTCCTTACATTGAGTCAAACACCCATGGCAACCTTCTCTGGTGTTGTCGTGTTGACAGCAGTCCTTTTTGTTGATTTTACAGGCATTGCAAAGGGACGGATCTGCAAGCCTGTCCCTCTCTACAGGCAAGGTCAGCACCAGGAAGCGCAAGCTTGCAGACTTTCATCTGGATGCAGCTGCTGCTGCTGCTACTACTCCTGCTGCTGCTGCTGCTGCTGCTACTACTCTTGCTGCTGCTACTCCTGCTGCTGATGCACCTGATGCCTCCTGGGATGCATCTGTAGCAGATGACCAGTCAGTGAATGCTTCGCTTGCATCTCGCCCCATTGACGCCAGCGGTCCAGTTGCAAGCGACAACAAAGACAGCAATCAGGCTCCTGTCAGGAGCAGGCGGCGTACCTCTCAGCGCAACGTAAAGACTGGTGCAGACAAGCAGGTTGCCACAACTGAGTCAGCCTTAGTTACAAGGGCGTCAGAGGAGAGGCACAGAGATGGCAGCATGGAAGCGCCCAATCCTCCCGCCACAGCTGTGGCCAGCGGTGGTGCCAGCGCTGACGTGGACAAGCAACCAGGGATGGGTCCAGGGCATCCCCATCTTCTAGAAGGGCAGGATCAGCCAGGCGCCAGGGCTGCAGCTGTCCAGCCAACGGCAGGCAAGACACGCTCGCAGAGAGGTGTCGCTCAGCCTGCTGCTGCGTTGATCAAGGTGGAAGACACTTCTGCAGCTGAGGCTCATGGTCTGGAAAGAGTGCCTGCTGGGCAATCTGGTGCTGATGGGAAAGCTGCTGAGTCAGAAAGGGACAGGAGGCTTTCTGCAAGGCAGATGCGCTCTACAGGATCCAAGATCAAAGTCAACAAAGGTGTTGTATGCCACAATACTGGTCCTGGACATGAATGTCTTGCTGTGCGTTAATAACTTGCATGCAGCACATGATGCTGCTTGATGCTTGCGTGTATGTCTGCTCACTTGTCAAAGGACTGATGCCTGCTTGAGTTTGGTGTCTACATGGCAGGCAGATGTCACTTTACAGCTGTGACGCAGGCATGCTGTCAGTAGCGCCTCTGCTCCCTGAGCATGATTGTGCAAATCTGTAGCTACATCTAATCCCAGGAAGTTCTAACTTGCTAGTCTCAGATAATGTACATAATGTGTGCAGACGTGCCAGCTGCAACACCGTTCCTGTCGGCAGAAGCCCAGCAGGTTGGTCAGTCAAGCATCAAGGCTCCTGCAGCCAAAGAGCCCTTGCCTGCAGCTGCCTCAGCAGCAGCAGCCGCAGGCAAAGCACCAAAGCGTGCAAAGCGTGCTAAGGCACCAGAGGCAGTGGTCACAAGTCTGGCGCCAAAGAGCTTTGAAGCTCCATCTGAAGCCGCTGGCAGCCAGCAGGAAACTGCGTCTGGCAGTACCAAGCCAACAGAAGCTGTGCGAGCTACGCCAGCTGTTGCCTCTGCTGCTGCTAAGGCTGATTCGCTGCCACTATCGAATGGAGTTTCAGCAGCAAGCAAGGGAGCCGTGTCTGCAGGTGCTGCAGGCAGCAAGGCACAGCCATCAGCAGCAGCTACCACCTGCGTTGCAGGCAGCAAGGCACAGCCGGCAGCAGCAGCTAACACAATTGCTGTAGGCACTACAGTCCAGCCAGCAGCAGCAGCTGACACATGCGCGTCTGCTGGACAACCACCTGCTGCACCAGCTCTGTTATCAGCCCAGGCGGCTTCCAAAGCTGCTGAGATCTCTGCTGCTGGCCCACCTGTGTTGCAACAGGGAGCACCTGGTCCTGCACCTGCTGGAGCAGCTTCCTTTCAGCTAGAGCAGCCAGCAGGCACAGCTGGCAAGCAAATTGCCCCTGCTGCAGGGCCTGTTCTGCATGGCCCTGGGGAAGCTGACTGGCCTGCAGGGGCTGGTCTGCCCAGCGCCGATCTGCTTGCTGCTGCAGCACCAGCAGAAGCTAGTGCCAGCAAGGCTGCTCAGCAAGAAGGTTCCAAGTCTGCTTCTACTGCACAGGAGGTTGACAAAATTACCGCAGCATCATCACCAGGCAAGCCGCAGCAGCCAACAGTTCCCGCCAAAACTGGTGTTGTATCAGTGCCAGCAGACAGCGTTCATCAGCAAGTGCAAGATGTCGCCAGACTGGGTACCGACTTTGACCCCGAGTCATCCCCCACTTCGGTCACTGATGTCAAGGTGAGACGCATTTGCTAGATCCCGTATGCAGTATTGAGGTTGCACCAGGTTGATTTGGTCTTCTTCTTTGTCACCAGTGCATGCTCGAGCAAGTCAATGAACTCTGCTGTGAGTTGCTGACGCTGTGCAGCAATGTTGGATCCAAGAGTCTGCTTTGGACACGCTGCATGGTTTTGGCTTCCCTGCTGATGGCAGAATGCATGGGCAGCATACATCCCCAACATAGACCATACTTGACTGGTCTTTCTTTTGTTACTGTTTCGCAAACACGTTACGTATCGACTTCCCACAGTATTGACCTTGCTTATTCATATGTTTTACAATCAATCCTTTTGCTTGCTGAAGGAAGGTAGAAACATTCATCAACTTAAATACCCTGGAAGACAAATCAAGCAATCAATCAATCAATTTACATTTGGCTCAATGCCTCACATGTCTATCTGCAGGTTTCACAGAAGGCTGATGCACAGCTTGCCAGCCTGCCTACCCCATCTAACACCCCCACTGACCCCCACACCCTTCCTTTCAGCACCACCCATGCCACACCCCCCACTGACCCTGGTCTTATGCCCAGCCAGGCTTTGCCGACTCCAGTCAGCTCATCTCCTTTTGCCATGCAGCCTGGCAGTCAGGAACTGCAGTCTTTGCCTACAAACAAGGCAGCTCTGACTGGCCAGCAAGCCATCAACGGCATGTCCCCAGGTGCTGTCCCTGGGACTGCTGCACCAGGGACTGCAGTCCCCGGTATGGCTGCATCAGGAGCTGCTGTCCCGAAGATCAGTACCCACAGGGGTGGGGCCTCAGGGCTATCCTCTGGTTCACAGGGGTACCCCAGTCCTCCTGTGTGGGCAAACAATTCATCTTCAATCAGACCTGCTTTAGATGCTGGCACTGCTAGTACTGGTAGTGCTGCTAGCACAAAGCCACAAGCTGCGGTGCCTGGTTTCAACAATGGAAGGTCTTCAGGCCTGCTATCTGGCGGCCAGGCCACAGCTGTGGGAAGAAGGCTTGAAGTTGCCAATGTTTCTACTGGTTTGGTGTTACCCACCAAGTCGATGACAGCATCCAGCGCCATTGCAGCAGCTGCCCGTGCAAACGCAGCAGCTGCTAGCGCAATTGCTGAATCTGGCAGCTCTCTGGGTCGGGGTTCTTCAGGCTTCGCACACAATGACGGTCGTCATGCAAGTGCTGGGGTCATGCATCCAACTCCTCCTGCCAACATTTCTGCAGGTCAGCTGCCTACAGCCCCAGCAGCCTTCAAAGCTGGGGCCGTTCCAGTCAGCATGACAGGAACAGGCTCAGCACGGGCAGGCTCGTCGGGGGCGGAGAAACATCAAGCCCTGTCAGCTTCCCAGGCAGCTTCCCAGGCTATGTTTCTGACTCAGCAGCAGCAGCGGCTGAATGGCATGGCAATGATGACTGCAATGCATCAGTCATGTCCAGGCATGACTTCTGCTCAAGGCAGTACTGAAGCTGCTCAAGCAGCTGCTCCTGCATCTGCTCAGGCAGCCTCAGGCCCTCTTCAATTGAGTAATCCCAGCATGCCAGCTCCAGCGCAACAGATTGCTGACAACCCCAGGTATGGGTCCATGCAGGGGTCTCAACCCTTTCTCAACCCTAACTTCAATCTGCCATCTGGCCCTGCGCCATTCAGAAATTCATCAAACCCTAGCTCCAGAGCTGGAATTTTTGCCAACCCTACCTTTGTCCCTTCTTCCTCAGCTGCGAACCCTAATACAGTGCCAGGGTTTGCTGCCGGCTCAAACCCTATGTATCCAAGAGGGTCCAGCATGCCACTTGCACCTGGGTCCCACTTCTCAGGCCCAGGTTTGTCAATCTCTGTCCCAAACCCTAGCTCAAGCAAATCCTTGGGGCCTCAGCCCTCTGGCAACCCCCTGAGTCCTAGCTACCGGCCCCAAGGGCTACACGCAACAGGCCCAGAGACCAGCATCGCCTACCAAAGCTTGGGCCAGGGCACTTCTCAGGTGAGTCCATTGTTTCTCAAGCCAAATGTCTGACACTGCATGCGTGTGTGGCTGGCAACACAGAGTGGCACCACACCGCAGCAGATCATCCATTTTGAATTGCTCAGCATCAGACTTCTGTACAGTGTCTATGTGTCTGCACCAGGTCCAGCATCCTATCGCGTTGTTACATTCTTGTGCAGCAACTTGTACGATTGCATGTGGCCAAAGATGCTGGCTCAGAAACAGCTTGCTTACAGATTCCCTGGCCTCATGCAAAGCCTCCCTACAGAGGGGCGCCTTCTCAACCCCAACCCAGCCCCCATGCTCACCCCTCCTTGCCTGCTGGGGCCCAAGTGACCCCCACCACCAGTAGAGCTCAGCAGCCGCCACAGCTGGCAGCCCAGGCCTCCATGGCAATGGAAATGCAAGCATTGCAGGTGAGATATGAAGCTGCAACGCACACCGTGACCGCCACTCTGTGGCTGCTGTCTTATCATGGCTTGACTGCAGCTTGCACACTGCAGCAGCTGTTTTGCAGCTGGGTTTGAAAGTGGCAGCTGCTCCGCTCTTGTTATACAGCAATGCTGCACTTTTCTCATGCAGAGTACAGTGTGACTATTGAACACCATTGCTCACAGAGGCAGCATGCGAGATGCAACAGCAATGCACAATTTCTGCATGCATCACCGGCTTGCTGCAATGGTATGATATGCATATCATATGCAATTTAGCACATGCTGAGCACACTGCTTGTCGCGTGCAGTCACATGGGTTAACCAACGCTCATGCCATAGTCCCTGGGATGCTCCCCAGCTCCCTGCCACGTGGCTCAAACACTGCCTGGCAGGTAGGTTTGGCCGCTGGTCTGGCCGCCACTGCTAACCTTAGGCCGCCAAACCCCTCTGTGGGTCACCAGGCAGCCACCACAGCTGCGGCAGCCAGGGCAGCTGCGGCCTTCCAAGCTAGTCGTGCCATGGCCAAGTCACAACAGTCACCGTTGCTGCAGCAGGGCTCTGTTAACGCTGGTGAGGCTTAATTAGGCTTAATTGGTTCTGGAACCTGACTCTCATGTGCTCACATGGTCGATGAACTCACCAAGAATCTGCTTGTTTGCTTTCAGCAACTCAAGGGTCGAGCTGGCTATTGGCTTCAGCTCAAAGTGCATGTGTTGAGACTGCCGCTGTGCTTTGCATCAGCACTGTGCCGTGCAAAAGGAGTATCATGATGAAGAACAATGCAGGCGCAAAGATGTTTGACAGCCTGTCACATGTCCCCTGATCACAGTACGTTTAGGGTTGGAGGCCAGGCTTGAGATAAGAGTAGTATCCTCATTTCCCATCAAGTAGTACGCCACAGGGAAGCTCATCAATGCCAAAAGGCGCAGTCTTTCCTTTCTTTTCTTTAGGATTGGAGTCAGATTGCCTTTCTCAGTGTGATGAATGGCCAGCAAACATCACCATTTTATGTACATCCTTGCAGGTGCTCCAGCAGCTACAGATGGCTCAAACTTGGCTGGCCCATCAACCACCCCTTCCTCTGGCTTCACACTGCCAGCATCTGCTGCAATTTCCAGCAGGCCGTTGATTACTTCTGGGGTCGACACCACTTTTGGCGCATCTGCCAATGCGGCACAGTCAGCAGCAGGATTTGGAGCTTTGGCTGCAGCTTCCAGCATGGCCCCACCTGCTGCCTCAGGTGCACCTCCAGCTGCCGCAGTTGTGGCCACAGCTGGAAGCACAGGTGGCCACCTCCAGGGTTCTCACTCTCACATTGCTTCTCACCAGGCCTTTGCCAGGCAGGGCCTTCGGGCAAGCTTGCCCACAGCTGTGGCCACCTCATCCAACCTGCCTAGCCACATTCCATCTGGTGCAGGCCTCACAGCGCCAGCACCTATCAGCACTGCTCTTCCGGGCAGACCAGTACCGCAGCCAGCAGTGGCCACCTCCTACGGTGCTGCAGGCCCAACTGCATACAGTGCTGAGGCACAAGCACTGTATCGTGCACGTGCTCAGGCGCAGCCGCCTTTCAATGCCCAGCCCAGACCCTATGCTGCGCAGTCACAAGCCCTAGGCCCTCTGCCACAATCACAGTATGTCTCCCTGTCGCAGCCACCGTACAGTGTTCAGACGCACACACCTTACATAGCACCTTCACAGCTGCCATATGTGGCACAGAGCCAGTCCGGATACAAGCCACAGCTGCAGCCACCGCCAGCATACAGTGTACAGTCCCAGGCCCAGTATTCCACAGCTGCGACGGCACAGCAGCGATATGCTGCCACAGCTGCACAGCGTTATGCTGCAGCTGCGCCACAGCTAGCCCAGCCGCGGCCAGCACTGCGGCCACCGCTGAATGTGGAGCATTTCACATTTGCCAAGCTGGCGCCACAGCCCAAGAACGCCATTGACATCATTGCTGAGGACGCTGTGCTTCCCACCTTTCCATTGAAGAAGAAGAAGCCAAAGAAGAGGAAATTCGCTGGCTTGGAAGTCTTTGCTGCTGAGGTGTACCGGCACAAGAGCCTCATGCAGGATTCCAAGCGCAATGTTCTGCAGTGTCAGTTTGTCAAGAAATCACCGATTGGCAGGCCACCAAAGGTATGCTTGCTGTATAACTCAACTTTCTGCCAAGCTGGTGCTTTAATAAACAGAATTTTGGTCTTGCTGCTTGGTCTGCAACATGTTCTTTACAGTATCACCAGAAACCCTTAACCTTTTGCCCCATCTGCTCAGCACAGACAGCTTGACAGACCCGGCAGTGTGGCCAATGGCCCCGCCCTGTAGGTTGCCCTGCCTGCTGACCTAGGGGAACTCTCTAGAAGTGTCAGGCGTCCTGACTATGCTTGTGTCATGCAACCACCAGATATCGAAGGCTTTTTGTGCAAGCAACCTCAATAGGAGTGCTATCAACCCTTGGGCCAGAATGTTCAACAGCTGGCTGACGTCTTGCGTATCATGTAGTTTCTGCTCAACACTGTCTCACACTGTGTTGTTGGCTCAAATGGGGAGAAGCGACTGTTGCAGCTTAACGCGCCAGCCAAGGTGTTGGACGACAGAAAGACGGTGCAAGATTATACTGCGCCATGAGCAGTCAGATTATATACCTGCAGCATACAGGATCACGGCAATGCTCCTTTTCAGGAGGATGTGCGATGTAAATTGCCACATTGTGTGACTGATTGCAGGATTTCCGGCCGAGGATGCCTTCTGCAGCTCGTCAGGCAGAACAACATCTGGCCAAAGCCTCCAGCGTGACCTCCCTGGCACCAAAACCGAAGGGCAAGGCAGCAAAGGGCGCCAAAGGCAAGGCGGCAGCAGCCAAAGGGCGCAAGGGGGCCACCTCAAAAAAGGGCGACAGGGTGGTCTGGGATTCCATCCCACAGAAGCGGCGGTCTGGGGAGCGAGGGCCCATTGCTGGCAGACAGTTTGCCAGTGCTGCTAGATTACATCAGGTCAGTTTCCAAGACCTGGGGGTCTCTCTCAAATATAAACAAAAAATAAAAATAAAAATAATGATGATAATAATAATAATAATAATAATATTTAAAACGCTTTCCAGTCTGGGGGTCTCTCTTGGACGTGTAGAAAGAGCACTATTTCAGAGGACATTGTCCGCCTCATAGTGCAGATCAACCATAATATAGGATACCATATCAGGTGATGATATATAAAGTAGTGGCCTATTGTCAAGTACAATGGGAGCCGCCCATGGCGGCAATGCAGGAACATCCTAGTTCGCTGCAGATTCTCACCACAAGCGAGAAAAACCATATCGCATCTGTTTTGAGAGGTCAGTTTATGGAAAGGACGTGATTCAGACTTGCGAAATTGAAGAATTTGTTTGGTGTGACACACAGGAGCATACAGGGAACACTGGAATGGATCAGCTGCTTGGCGCCCTGGGCCCAGAGCTGGAGGCGCATGAAGCAGAAGAAGGGTCGGACTCAGATGATGACGCAGTGAGTGGCACAGACCAAGGTGCTGTTCCCATCCCACATTTGTTGAGCTCTATAATGACATATTGAGGCCCTTGACACATTGAGGCTCTTTGCACATTGAGGCCCTTGATGCGTTGGGGCCCTTGACACATTGAGGCTGTTTGCACCTGGCACATGACTGACAGTTCGCCCACTACAGCTGTACACTGTGGTTCTTAGCATAGTACATACGCCAGGACGCCTCTGACTTCAGCAGAGGTGCATTGAGTCTCCTTGCGCGTGGCACATGCCAAATAGTCAGACGGCATTGATGTGAGACTATGCCTTTCTGACAAGTGCCTCTCTGCCTGTGCTAGATGGCTGCACTTTTACATTCAGCAGCCTGAGCCAAAGTGCCATGTTTATTTCCAGCGCATAGGTCATGCACTGCATCACATGTATGCGCACCTTTGCTGTATATAGCTGTCGGCCAAGCCCTTGTTTTAGTTATTATCGTAATCTTTTTTATACTTGAAAACAATATAATCATTAAGTAGCTTTGCTCCAGATAAATCTCTTGTCTGAGGGAAGATGAGGGACAGTCACTCTGCTGCAGGAGGCCCCTATCGTGCTTCAGCATCCCGCCAAGGCAGAGAAGGTGTGAGTGTGAAGCGTTGCAGGGGCGGCAAGACTGTTGCCAGGGCCTCTTCAGCAGCAGGCAGGGGAAGGGGCAGAGGCAGGGGCAGTAAGGAAGCACTCACCAGCAGGGGTGGTAAGGGACATAAGAGAGCAGCTAGCAGCTCCCCTGACAGAGGTCCAGTCAGGCACAACAGGCGAAAGACTCAGGCACCTTCTAGGTGAGCAATGTCCCACTGCCATATGCATTTGATAATTGTTGGCCAGACGTGAGTAGCATCCTGCTGAATGATGGGCGCATGCACACACACTCAGCACTGAGACAGACGTGAGTGGGATGGTGTACTGCAACCAGATGGAGACGTGCATGGGCAAAATTGCTTGTGTCTGCGCTTGGCATTGTTGTAGTGGTAGAAGCTGCCTTCCTGCATGCAAAGCATATCATACCCTGTCTGACTCACGCAAACCTACCAAAGAGCAACTACAGCAGTACGGCTTGTGCATTCACATGCATACCGTACCTATATTCTATATCATACGGGTTGTACAGAAAGTGAATTGGTAACATTGGTCATGGTGTGCAGGGCTTCGTGAAGTGTTTCTGCAAGAGTCAGTGGCCTCACAGGGGCACTACGTACATGCCAATGGGTCAGATGTGGCTGCCATGTTCGAAAGCAGCCACAGTCATGTCTATGTTCTTTGGGAAAACACCATTAACATAGTGGGGTTTGGTAGTCCTGACTGTCTTCTGAGCTAATTGTCTATTACATTGGTACAATTATCGCATGTTATATCAACTGTACATAAGCAAACAGCATCAGCTCAAATTCCTTTTGTTGTATCTCAGGACTCAGTGACTGCACATGAACTACAAATGTTTAACAGCCACAATGCTAAGAACTTCATGTTTGTTATGATAGCAACACAGTCAATGGAATGTAAGCACATGCTGACCTCGATGTCTGCACAGCCATCCAATGTTCGCGTGCATACAGTAACCTTGGGAGCCACTGCATTGGTTCTTGCAAAGCAAACTTGAAAGAACAACTTGGATGAAACTTTACAGTCACAAATGAACAAATTTGCTCGCTTTGATCAATGCTGATCAGAGTTTGCCATTAGTGGTGTGCAAAGCATCCCTCAAATGCCTGGCGCATTCAGAAATGGCCTGCTCTCCTACATCCAGTGGCAGCAGGTATGTGTGATTCAAGAAGCCATGCAGCATGCCTTCATAGCATTTGTACGAACACTTGACGCCCTCCTGTTGCAAGCGCTCTGCATACGCCTTGCCCTCGTCCCGTAGCGGGTCATGTGACGCTGTCAAGACAAAGGCAGGTGGCATGAAGCTCAAATCTTTAGCTAGCAAAGGCGATACTCTGGGGTCTGTGAGTGCAGTCTTGTTATCGCTGCCAACATAGCTCTGGAACATCCAATTGCTCAGAGTCTTGTCGAGTGCAAAACCATTGGCAAACTGCTGCCGTGACTGATTGCTTGCAAGTGTGTGAACAGCAGGATACAGCAGTAGCTGAAAGGCAATTGGAGCACCCTTGCGCTCATATGTCAGCAGCAATGTGGCCGCTGTCAAATTGCCACCAGCAGAATCACCACCTGCATACATGCAAGCTGATTACACAGGTGCTTGACATGATCAGCTAACGACAGGCATGCCTCTCTGTTGTTTGTGTAAGAGCACTCTCACAGCTTTTTATGCTTTTGTTTAAATGCCAGGCACAAGAATACACCGTCAGGGAGCAGAAGCAGAATACGAACTGCACAGAAGCTGCACAGGCTGTTTGCTCACCCATTGCTAGTCTTGCAGGGTCTAGATTCAGCTCGTTTGCATGCTTGGAGATCCATTCTGTGGCTGCGTAACAATCTTCTAAACCAGCTGGGAAGACGTGCTCTGGAGCAAGTCTGTAGTCTAGAGACAAGACAACAATGTTCGCCTGGCTTGCAAGAGCTCTGCAAATGGAGTCATGAGACTCCACACTGCTGAGGCACCAGCCACCGCCATGGATATAGATCAGTGCAGGCTGAGGAGCAGATGCATTTGGAGTGGGGTTGTATATTCTGGCTCGCATAGGTCCTGCTGCCCCAGGAAGTTGAATGTCCTTGACTTCTGCAATCTCAGGCACTGTTCTGGGCCTGCACAGTAGGTATATTTAGATGCTGGCATATTGACTACGCAAGCAAGCTTTGTATCTCTGACTGTATTTCAAGGCTCAGCCTTACTCAAACACAGCTGTAGATAGTTGCTATGCAACAAGAAGGCTTTGCTACCTTGATAGCTTTTCGATATAAGCTCTATATTCGACCACTGGGAGATCTGTGCGCACAAGTTTCACTTGTGATGTGTCGTTGCTGACATGCTGACATGGCTGATGCATGTGGATAACAGCAATTTAGTCAGGACTACGCAACTCTAGCATGCAACTGACTGAGAGAACGATAAGATTA
>JAABUO010006791.1_pt1 | contig 13092 bp, 7 predicted proteins | sample 5559291 | NCBI WGS metagenome assembly JAABUO01 (sample SAMN10711878, study PRJNA513372) | rock metagenome | isolation source: Antarctica rocks | place: Antarctica: Victoria Land, Finger Mt sud
GCGAATATAAAGATTAATGATTTACGTTAAGCAAAATGAATAATTTTTCTTAAATTTACATTTAAATCGATCTTAGCTCATACTTAGTTAATTTTACTTAAAAATTATTAAGATTTATTAATTCTTTAAAGTATAAAGAACATACTTAAAAATGTTTTTAATTTACTAAAAGATTACATAATTAAGCTAAATATTTTATCTTAACGATTAAATAAAATACATTCATGAATTAATATTAAAAGTTTAATAATAGTATTAACATAAAGCGAGTCTTTTTAACATTTAATTTATCATTTAGTCTGTTTAAAACTAATAAGCATATTATTTAGTCTGTTTAAAACTAATAAGCATATTATTTAAATAAAATAAGTAACTTTAAAAAATGATTATTTAATTATTTATTTAATTCGAAAAATCGTTTTTAAGTAAAGTTTAATAATGATAAATAAACTGCTATCATTCTTATTAAATCGTTTCTTTTCTTTAATAAAACGAATGTAAGCGTAGCTTTTCATCGCTTTCTTATTAAAACAGATTAAAGCTTAATTAAGTTATAATTAACGTTTAATCTTCGCAAGCGTAATTAATAAAATAATGATAAGAATGTACTTTAATATTATCTTTTTAACGAATTAATTATGATTTTAATTCGTTTAATCATGTTTAATAAACTTAATAAAATTAAACTAGCGATAATTAAAATTCTTAATTTTACTTATATTAGCGAGAAAAAATATAAACATAATAATCGCTTTCGCGATATTATATTAAGTTAAAACCTTCATATTAAATTTACATTAATTCTTTTTAAAGACTTAAATCTTTTAATTATTCTTGTTAAGTAAAATATTAAGCTAAATAAGTCTCAGATATTAATTATATAATATTTTCGAAAACTTTTTAATGATTTTAATCTTATTAAGAAACTCTTTAAGATAAAAAAGACACTAATAAATGTCGTTATTATAATGCTATTCTTAAAGTTAAATAAAAAAATTAAAGTTTTAAGCTCGTTTAATGAAACAGCTAATACATTCGTTTTTAAACTAAACGAACAGCTTTAACGATTAAAAAATAAAGACATTAATTTAACGAATAAAAAGATCGTTCGTTTTTACTCGTAGTTTACTGAACGTTAAATAATCGCTTAAGATAATCGCGTGTCTTATTCAGTAAACGACGATCTCGCTTAACGACGATGAAATATTTTTTATTAATTATTAAATATCTTTTACGATTAATATTAAGATCGTGTTTAGAATTTAATTACTAATAAATGAGCTAAGTAAAATGTTTAATTTATAAAGATAATTATAACTAGAAGTTTAAGAATATAAAAGAAAGAAAGTTTCTGAAGCGATATTTATGTTTAAAAACTTAAAGTTCATGCTAAACTCGAAAAGAAAATGTTATAACTAAGAAAAAATGTAATACTTAAAAATGTTAATTAGTTCGTGTTAAAGCTGTGTTAAAGAATGTTAAAATATGTTAAAGCTTTTTACTCGTAATGAGCTCGATTTAGCTTTAATTAATTTTAACACATTCGTAACATTACTTTTCTCTTTAAATATTCATGTTCGCATGAATGAAAGAAAAGAAATTAAATTTAAAACGTCGTACTTGTTTAATTTAATGTTACTTATTTAAATGAAGTTTATAAAATTCGACTAGAATCTTCTTAAAGCTTTTAAATTCTTCTTTATTAATATAATATTATTCGTCGTCTTTATTTAAATTTATTTATTTAATCTTATATTATAATCGGTCTTAATAGCGTTTAAAGTTTAAAATGTCGTTTATTTCTTAATGTTTTTCGTTCTTAATAATTAATGATCGTAATAATTTTAAGTATTAATTTAATAAAAAGTTTTAAGAATACGAACGCAATAGCTTAAGACTGAAGATTAAATGAAGTAGCTTCATACTTTCGAGTAAGCGAAGCTAATAAAAGATTTCTACATTAATAATAATTTAATAAAATTTTAACTGTTTTATTTTTAAATTCTTACATGATTTAGTTATTTTAACGTTTTAAAAGAATAATTAAACTTAATCATTTATCTTATAAATTACGTCTTAATGATGCTTATTAATCTGTGCTTCGATAATTATCTTAGTCTTTTCTAAATATTAACGATTAAAAATTAAAAGCTTTTTTATCTTAATTATAATGTCGTTAATCTTTTTAGCTTTAATACGTGCACGAGTTATTTCGTAATTAATCGTATTTAAATTAAAACTTATTCGTAAATGAAAATTCTTATTAAAGTAAAACGAAGTTATTAAGATAATCGAGAAAATATTAAATTTTTCGCTAAATTTTATTATTAAAAGCTATTTAACTTAATCATTCTGCATGTAGTTATAATAAATTCTTAACTCGCGTTTAACGTTTTAATTAACTCGTTTTAATTAATTATTTATTTCGAAATAATAAATTATTAATAAACTAGCTTTAATTCTTAATCGCTTATAAAGACTTTGTTATATTATTAATATAAATTAAAAGTCTCTGTTAAAAATAATAAAACTGAATAAATTATAAAGCTTATAAACGTTTTATAACATGATTTAAATCGTTTCTTCAGTTAAGATTTCATCGTTTTTTTAATAATAAAATACGCAATAACGTTTCTTAATAAAACGATAAATTATAATGCAGATCGCGTTATAATCTTCGAATAAAGATAATTTTGTAATGAAGTTCATAATTATATTCTTTTAGCGTTTTTGTAAAATTAAAAGAAATTAATAAAGTTTATTAATATCATTTCGAGACGTCTTACTTCGTTAATAAACATGATAATTTCGAATATATTACTTAATCGTAACTTAATAATTTAATTAATAATAAAATCGTTAAATTAAATTTATAATTCTTTAAATATTAAAATAAAAAGTTAACGATTAATCGTGAATTTTCTGTAGTAATTTCGTATGCATATTTTTAAAAACTTACAGTAAATTCTTTCTGAATAAAGCTTCGTTAATAATTTAACAATTCTTTAGTTTAATATCATGTAATTTAAGCTCATTATCGCTTATTACTTGTCGATATTTAATGCATAGCTTATTAGTTTTACTAACGTTTAATACTCGTTAATAAAGATTAGCTTTTAATTCAGTTATTAAAATATTTATTTTGTTTAAAATTAAAATGATTTAATAATGATTCTTAATACGTTTAATAATTTCGAAAGAATTAATTATAAATATACGTGTTAACGCATTAACTTTAATATTATTCTTATTTAATTAAAAGTTAATTTAAAAGTTAAACTTTAATAAAATATTCAGATAATTAACTTAACGTTAAGTTAACTGTTTATTTTTTATAAATATTTTTAAAATTTAATAACTAATAAACATCTGAATTAATAATTTAGTATTTTTTAGCTTAAGTCTTTAATGCTTAAAGCATTAAATAATAATTAGTAATTTCTTATTATAAATATAATAATTACATTTAATAAAAATTATACTTTTACTGTAAAAGATTATCGAGTAAAAAATATTTTTGTTATTATACTGAGATAAAATATTATCTTTAACGTAATTAAACGCATCGATTTTTAAAATAATTTAATGTTTAAGATTAAAATATCGTAATATAAGAATTAAGTTAATTTATTTCTTTAAATCTTAAAAGCTTAAACATAAGTCTGATTTTATACGAAGAATGTGTTTTTACGAGTAAGCTAAGTAAAGAATTTAATTAGCTTTAAGAAATTCTTAATGAATCATTAATAAAAGTTAAAAAATTTCACGAAGCTTTAAATCTCTTTTAAATTAATTACAATAACTTAATTAATTATGACTTTCATCTTAACGAGACTCATTTAAAGACTCTGTTTTAACACGATGACTTTTAAAAAGATCGTTTCTTTTACATTAAATTCGCATTTTTAAATTTTTATTTATAAATTAACTTCTCGTAAGCGATTTAATATTATCTTAACGTGTTTTTAATGTTTTCGTTAAATCTTATTATAAATTAAAATTTCATTTAAATAAATTTAACAGAAATTGATTAAAAAGTCTTATAAAACATCATTCATATATTATTAAAAAGAGACAGAGTCGTTAATAAGTTTAAAAAAATGAACTCGTAATTTGTATGATTTTAAAACGATAATGAAAATCGTATAATCTTCGCTATTAAGATGCATGCGAAGTTTATTAAACGTTAATATAATATTTAAGCGAGTTAAATATTTACATTTTATAATTTTATTAATAATATTCTTAATTAAAAATAGCGAATAACGATTTCTTTTAATGATAACGTTAAGCTTTTAATAATTTACGCAAAATCGTAAATCTTCATTTACTTTTAAAGCGAACAGAATTAATAAGAAACAAAATGCTTTACTGAAAATAATAAAATTCTTAAAAAAATTCTCGTTTAAATATTTGTTTATCTTTTAAAGCTTGTAAAGAGACATTTAATATGCTTAACATTAAGATGAAACGACGTTATTAATAAGCTTTATTTTGTAATTATAAAAACGATACGAAAATAGCTTATCGATTTAAGCTCGATTAAAGACATTTAGAAAATTCTAATATTTCGCGAGTAACTTAACTTTAATGTTTTTTAAATTTTAAGCCGTCTCGTTAATTAAGAATAAACGAACTGAATTTAAATTATACTGAGTATTATAAACTAGCTCTTTATTAATATCTTTAACTGACATAATAAAAATCTCGATGTGATTCTTTTTTAAATGATTAACTAAAGTCTGAAAAGTTACAGCGTTTATATTATAAATTAAACAGACTTCTTTTTCTAAGATTAAAATCGAACGCTGCAGAATCTTTAATGCTTTAAAAGCGTTTAATTAAGATAACGTTTTTAATTTATACGAGATTAACAGAACTAATATAAGCGAATTTAGTTAACTAGAAAAAATTATAATGTCGCGACTCATATTTAGTAATACTTCGTTTTTATTCATTTAAGATTTTTTTAATATTATCTTATAATGTTTAATGTTTATAATTAGTATTAATATCGAAGATTTTTTATAATTATTAACGATTAGAATAAAAAGAATTTTATAAATAATTATCTTCTTAGCTAGCTTTTCATCGTAGTTACGTATAAGCTTTTCTTTTAATAGCGAAATAAATTATAAATTAAGCTTCTTACAGACTTTCGTAACTAAATTCGTATATATTAAAGTGTAAATAGTTAACTCGCTGTTTACTAAAGATTAAATACTAAAAGATTAATCTTACGAGATAAAAAACGCGTTAATCAGAAAGAGCTTTTCGAAGTAACTATCTTTTTAAAGAATTTTTATTTTATTATACAAAGATATTATTTCTATTTTCTTAATAACTTTTAAAAAGATAATTAATTTTTTAAGTCGAAATTTAAATTAAAATCGAAACGATTAAACTCATCTGCATTATTATTTAAAGCATTAATTTTTATAACTTAATAAGAATATTTTTTAAAAGTATAATTAAGTTTATAATAAATAAAATAATTTTCATTTTACACGTTCGTCTCTTTCGTACTGTTAGGGGCCGGCCTAAAGCAAGTCATAGAAATGTCATTTAACTAATAAATAAATGTTAAGAAAGAAAAGTATTTACAGAAAAGAACTCGGTTCTTATATGTGTGTTTCTCAGCCCTGTGCTAGTCCCGAAAGAATTAATGTCTTACATATATAAGGCAGAGTCTTTATGACATTATAGCTAGCTCTATATTAATCTGAATTCATATGAAGGCTGGCCTAAATCTAAGCCAGATCATGTTAATTTAACATAAATCATGTTAGTCTAATAACTAAAATCGTAACATTATCTTCCTTCTTTAAATATTCATGTTCGCATGAATGTATCATATTAGCGCTCTGCTCTTGAATTTTTTGTATGAAAGTCGTTAATCATCTTCTGAGAGTTCTTAAATTCCTCGCTATCAGCGTTATATCAGTTAAGATCTTTGTCGTAGTTCTTTCATTTAACTAAATATTAAAGCCGTTCTCGATATCGTTAAGACTTTAGTATTTCGTTAATCTCTCATTCGTCTTTATCGTTTATCATTATTAACTTCGAAGATTCATTCTTTTAATCAGACAGAGAATCATTAGCGACAGGACGAAGCAGATCGAAATGAAATATATCGTGTATTCGCATGATTTCGGGTAATTTTAATTTATAGAAAAAGTTAACAGAATTCGTAACTGTGAATGATTCGAGCATCTTGTCATTTAGCTTTTTAAAGAGCCTTGTCGTAACGATGTTTCTTTCGTTTAAAAATATCTTTAATTCGATCTCGTAATTAACATTCTTTTTATGCTTATTAATCTGATTTTTTCGTGATTTAATCAGAGCTTTGCGAGCGAATGTTAACGTCTTATTCATGTGATCGAATATATCTTTAACTCGAGCGACTTATAAGCGTTCGCGAGTGCTTTCATATTCGATGAGATCAGAATCGAAGCTCATGCGAGAATGAAAATTCTTGTTCATGAAGAAGAAAGTCATGAAGATGACTAATGACAAAGCATTATTATTAACAAACTCGATCATAAGTAATCATTTAAATTAATCATCTTGCATATACGAACAGAAGAAACGAAGGTATCGCTTAACGTTCTGATTAACTCGTTCGCTTTAATCGTTGATTTAAGAATGATAAACGGTAAATAATTAAAGAAAAATGCTCAGCCGTTTACAAAGGGACTTTTAAAGAATGAAAGTGAATTAAGAACCTTTATTAAATACGATGAAGTTAAGTAAATCGTGAGTTCGATATACTCATTAAAGTAACAATTCAGCTGTTTTTTCCGCCGTGATTTTCTCGTCATCAGTGAAGTAAGAAATATAGTATCTTTCTTTTAACAGTCTGCAGATTATCGTTAGAATCGCGTTATTATCGTTCGAATTAAATAAATCTGTAACATAATTCATGATTATATCGCGTCATCTTTAATCAGATATTAATAGAGAATGAAGTAAACCGTTTAATTTATCCCTAGATGTCTTTAAGCGTTAATAAATATAGCAATTTCGAATATATCGATCTACCGTTTTTCGTATGAAAGATCAGTAATAGTTTCGTTTTATGACTTTCATTGTTTTAAAAATATCAGAATGATCGATTAATGATTAATCGTAAACTTCACGAATTAAGCTCATTTATAAAAGCTCGTTAAACGAGACTCATAGTTAATTATCATGAAATAGAATTTCATTCTGCTCTCGATAATTCTTCAGCTTCATATCGTTATATTATGCTTTGTCTCGAATTATTGCTTCGCGAAGTAACGTATAATTCTCGTTAATTTTATTAGCTTCGAGAATTTGCTTATAAATTAATTCACTGATGTTTTCTTTTAAATTAGTAATTTTTATTCGATTCGACGTCAGAATAATAATTCGTTAATAGCGAACGCGTTCGTCATCGAAATCTTTAAATACGAAGTCAGCTTAACGAGTTAATGCATTAATCTTAATATTCTGTTTGCCAGATCGATACATTATCTTAAAGTTAAAGTTAATTAGCTTTTAAACTCAGCGCATCTGACGTTTGCTTAGCTTCTTGTTCTTCATTAATGAGGTGAATGCTTAATGATCGATGAACATCTTAATAGAAATATTAATTAATTTCAGTTCAGATCGCTAATGCTTAAATGCTCGAATGATGACTAGCAGTTTCTTATCGTATATCTCGTAGTTGCATTCGACGAAAGACATGTTCTTACTATAAAAAGTAATCGAATGTAAAGCTTCTTTGTTATCATACTGCGATAAAACTTCATCGTTAACGTAATTAAACGAGTTCGTTTTCAGAATAGCTTCGTGAGTCTGATTAAAGTAACGAAGTATGAAAGCTTCGGTTATACGTCTTTTCATGTAATCGAATGCTGTCTGACAAGCCTCATTTTATTCGAATATGATCTCTTTTTAAATGAGTTAAATCATTAAGCGAATAATCTTCGAGAAGTTCTTAATAAAGCGTCGATAGAAGTTATAAAAACTAATGAAAGACTGTATTTAAATAAGATTATTAAATGTAAATTAATTAATCACTGCTTATACTTTTCGAAGATTCATCTTAAGTTTCTTAATTAACATTAAAAGTTCTAAGAAAATGATTTTCTGAACATGAAACTCGCATTTATTAATGTTTATCTGTAAATTAGCTTCTCGTAGTCTATTTAAAACTAATCGTACATGTCGCTTGTGTTTCTTTAAAGTTTCGCTGTAAATGATGATGTCATTTAAATAAATCTAACAAAACTGATGCAGATATTTAAACAACACGTCGTTCATGTAATGTTAATAAAAGATTAATTCGTTAATTAAATTAAAGAGCATTACGTGATATTTATATGAGTCGAAGAAAGTAATAAAGATAGTTAAATCTTCGCTACCTGAATGCATTCGCAGTTTATTAAAGGCGGTAATGATGTTTAAACGGGTCAGGTACTTGCTTTCTTATATACGAGTAAGAGTCTCGTTTATTAGAGACAAAGAATAGCGATCCCGTTTAATTAAAGCATTAAGCTTTCTGTAATTAACGCAGAAACGCAGGCTATCGTCTTTCTTTTCGACGAACAAGATGAACGAGGCGTATAAGACGAAGCTAAATGAAATGAAGCTCTTATTTAAATGTTTAATCAGATATTCTTTTACTTTCTGAAGCTTGTATTTAAACATCTGATATAGCCTGCTTCGAGAGAAAGTTCCTTCACTGATTAACTTAATTTTGTGATCGTAAAAACGATGAGATGATAACTAATCGATTATCGCTTAATCGAACACGTTTAAATAATCGTGATATTCAGAGAGAAACTTAATCTTAACTTGCTCGAGTGCTTCAACGTGAAAGAGCTCATGCAGATTCACTTCTTCAGGCTTTTTCTTAAATGTAGTTATGAGTCAATTAATTTCTGAGACGATAACAATAAAGATTTTCACGTTTAATCGTTTAACTAACATTCTATATGACGCAGTCTTTATCATGAATATGTTCGTTAAACCTTAAATAATCATGTTCGTTAAATCTTAAGTGATCATGTTCATTAAATTTAATGTGTCTTTAGAAATTTTAACGCTAGTTAAAGTCGCGTCGCGCGGTTTTAACTGTTCGATGAACTTCTTTTTTTAGCTGAAAGAGAATGATCCCTGACTAAGTTAAAGTTAATTGTAGTTAATCGAATTAGTTTAACTGTAATTAATTTAATTAATTTTTCGCTTCAGTATGTGAGTAGGGATTAAACTCTTCTGTTTAACGATTGCTTTAAGGCTCGATGAGAGAATAATTAATTTTAAATTAGAAGTAATATTTGAAAACCGAAGAAAGTCGGTTCGCATATTAATTATTAAATTAATTTTATTCATTCATGTTTTTTCGAGAATCATTTAGTGTTAACTTAATCGAGTAATTAACATAGAAACGGTTTTAATCGTATGATCTTAAACGATTAAATTCGAGTAAATGACATGAGTGATGAGTTTTTTTACATAATGATCGTTAAATTCTCTTATTAACTTCGTCTTAATTAGAGCGAGAGATTCGATTTGTAACTGATCATAAATAATCTGCGCGGTTACTTCATTAATGAACGAATAATTAGCAGTTTCAATGTTAATTAATGACTTTAATAAGTAATTAATTTCATTACTAGAAAGTATACATTCGATAATTAAAGATTCAGAAGTAAAAGAATCATCTGACATGCTCGTCGTTAAAGAAATTAACACATCTTTCATCGCGTCTTTAGTGAAAGTCTTTAATTTTTTGCCTCGCTATTCTTGAAAGACATTTTCTCATTCTCTTTATCTTCTGAAATGATGATTTCATGTAAACGAAGAATAAATACACGAGATGTTAAAGTATTAGTCTTGTTCTGCTGAGAGTAATTCTTAAACAAGTGATCTGATGCCTTGCAAGTGTAGCAGATAATGAAAGATCTTGCTAACTTAAAGATTAAAAAGATAATCGGCTTAACATAGCCGATTATCGAAGTTAAGGCTGCTAATAAGAAAGTAGCGCGCTTTTCAGATGCAATAACGACTTTAGCGATGACAGTGCGACGTTCGTTACGTAACTGATAATTAGCGCGCTGTCGGTTATTTACACTCTGAAAAAAGTTCTTAAAACGATTTAAAGTGATAAAATCTTTCGAGCAAACCGATAGAGCGTCTTATAAGCGATTATTAATTTTATTCTGAAGGTCGTTTATTAATGTGCGATTCTCATAATCTAAATAGCTGAATAGCTTCATGAATTCGAAGTAAAAGATATTAAAGAACTTATTTAACTGCTTTAAAGCGTTGTACTCGCGACGACACTTTTAATTCTTATTTTAATCATCGTAAATTAACTTTAAATGTTTAAAAAGTTCGTAAATTAAAGTATATAAGTGAGATGCGTCATGTTAACGTTAAGTAAACGTTTGTTCCGTTACGTCGTCTTTTAGCCGAGATATAATATAAACGATACAAATATTTTCGATATGAAAATGATTCGCATTTATCTTAAGCTTATCGTTAATCTTAATTCTTCAGCTGTTTCATGTTAATTCAGCATCTTCGTTAGTGAAAATAAGTGAATTCGAAAACTTGTAAAATTTGTGATAATCGTTATCGAATAAGATGAATGACTTTCGTGTGAAAGTTCGTAAAATAAGATCTCGTTGTTTCGTAGTTCGAGAATTAGCAGACTTAATGAATTAACGAGATAAAGATTAATTCGATGAACGCTAAGCCTTCTTTAAAGTTAGAACTTTCGCTCGTAGCTTAACGATGATCTCTTCCTGAGCTTTTATTATGATTTAATTAGCTTTTAGCTCATTTAATCTGCTTGTATGTTCGGCTTGTAAGACGATTCATTATTTAATGCATTTTAAAGTCATGTCTCGTTAACTTTTAAGCTCGTTTAACATATTAATGATCTCGTCCGACTGTTCGCGGATTCATTAACGTAGTTATTCGTTAATCTTAATGTTTCATGAAGTCTCGACATCGTTAACTTCAGCTAAAACATCGCTAAATAATATGAAAACTCGTCTGCTTGTAGTGCTTTTAAGAAGACGAATTAATCGTTGCTTAACTGAATTAAAGTCGCGTGTCATGATAAGAAAAATAAGAATAAATAAGTTTAAGATTAATGATGTTATTTTTTAATGAAAGTAATTTAAAGAAGCTCTTATGAATTTTCTGATAAATAAATGAGTGTAAAATCGAAGAATCCCTTACGGTCTAAATGATGATGCAAATTTAAAGAATCTCTTACAGATTTTCTGAATAAACGAAGTAAATTATTTCGTATCATTTACACGTCGATAGCAGAATAATTAATGAGCATTTATTTACTGTTAGAGACCGGTTTAGAGTAAGTCATAAAGATATCATTTAACTAATAAATAAATGCTAAGAAAGAAAAGTATTTACAGGAAAGAACTCGATTCTTATATGTATATTCCTCAGCCCTGTGCTAGTCTCGAAAGGATTAATGTTTTACATATATAAGGCAGAGTCTTTATGACATCATAGCTAGCTTTATATTAATCTGAATTCATATGAAGGCTGGTCTAGATCTGAGCTAAATTATGTTAGTTTAACATAAATCATGTTAGTTTAACAGCTAAAATCGTAACACGTACTAGTTATACTCGCGTCGCGCGATTTTAACAAATTCGTTAATAAGTTTAATTTCTTTAAATAAAAATATTTATAAAGATTTTTAACAAAGATGACTTGTTTAGTTAACTTTAACTTAATGAATTCTTTTTTCTTAATTTCTCGCATAGCTCGATACTCGTTATTTAAACGTATTAAATAATTTTTTTAAATTTTAACGAGAAAACTTAATTAAATTACTTAATTATCTCAGACTGCTCGAAGGCGAAAGATTATCTTGTTCTTTAAATTAATTATTAATTACTTTTCTTAATATTTTAAGTAAAAAAATAAACGTTAAAATATGAAATAAATTCGTTAAATCTTTTAACTTCTTAAGTAAGATTATTATATTTTCTTTAAAAGTTAATCTCTTTATTTAAATCGTTATATAATTAAGCGAGCTTTTTAAGAAATTTATTAATCGTTATATAAAGATTCATTAAATCTTGTTATCTTTAAGTTAAAGTTATTTTTAATGTCTTTTTAATAATTTTAAAGTAAACATAAACTAGTTAAACATGATCATTCTTATAGTAATTCGCGTTTACTTTTAGCTTATTTTAAATCTTTTTATATTAATCATTTTAAAAAGATTTAATATTATTTATTAATTAAAATGAATTTAAAAGCTTTTCGAAGCGATTAATTAAATTAAAGAAAACGAAAATTAAAAATGTAACTTCTTTAAATTAATGTAATTATTGTTTTAATTAAGTTTTTTTTCATTTAATTCCTTTATAACTTTATTAAATTAACGAAAAAAAACGTTAAAATGATCGCAAGTCTTAATATTTAAATCGCGTTAAACTCGTAATTCGTTAAGAATTTTTAAAAACTTGTTTAAGTCTTCATTAATTCATTTCTAAAGCTGTTAAATGTTTTTAATGTTTTAAAATAAATTAGCGTCGTTAAGTTCATTAAAAGTTATAAAAGTAAACACGAATGTACGTCGTTTTTAAATTACATCGAATCGTAAATATTTTAAAACTCGAGCGAAAAGTTTAAAATAAATAACAGAGTTCGTTATAAACAAGTTTTAAAAGAAGTTTTTAATGACTTTAAGATTTTTAAATTAATTAAACTCGTTAAATTAAATCATGTTAATAAAAACGATTAAAGAACGATGATCGTTTAAAATTTTAAGTAAATAAATTTCTGAAGATAAATAAATTTATTAAGCGAAGAACGATGCTCAGTAATATTATTAACATAAAAACGATTTCGAAGTAATTTTAATTTTATTAAAAAGATTTTTATGATTCTTTAACAATTTAACGAAGATTCTTTATCATTAATTTTATTAATTAAGTAAACGATGCGTATTAAATAAGCGTTAAATTCTTTAACAATTTAATAATAATTTAAGCTTTTTAAGCTTAATTCTGTTAATTTTATTAGCTTTCGAGTATTATTTTATTTTTTAATTTCGTTAATTATTAAATAAAT
>JAABUO010006792.1_pt1 | contig 13092 bp, 6 predicted proteins | sample 5559291 | NCBI WGS metagenome assembly JAABUO01 (sample SAMN10711878, study PRJNA513372) | rock metagenome | isolation source: Antarctica rocks | place: Antarctica: Victoria Land, Finger Mt sud
CTCATGAAGATATTAATTCATGTACGTTTTATGTTTAATTTAATTCGTTTCTTTTTTAAAATGTGCATATAAACGACGCTGTTAAATATGCGTAAATAAGTCACGTTCGATTATATGTTACTAATCGCATAATTTAAAACTTTATTTCTTTTTAATATTAATAATAAATTTCTAAGTTCGTTAACGACGTGCATAGCTTCAGCTTAAAACATATTAAATAACTTTGCGTTTAGTAATAGCGAGTTCTTCATCGTACGAAACGTTCTTCAGTTTCGTTCGCTTACTGCGTTATGCTCAGAGATGTAAAACGTTAATTACTCGATGACGATTTCTTTAATCTTACATTAACGTAACAATGCATGATTAATATATTCTCTTTCTTCATTAACTTTAAAATGTGCTAGCTTTTATTCAGTAAGTCGTTTTAATCTTGAAACTATGTAAATAAATTAGTTATAAAAATCTTTCTTGTTCTTTAAAAAATTAATTCATGATTTCTTAATATAATCGTTCATTAGTATAACTGCGTACGAAGATTCTTTTAATGATACTGAATCATGTAATTCTTAAAGATTCGAATGTAATCTCTTCAGTATTTTAGTAATGAGTCTTATAAGCGTATAATGAACGATTCGTGTTTACTTATTTTAAATGCATAACGTATAAACATTTTCGTTAAACTATAAAATGATTACTAAATGTTCTGTATAATAACGATGCAAAGCATTTATCTTCGCTAAGAAATCTTCTGCACTTTAATGTTAACGAATTAAATTCTGTAATATATCTGCTTCGTACGAATCATTTAACTCGTTTAAAAATAAGTCGTTAATCATAATAAAGGTTAATTTAATTCTAGTATAACTTGCGTGTTTAAATCTTCTGTGTCATAACTGTTATAATGATGTTATTTCTTTTAAATTAATAAGCTTTTTTAATTTTTCATGTAATGTCATTAAGACTTTCTTATTATCGTACGACATTAAACGATAAATGTTTTATTTTATAAGTTTAATTCTGATCATAAAGATTTTATCTTTAATTAGTAACATGTAATCGTTTTCATTCACGTACGATTATTCATCTTTCTTTAAAATGCTTAATAAGATTAAGTTAACGAATGTTTAAAACACGTAACATACATCGCGTATTCGTACGCTTAATGTAACGTTAATGTAAATTATTATTATTTTCTTTTTCGTACTGCGCATGACTTCGTCGTTCGCGTCTTTAAACTCATACTTTTTCTCGTAAAACGATGACGCATCGTATAAGTTTAATCGATTAATAACGTGTTATGCTGCGCAGCTATTAATGTATCAGTAATTATTCTTCGAAAGAATTCTTTATTTAATCATTTTAAGTAACAATTTCTTTTCTTCTTTCTCGCTGAACTCATTCTCGTTAATGTTAATATTAGCGACTTTATGTAAATGACTTCTTAAATGTTTATTTCGTACGAAAGACTTCTTATCATCTTCGCGTCGTCGTTTCGACTCTGATTTTCTTATTACATTACGATAATCTCGCGATATATGTTCTGCTTTATCGCATGTAAAACATATTCTTGTATCTTTAAAGTCTTTTCTGCTTTCGTACGAACGATCGTGATTATATAATCTTTCTTTATGTTACATACTTATTATCAGCTTTAATTTAACATTCACTTAACGATTAAAGTTAACACGTACTTCTTTGAACGTCATTTATTACTGAATCTTTTATATTTACATCTTTTTAAAAGTAATAATATGAACTTTAATAATGTTATATTTTAAAGAAAGTAAATCGAGAATAATAATGATGTAAATGTCGTTTCATATATCTCGATTATCTCGTACGATCGTTTTAAATCGTTTAATAAGACTTTTTACATCGTTAAATATAACGTTAACTGATTTAATATAATGCTTTATTTTATTTACTACTGCATATTCGAAAAGCTCATTAAGCATGACGTATATTATTTCTTAATTTACTTACGAGCATGTAATCTTAAGTTTAGTTTATATGTTTTTTATGTTAACGATGTTCTTAATCGTACGAAATAAATCATCATTAATGATTTTCAGTATAATTCTTAATATTGTTTCATTAGTCTTTTTCTTTACTGCTACGATTCGTACAATTACTGTTCCGTTTTTTATTAAGTCTTAAACATCTTTCTTTTACATACTTGTCTTAATGTTACTGAATTATCGCGATTAATTATTAAATTCGATAAGTATAACGCGTTTCGTACGAAAATGATTATCTCGTTCATTTACTAATGTTATGATTAATGTAAACGATTTAATAAATTCAGTATGTACTGTATTAACGAAAGACTGATAATATTTAAAGATAAATAGTTACTAATCGAGATCATAATCTGTTAAAAATACGACGAGAACTAGTTATATATGTACAGTAATAATGATAAAGAATGTCGCTAGCATACAGCGTGTATATTGTATATTTAATATGTCGTAACTAAAGTATATATAAGAAGTACAGTTTGCAACGTACGAAGATACGAAGAAAACTTTACACTCGACACTAGTTTTAATAAAGATAGCTAATCACGTCGTACGCTGTACGTCGTACGGTGTAATAACTTTAATATTTAACAGTATATAATATAAAAAAAGATTATATAATTACGATTATTTGTACGAAAACAGAAAAGACTTCGAAGATATAAAAATATGCTTTATATACGACAGAGTAAAACATATATCGCGAGATTATCGTAATGTAACTAAAAGATTAAAGTTAAAACGAAGACGCGAAAATAATAAGAAGTCTTTCGTACGAAATAAACATTTAAGAAGTTATTTACATAAAGTCGCTAATATTAGCATTAACGAGAATGAGCTCAGCGAGAAAAAAGAAAAGAAACTGTTATTTAAAATGATTAAATAAAGAATCTTCGCGAAGAATAATTATTAATATATTAATAGCTGCGCAGCATAACATGTTATTAATTAATTAAATTTATACGATGCGTTATCGTTTTACGAGAAAAAGCATAAGTTTAAAGCTGCGAACAGCAAAGTTATGCGTAATACGAAAAAGAAAATAATAATAATTTACATTAACGTTACATTAAGCGTACGAATACGCGATGTATGTTACGTGTCTTAAACATTCGTTAACTTAATCTTATTAAACATTTTAAAAAGAGATAAATGATCGTACGTAAATGAAAACGATTACATATTATTAGTTAAAGATAAAATCTTTATAATTAAAGTTAAGCTTATAAAATAAAACATTTATCGTTTAATATCGTACGATAATAAGAAAATCTTAATAATATTACATGAAAAATTAAAAAGATTTATTAATTTAAAAGAAATAACATTATTATAATAATTATAATATAAAAGATTCGAATACGTAAGTTATGTTAAAATTAAATTAATTTTTATCATGATTAATAACTTATTTTTAAACGAGTTAAATGATTTGTACGAAATAAATATATTAAAGAATTTAATTCGTTAACATTATTATTATTATATAAAAGATTTAGTAATTATTTTATAATTTAACGATGCGTTAAACGTTTATATGTTATGCATTTAAAGTAAGTAAATACGAATCATTTATTATACGTTTATAAGACTTATTATTAAAGTATTAAAAAGATTATATTTAAATCTTTAAGAATTATATAATTCAGTATCATTAAGAAGATTTTCGTACGTAGTTATATTAATAAACGATTATATTAAAAAATTATAAATTAATTTCTTAAAAGATAAGAAAAGTTTTTATAACTAGTTTATTCGCATAATTTCAAGATTAAAACGATTCATTAAATAAAGACTAGTATATTTTAAAGTCGATAAAGAAAAAGAATATATTAAGTAATTAACGCTTTACATTTTTAAGCATAACGTAATAAGCGAACGAAACTGAAAAACGCTTCGTACGATGAAGAACTCGCTATTATTAAACGTAAAGTTATTTAATATGTTTTAAGCTAAAGCTATACACGTCGTTAACGAACTTAGAAATTTATTATTAATGTTTAAAAGAAATAAAGTTTTAAATCATGCAATCAGCAGCATATAATTAAACGTGACTCATTTACGCGTATTTAACAACGTCGTTTATGTACATATTTTAAAAAAGAAACGAATTAAATTAAACATTAAACGTATATGAACTAATATTTTCATAAATTACACGAAATTTATTAAGAAATATTAAATATAAAGTTTTTAACAGCGATTTATTTATAAAGTATTAATGATTATAATTAATGAGTCGAAATTTAACGTTTATTTACTTAACGAGTTTTTTCTTAATTTTATTAAAATTAAGAATGCTAATCGTATTATTTTAAATACATTACGCTTTAAAGATTAATTACGTATTAATAAATAAACTTAATAAATAAAAAAGAAAATAATAAAATCGTACGAGTTAGTGCATATTAAAACGATCATTACATTTATTTTAAGAGACGAAAAAAGTATTTAAAATAAGCTTTCGAGCGTAAAAGTTTTTAAACAAGATAAAAAACGTTTTAAAAAAAATAATTAAATATTAATAATCGAAGTAACGAAGTTAAATGCTGAAGTAAAGCTTGCAGCATTAATAAAAGAAGATGTTTAAGTAAAACTCGTTAACTTAATGTTACTCGCTTATAAAATAATGAGAAATAATTATCTTAATATTAATTTACGCGTTATACGAAATTCGTACGAACTAAATATAAGAAAAATAATTAACTCGTTTACGCATTAATTAAAAGTTACTTAAAATATTAAAGAATATAACACGCAAAAAGCGTTATACATAAGAAAAACAGTTAACTCGTCTGCGCATTAATTAAAAGCTACTTAAAAATTATTAACGATGAGCGAATTTTAAAAAACGAGCGACATGCTAAATGTAACGCATTTTATGAAATCAATAAAGCATGAAAAAGCTTTACGTGATTAATTAAGATTAATAAATATAAAAGTTTTATTTAATAAAAAGATTTATGTATTGAACAAGAAAGCTAAGCTTATAAAGATGAAATTAAGTTCTTCGTACGAGAAAGCTAAAGAATTAAAGATTTATGAAAAGACATTAAAAGACTTTATTTATAAAAAAAATTAACGAGATATTATTTAAACTGAACTGAAAAGTTTATAAGCATACGAAGTATGAAAGTTAAATAAACTGCTCGAAGAAAGAAAGCTCATTAAATATAAATAAATGTTTAAGTTAAAATATAATAAAAATGAAAGAATAATGAAGTATAAAGCTCGTTTAGTTACTTAAGAATTCTCGTAATAAGAAAACATTAATTATAAAAAAACATTCGCATCGATCGTACGAAAGAAATCATTAAGAATTTTCTTAGCTATGATCGTTACATTAAATTTAAAGCTTCATTAAATAAATATTAAAGTAATATATTTAATTAATAATTTAAAAACAGAAGAACGAAAGATTTATATGCGAATTTTAAAAGAAGTAAACATACGATAAGATCGTACGAAGTTAATATAACGAATCGTGAAGAGTTTATATTAATTAAAACAATTAGCACGCTTATAAAACAAGAAGTTAATCGCTTTTTAAAAAGAATAAGAATATAAGTTTATGCTAATAAATGAAAGCATTATATACGTATCGTACGAGTCGAGATTCAGCATAATTAATATTTACGTGAATGATTTACTCATTAAATTAATAATAATGAACTTAATAAAGAGAATAAAGACAACGCTCTGCGAGAAATTTAACATGCATGATTTAAAAAAGACTCGAATGATCATTAATATACGAATCATACGTCATAAAACTAAGAGATTATTAACACTTAATTAAACATCGTACATTCGTAAAGTACTGTAAAATGAAGACTTATAAATTATCTCATATTAACGCTTAATCGAAAAGCTTTTATACATTATTTACGAAACGCGATTAAATATAATCTTCGCGATTAATTATCTTTTATAATAATGCTCGAATTCTCGCGTTAATTACGATAAAGTCGTCAGAAAGATTTTACGATATTTTAAAAAAACGATAAACATAAAAATTCATTATAATAATTCGTACGACGACACGAAGCATTTATTAATTATCTTAAATTACTTAAATAATAACTTTGCAGAAAACATAGTGAAACGAAAGTTTATTATGAGCTATTATTTCTTCTTAATAAAAGATATAATATGTTAAAGTTTAAAGAAATAACGTACGATATTTATCTTCATTACGAAAGTCGAGTACATTATTATAAATCATGTCGTCAGATAAGTCGTATGACTTCGTCGCTTTCTCGTAAAGTTATCTTTAAATAAAATTCTCGTACTCGTACGAATTCTAGAAGATAATTAAGCTAGTTTAAATTTAGTTAAGAACGTTAAATATTACGATAAAATTAAGCACATTAACGTTTAACATTATTATGTTAAAGAACTAGTATGAGATAATTACGTACGAATGAAATAAGTATTCATTAAGAAATAACTAGTAAACGATTTTATTAAAGCTTTATTTAAGATAATCTTTATGAAGCACAGAAGAAAGTTAAGTATTCTGTTTATTATATCGAATTAACTATCATTAAACACTTAGATTTAAATAAGATTCATTAAAGTAATCGAAGCACATCGTACGAAGATCTTATATTAATTATTAAATGCGAAAGCATTTTATTATAAACGAATAAAAGGTTTAAAAGAAAAGAAGTGCTTTTAAGCAGTATTCGAAGCATTAATTTTACTCTTTTTTTACTGAGTTTTTAACGAAAGAATCATCGAATGCATTTAATTAACAGAGAATATGTAAACAGAAGAATTCATGAATTTAAAAAGAGATATGCTACGTTTTAACGTACGATATATTATCTCAGAGAAAATGTTAAATATTAAAGTTATTACATCGTACGACGTACAGCGTACGACGTAATTAACTATCTTTATTAAAACTAGTGTTAAGTGTAAAGTTTTCTTCGTAATTTTCGTACGTTACAAACTATACTTTTAACATACTTTAGTTATTACATACTAAATATATAATATACACGCTGTATGCTAGCTACATCGTTTATCATTACTGCTGTACATATACGACTGATTCTCGTCGTATATTTAATAAAGATTTTAATAATTCGTATATTTTATTAAAATTAAACATTTTATAATATATATTATTAATAATGTAATAAAATAATATAAATAACGAAAAAATGATATAAAAGAATAAGAAAACAGTTTTAATTATTACTATAAGTTTTTTAATAATAATAACGTAATAAATTTAAGTTAGTAAATTTTAACATATAACGTTATTTTTAATTACTTAACGAGTTAAGTTAAGAACTTAAATTATAACTTAATTTAAGATTAATATTAAATTAAATTACGATATTAAAATTAAATATTTAAGTTAAGTCATAATGTTAATATTAAGTATTTAAGTTAAGTTATAATATTAATATTAAGTATTTAAGTCGAGTTAAAATGTTAATATTAAAACTTAACTCGACGATTAGTTTAATAATATGCTTTTAGCCTTAGCATAAGACTTAGCAACTTAGCTTTTAATATATAAACTAGCTGTTTTCTTTTATATTTAGCTTTTTAGTTTTAATTTTTTCGTTATTATATTTATATTACTTACTCTGTATAATTTTAATATTAAATTAAAACTTCGTTATTTTTATAATATAAGTTTAAGATTAAATATTAAAATTACGAAGCTTATATCGTTATTAACTTAATTTAATTACATTCGCTTAGCTTTTTAAATATTAATCTTTTTACTTCGCTCGTACGTAATAACGAGTTAAAAGAAAAATTTAAAATAAACGTTATTTCTCGTGTAAAACTTCGAGCTTAAAGAATAAAGCTTAAAGCGATTCGTCGCGATTTCTCTGACATGCAGCATTAAAAGCACGTCTTAAATAATAAAAATGCTGCTAATAAGTTTAAACAACGATACGTTAAGATATAACTACTAAAAGCATAACTGCATATAATTAAAGTATACGAAGTAAGCTTACTTTAATGAAGAAAGTTCTGTTGCGACAGACATAATAAAGACTTAATAAGACATGCGAAAGCTTTACGCAAGCAGATAACGCGTTCAATAATGAGCCTGCTATAATGGCATACAGTTAAGGCCTGTTTAAGCACACGAAAGCTCTGCTGCTAGCAGGTAACGCGTTAAGTAATGAGCCTGCTTTAATAGCATACAAAAGCTCTGTTCGTCAGGCAACGCGTTCGATAATGAGTTTGCTACAATAACACACGAAAGTTCTACTCGACAGGTAATACAATTAAGGCCTGATTAAACACGTAGTTAAATAGTAAGCCTGCTATAATGACACATACAGTTTAGGAGTTAGGAGACCCTCGTCATGCCTGCATATCAGAACGAATCGTGAAGCGGCCTTTACCATTTTGCTTTGATGGCCATATCCTCAGATAGATTTAGCAATATTATTGAAAATAGCCTTCCTTGTAACAATCAAAGTCCGCAACACATCCTGTTCAATATAATCATCACCGTTCTCGCCCTTAGCTTTCTCACAGGCCCTCCCGCAAGCGCTGGCATTCCCATGGTGTAAGAAACGCGGACACTGATAAACCTTCTCAGTTCCCCACGATGGATGGTACGATCGCTCGGTGTTTCCGTCAACGACGGTATCATAGCCGCCCGTGTTTATTCCTTGCCCTTTCACCTCCTCTACCGAATACTGGATTGTCACAGCTTGCAGATAGCCCTTCTCCTTCACCCATTTGTGTAGCGGCTCGATCCCGAAATACTCTGCTTCCTCCTGTAGAGCCTTATAAAATGCATGGTCAAACCCGTGACCTTTCTCATAAACAACCGGTAGCACTCCACGCCGCAAGTAGCGTAAGAGGTGAGCGAAGAGATCTGGATCTGCGTCGATGAAATATGAGCCGTCGGCGGACGGGGAATCTTCCCAGCGGCCAGATAGCAGTGATGCGAAGTACGAGGATCCTTCCAAGAGTGTCGAGGCGAGCGTCCTAAAACAACGTTCACCAACTTGCAAGTCGATGCGAGCGTTGGATAACGGGCCAGACAAGGCCAGGGACATGTTGAGCTTCTTGGCGGCGGTAGTGGTGGAGTAGTAGTTTCGTTCCCCGCAGTCCCCTGTTTTCTTGTTGGAAGTTGCCCATGGCTAAGCCCTATAGGGTAAGCGCGTCAGATTTTCATAGCATTTAGGGAGCATCAGCAGCACCCACAATAGACATGGCTGCATATAGATGAGCAATACTCAGTTTGGCTCCATACAACATTGCTTCATACTAGCCCCCAGGGGAGTATCATAGCATCCGTCAGCGGTGATATAAGCGCCAAGCAGCCCTACCTCCAACATTTTCCACTTGTTGTCATCTATGGAGCTCCCAGACTCCTAAACACTTCTCTATGTCTTCCCCCATGGAACTATCTAGGGACCACCTTCTGATGGTGAGTAAATTTGGTCCCGTCACGTAGATTGATATTCGGAGGCTCACACCACTTACAGCTCTTCTCCATTCTCGCGAATCTTTGACTTCTTCAATATCATACTTTTTCCACTTAGTCAATTGACCAGGCAGACCAGTCCAAGTCGCTGGGATATGGGTTCATTGGTATTTGAGCGGGTCAAAGTCGTCCAGCCCACGGATACCGTTGCTGCATAGGAAAAAAAGATTGCGCATACATCCTATGGATTACAAAAGTTGGTGGAATAGCCCTGGCGTCCTTTACAGACTCGTCAGATGAGGTACAACTCGTGAATAAGAGAGAAAGCTCTTCAGCGGTCGGGACTATTGGAACACGGGCCTTCTGCAAGGTAAAAGACTAGGATATGGAGTCTGGACGGCGATCGCTCTCGTCACCAAGATTGCGCCACATATATCTACGATGGAGATCGTTCGTTTCTGGATGGACCAGGATGGGGTAACTTCTGATTCTAAGGCGGATCGATTAATCTACATTGAGAGTTTCCTCCACATCGCTATCGCCTTCTCAGATCTACTCGGCCGTCAAAACCACTGAAATTCTCCAGTCGCAAAGAAGGTCATTACTGCCCTTGCGAAGAGAGATGACAAAGCTATTTAAGATATGTTAGTCAATCTCTACAGCCGGGATGAAGACTCAATAACGTACGAATGGTCCAATCTTCCATGATCAGGTATTAGCCTTTATGTTCGCCTTCAGGTCCTCGAACATTTTCACCGCCCTTTCCTTCACTGGGTCTTCTTTGACGGAACTTTTTGGCTTCACAGGTCAGGCCTGGGCAGACACCTTTTGGCCTGAAGATCCACTCGTGGTAGGCACCTTCTTGCCTGTAGAACCACCGACAGTAGCTGCCCTCGCGTCTACCTGTTCACTCTCGATAAGGACATCTGCGTGAGACCAGACCTCATGCGAGTTTTTATTCGCCAGGGCTTTAAGTGTTGGATTTTCTGCACCCTTGTTGACCTAAAGATTGACCCGCCTATACGTCTTTCCGTCCTTCTTGGATCTTTCGCCGTAATCTAAGCGAAGCCCAATGTTTGCATCGTTATTCCCAGCTTGTGTCGGCGCAGCCCTGGTGCCTGGTGTTCCCGTGCCAGACACGACTCTCTCCATTCGGGAACGGCTTTGAAGGACCCAGCCCATCAGGCTATTCAAATGCTCTTTTATTGCGCGGCTCATATTGTAGGTGGCTGTGCGGCGCACAGGATGGTAAATACGGAGACAGAATCCTGTGTTTAGAATGAGCAAATATGGACCTCAAGGAGTCATTTGGGGCCTACCCCTCAAACCTAGCGTCTTGCCTTTACCCCATTAAGACATCGAGGCCAGGATCCCTAAGCTAAAGAGACTTATCAGGTCTAGTCGTATGTTTGAGATGGCAGAGCAGTGCGACGTGACTGCGTATTGAGCGTTAGTGTAAGACTAGAAAGAGCTCCAGGCTTGTGATATATCATGACCGATCTTGGCGGATAACAACAAAAACGCCTTGTGGTGTTGCATCGCGAAAGGCTATATAGTGCTGAAGCATTATAGGCAAAGTGTAGACTTGGTGATTAGTAGATCTCTTTTTTGGTTACTCACGGGCCGATCCGCAGAATATTCTATGTTGGAATGTAGATGCAGCGACCGCTCGGTCTATACACATGAAGCTAGCAATTCTCCTTGTATTCCTAATCTATGGTGTAGCAGAGAATTCTAATGTACTTGGTGGTCCAGGGGATTAATACAATGCCGTGCGGAAGCAATACGTTAGTTTCTCCACGCCGCTCTAACGATTTACTATGGCAGCTCTGGAGATAGTATCTTCTTACAAGAACAATTAATTAATTAACTAATCAAGATGACTCTTTCAGTTAAGATGAAGCTTTTGTCGCCTTTTACGGAGCTTTCTTCACCTTTCATATCTATTCGCACGCAATTAACACGAGATTTACGTTTACAGATACGTACTTTATACGACGTCGACTTTTAATACGCAAGAATTGCATTCTCACTCGATATATTAACAAGTTAAGTTTAATACGCTATGAATCATCGTCTTACGTCTTAAAACAAACTTTCAGATTCTGCTTTCATGCTCGATGACAACGCTGTAAAGATATTAATTAACTTCGTCTGCGCGTCGCGTGTTCATCGTCGAATGCCTTACTTTCTTATCGCTTGCGAGCTTAATTAAAACGTCTTCGAGCGCGTTATACAACATCTTCTCGAATTACATAATTTTCGCAAACGTGTAACTCGAAGAAAATCTTATTTATTAAAGCATACTCGTGTAGCACGTCTTATTTAAGCTTACGAGCATTAGTTCTGAACACGAGAGTAATGAAATCAGATACTTTAAACGAATAAGACGTGAGTTACGAACAGACACATTAAGATTTAAGTTATAAAACGTTCAGAAGAAAAATATAATAATACATGTGTAATAAATAAGAAGATAAAACCTCACGAATGACTATTCTGAGACTGTTTCTCTGAGAGATTAAGCTTAAAATTAAAGCTTTTTTAAGAGAAGAGCTAAGGTTTTATTAATTAAATCTTTTACGTTAAACATACGATATCGCAAATCGTTACTTAAATCAGAGATCATTTTAAGCTGCAATTAATGCAGAATAACGCTTCTTTTTACGTTACTAAATACACTAAGCAGGCTTTATACGAAGTAAATGTTTCTGTTATGTTTTAATCTGCATTTTCATTTAATTTAAATTTAATTAAATCGTTATGAAATCTCTTAAAGGATTAAATTGCAGAGAATTACATAATGAAAAATTTAAAGAAATATGAGATAATACGAGAGACTGTTCATCGAAACTAACTTACTATTAAAAAGAATTAATTAAATTATTTAATAGATTCAATGTCTGCTAGATGTTAAGCAGTTATCGCAGCAGATGAAAAGCAAACGAAATACTAGATAAATAGATTGATTATCTTCAGAGCTGCCATAGTAAATCGTTAGAGCGGCGTGGAGAATACAGCGCTATGCTCCCGCACGGCATTGTATTAACCCCCTGGACCACCAAGTACGGCTATAGGGCTGAGCTAAGCTGATTAGGCTAGCTGGTGATTGGTCTCCAACATTCTAGTGCGAAAGCAAATGACGCCATATCTATATTAGGCTTAGCCCAATAATCATTTGATTTAATCTCTACAGAATTTTTGTCCTTCACCTGAATGCCTCTTTTCAGCCATGCTGGCTTACAAGGTATTCGGCGCATATACAAAAAGCTCTCTGTCACTACCTTCCATTCACAGGAGTATCTATACCCACTCTAATATTGCGGAGACCATGTTGAGGTGGATACACAACGCATCTAACAGGTCACCATCAAGTGGAAATCGTAGTAAGGATCTTGGCGTTCCAAGTCCCTCTTACAAAAGCTCATGTGTTTTAGGCTGGCAAGGCAATGAGGCTTTCTTTCATTTCACACGAGGTCGATTTGTGAGCAATGAAAAATTCGAGATGTCACAAAGATGCGTACATTTCAATATGGACAAGCTGGCTCAGATTGCCGCTTCAACTGTTCACTCAAGATGTTGCGTCACAATTGAAAAGTATCCTGATGGGCAGTATACTAAAGCTTTTCTCATGACAATGGAAGACGGCAAGCA
>JAABUO010006793.1_pt1 | contig 13091 bp, 18 predicted proteins | sample 5559291 | NCBI WGS metagenome assembly JAABUO01 (sample SAMN10711878, study PRJNA513372) | rock metagenome | isolation source: Antarctica rocks | place: Antarctica: Victoria Land, Finger Mt sud
CAAGACTTCATGAACGCCATGCCTCAGCTGAACCGCAACACCATGCTGTAGAGACCTTCATCAGAAGAGTGATGTGTGGGGCATGGACAGAGAGAGCAGGCGCTGAGTGCTGTGCTTTCGTTTTTGGGATGTGTGTGTGACTTGTTTGCTGTTTTCCCGCTTGGGATTTTTACATATTTAGTGATCAGCTTCGTTGTTTGATGTTGCGCATGTGTGGATTTGACCAACAATCGACAGAACCTTATGTCTTAGGTCGAAGTGGCATCGGGCACTTCCAACAAAGTATTTCCAACAACGCTGTATTTCGTTACCATTTCGTTAGCACACCAGGAGTCATCCCTTTGGCCTCTGCAGCTATGCCAAGTATGGCCAACTGGCCGTGTAACAAAGTTTAGTCTGCACTATGACCTTCTCCAGTGTCTTGCTGGTACCAGATCGGTCAGCATCTGCAGGCTGCAGCCTTGCAAACATTGCATCCTTGCACTACGTGTGTAAGTGCACCAGGCTGTAGTACATGTCTCTTTCAAATGCAAATATCTGCATTGAACTTCACTTACTTCATGACTGCCTGCTACGTCCTTCAAGTTGGTCAATGTTATGATGCGCATGCATACAAGGCTACAAAGCCAGGCATGGGCTCCATTTATCCAATGCCTGCCGCACTCAATGTGGCTGCCTTGGCAGCCAACATTGACCGTTTTAGAGGCCCATAACAAAATCTTTTGAGTCCTTTGGACTCTGCCACCTGCTACTGCTTGATGCTCATGGCCTGCAGATTTCACCAGCCAGCCCCTGCTCACGCACACTCCCTCGCAGTCACTGTTTAAGTTCATTTTGATCTCTGTGTGAGACTCAGATATCGCAATCACAGCGCATTGCCAGTCTGATAGTAGTGGGACACTTTGACAGAGAGAAATGCACCAACTGTAGCTGCAATCATCATGTACGATCTTGCGTCCCAAGGATCCTTCTCCTCCTTCGCAGCCTGGCGCATGGCAATTGCCACATCTTCCAAAGCCCTGACTGAACACCGTATCTCTGCTAAGGAGCCAAACAGTATGAAGCCATGAGTTGCGCCGCCATACCTCTTCGCCTTTGTCTACAAAGCAGCACCCAGCAAAATTTCAAAAGTCATGAAGCTATGGCAAAATGGCAGACCTTTGTTGACATTTCAATGAATAAGGCTGGCCATTATGTCATGTTGCGCGTAAAGTATGGCAGCATACAGAGGTGCATGTCTATTAAAAGCCTAGTCGCTGCGCTGTAAGGCCTAAAACAGGCCATCACATCAAGTGAGGGGCCCTTGCAGGGGCAGACAAGGATGACAATGATGACAGGGCTTTCTGCCAGAGACAGCACCTCAGATGTGGCTATCCAAGGAGCAGTGATGCGTCTTACTGGCACATTGTTTTTGAACAGCCTGGCAGCATAGTACTCTCCTTCATCTCGTAATGGGTCATACTCTGCTGTGACGACATAAGCAGGGGGCAGATTTTTCAGTGAAGGCGCATGATTCAAGTCTATCAGCTCGCTCTTCTGCTCCTCTGGAGTAGCCACTAATCTATCATATGCTGTCTCACACATCCGCTTGGACAGCACTGGCGCTGTCATGCCAAACTCTTTCATTGACTCAGTCTCTGCAGCAAATGGGACAATGCATAAAGCAGATCATTCCACGCTATGGGAAAGCCAGCCTGGTACAGCATGTATCTGCTGCAGGCTACATGGCAATGGCATACATTGCTTCATTTGCATCCTGTTGAATTGCATGCTGCACCAGGCCATTGACTGAGCCACCAATGTTCGTGTTGATGCGATGATGTGCTGTGTGTTGTGTCTTGGAGCACATGTGCATTGCTTGTCTTCAGTCAATACGTGTAATGCTATAAGGCCATTCAGCAGCCATCCTATCAAACGTACGCACTTTTCATGACACCTGGCTTGCCGTTATGCCCTGTGGGTTGCGTGCAGGAACGCAGCAAGACATAGAAATAGCTTTGTCGTTTGGCATGTGAACAATGTTTTGTCATTCTTCACTGTTCACAGTAGCTTAGGAGTTACGCTACAGGCTGCATTTGAGCACTTGTGTGGTCAACCTATAATTCTGCTAAGCTACAAGCTGCATTGAAGCACTTATGTGGTCAGTCTATGCACATCACCTTCATATCGTACTCTGCGAGGCATCAACACGCTTTCAAAATGGTGAAGGCCTTCCAACACTGGTAACAAAAGGCTTACCGTAATGCGCTGTGGGCTGCATCATGGGATATAAGAGGACTTGCATAGCCAGTTTGGGTCCTTTCAGGTCTCGTGCTAGGTGACACACAGCAGCAGCAATGCTGCCACCAGCACTGTCTCCTCCAACTGCCACTTGGGTCGGGTCACCTCCAAGGGCAGAGGCATTATCACATGCCCATTTGGTGGCTGCATAGCAGTCTAGGTGCCCTGCTGGGAACTTGTGCTCTGGGGCTAACCTATGACAGCAGCTTCTGTTCAGGCTCATGTGTGCTGGCCACGTTGTGAGGTTGAAATCATACAAGGTGTGGCATGCTTGCTGGCTTAGCAACTCCTGGCAGGAGGCCCAGCAAGATGATGCACACTTTTCTTGCGTTGCTTTGACATCTCCTAGATTGGGGATGTGATCTGAAGGCATGCACGTTTTTGAAGCCTGTAGGAGAGGCATCCAATGGTAAAGACATGTCAGATAGCCAAGTTGAACTGTCAGTATTTCTGCACAAAATATGAGATAATAAAATGTGTGCACTCTGAAGGCTTGGCGCCAGCAATCAGCAATGTCATCAAATGTACGGTAACTAACGCATCAGGATCACACTTGCACCATGCAACATGGCAGCAAGTGTAACACATACCTGTATTCAACTGAAATCACAATGTATGCTGATAAATGTCCAAGGTTGCGGCAGAGATCATCATATGTGTTGACATCGCCGGCAAAGAATCCACCACCATGGCAGAAGACAAGGATCGGCAAGCCATTCTTTCTGGGCTTGGCGTCTGCAGGATAGTAGATGCGGATGGGAAGCTTGTTGCCATCAGGCCCGGGGATAGTTTGATTGCTGATGCTGGCAACTGGAACCTTGGACTTCACTGACCTGCACTGCATGTCTGGCATCTTGATGCTGTGGCAGCCTCTGCATGTGCCGTGTGTCATGAGAATGGTCACGGTGACCCTACTAGATCAATGATGTCGAACAAAGTATGCATAAGCACATTGTGAGGTATGCATGATCTGCAGATGCATTGGCAGATGCAGCTGTGCAAGAATGAAGCTATATTTCAAATGATGCAAGGTTGAGGAAAAGGATGCAGCTGGGTGGAATGTACCCATAGGCGCCTGAAAATCTTTGCCGCAGTTCCTCGTCTGGGATACCGCTGTCATCTCCAGGGTTATTGAGTAAATTTGCCACTTTAAGCAGTGCTTTCAGCTGAGGATCTAGCTCCATTTCTTCTGCCATGCCTTGGTTAGGTAGCTACAAATGAGCTTCAGGATGTTTAGCTGCAAGGTGTACCTGCCAAAAGCAACCACAGTTTGGTCAGCTATGTGAGGGTCACTGTGTCACTGCAGAGCGTCTGTCAGACTGTCGATATGCGCATCTGGTACCGGGACTGCACGCACCTACTTTTAAAACACGTCAAGATTAACAGTAGCTGCGATTGCCCTGCTAGCTGAACGAGCTGAAGTACTTGAAGCAAACGAAGGGCGGAAACGTGGTTCCGGAGACCAAACAGGTTAATTTTCCCAAAGCACGACAAGGAGCAGGTTGAATCTGAGGTCGAACTGTCTGCGTCCGGATGTAGACAAAATGTATACGTAAGCTTAGCTAATGCGCAGCAGGGTATTACCTACATTCCCGACATGCGCTCCGAGCTTTTGCCATCACAGATTGCCGCCACAGGTTGCCATCTCAGGTTTTGCCATCACAGGTTTGAGGTTTTGCCATCACAGGTTTGAGGCAGTGGTGAGAGACGTGCTGTTAGGACACCATTTTCCCGGGCTTTTCTTTGGACACAGCGTCATGCGCTTCATCAACCACCAGTTCATGACCCATGACTTCACCACTGCTGTGCTGTGCAAGGGCCTCCAGGTGAATTTTTCTCTTCACCAGTTTTGCTATTTGCCATGTGTCTTGTGAAGTATGCGTGCAAAGTACCTTGACGCACCACATGGTGATCATCTCATGTCTGCTAGGTGATCATCCTTGTCCGCTAGGTGATCATCTCATGTCTGCTAGGTGATCATCTCATGTACACTAGGTGATCATGTCATGTCCACTTGGTGGTCATCTCATGTCCGCTAGGTGACCATCTCATGTCCGCTAGGTGAACATCTCATGTCAACATTGGCTTCTCACCTGCAGCTACTGCGCCCCAACGCTGAAGACTTGGAGGCAAGGGTCTTGTTGGGATATGCTCCACAGCTTACACAAAGCCAACATTGATTCCTAGCTTCAGATAGGTGGTTGCACTGCAGGTGGCTTGCATTGCTCACTTCCAGCAGGTGCCTTTGACCCACCTGGCGCCTGCAGTAATGAGCACATCCACTGAGCAGGAGCTCAAGCAGCTGCTTCAGCAGCTTCCCAAGAACCAAGCAGCCATCATCAAGCAGCAGTTCCCAAACAGCTTGTCAAAGGAGGTGAGTGCAACAGGCCAGCCTACATGCTTGCTATCTACCATCTCGACCGTCAGGTCAGCCTTCTTTGGACACCACACGCATCAGTTGTTGGCTGCCAGCTGCCTTCAGCACCAACCTCTGCCTTGCTGTGACACAACAAAATTGCTTGATCAGCTACATGTCCCTGTTCAAATGTTAGTGTCTCCGGTACAAATATCAGACCAAAAGGCTGTCACCCTTGTCCACTACTTGTTTTGTGTTTCAAATACCTGTCACCAGCTACTTCTAGCATGTTGCTGCAGCACTGGGTCAAAGTATCCCTTATAGAACAGCTGACACCTTCAGGTCACAAAGAGCATTCACACCTCTCATGCGCTAAGTGTCCTGCAGGCCTCGTCTGCAGCAGCTGACGTGACCAGCCACCTTCAAGCGGAGCTGCGGGCCACCTGCACAGCATGGACAGCATGGGCTGTTGCGCTGCGCTGGGTCAACTTGGCAGCCACAGTTTGTGACGGCAAACCAAGTGAGTTACGCCATGTCACAGCCAAGTTTGTACCCGGCTTTGTTGTTTGTTTGGTTTTGTTTTCGTGTTTGTATTGTTACTACCAAATGTGTCAGACAGGCTCTGCTGCTTTGCACTTGTTCCTGACAGATTCCTATTGAAGCTGTGTCAAGCAGTCCAGATCAGAAAGAGCTGCCGGTTGCTGCCTTTGTCAGGTCCTACACAAGCTGCAGACCACACCAGCTTTCAAGTATGGGTTGACACGCAAGCACCAGGCCCCTTTTGACCTATGCCTGCAATCCACAGTATAAAAAGAACCTGCCTGCTCACTCGAGCTATGTTCTTGCTGTTACAGCACAGCAATGCGACTGGGACTCCTCCAACACTCTGTACAAGATGTCTGATCTGTCATGCGCCAAAAAAGGGGGGGAAATCACCCGCAAAATATGTAAGACGGACGTGTGTTTTGTCAAACTGTATGCAGGGCTGGCGCACACCTTGCGGGTGCTCTACCTAGATGCATCCAGCGCCAAGTATGCTGGCAGTCAAGACAAGAAGCGCATGCTGGATCAGCTTTGCAGTGGCATTGCCAGCCTGCCCATTGAGCAATGCATTCATCTGCTCAAGGTGTGACTCCAAACAGCGCCACCTGAGCATCCCAACAAGACCATGTTGGTCTAGTTCAGAATAGAGAATGCCTGACCCTCTGCCGTGTATGGGAAGTCTGTCACTGGGTGCAAACATAATAAAGATGCTCAAACTTCTGCTGCAGTGGTGCAAATGCAAGGCAGAAGCTTGATCTTCTAACACTAATGGGCAGTTTGCCAATGGATAAAAACTCAAGGAGGATGCTCAATTCCTGAGACTCATGGAGAGTTTGTCAGTAGATGCAAACACAAGGAGGGTCTTGTGACCACCTCCCTGTGCCTGCAGGGAGGACTGCAAAGTGTCTGACGAGTTCTCTAGCCTGAAAGCTCATGGATGTGTAAAATCGTCACAAATTTTACGGGAACGACAGATTCATTCTGGAGATCACTCAAAAACGCCTACTGAGGATTACTGCCAGGCCTTTTGACTTTAGGGAGATGTTTAGGTGCATAAAGCATGTATTGTGCACAGCATATAAGAGTCATCTTTTGAGACATTTCTCGTGTTTTGGAATCACCTATCAGCAGTCAGATACCATGCAATGGATGTAGGAGCATCAACTGCTAGGCAAATGGTTGCTTGATGTGATGTTGGGAGGCATGCATATGCATGAGGCACACACCAGGGGCATGGGCTGTGTGCTGTGGCTTGAAGTGGCAGAGCTTGCAGATTGGCTCTACACGAACAACAAAAGCAAGAATGTACACAGCAGGCAAACGTATTGTTTGTGCTTTGCAGGGTCTTTCAGGTTGTGCTGAGCAAGTGTGGGAGGGCAGCAAGGTTATGCGACAGGACAAACAACTGGCGCAGGTATGTTACATTTGCATCATATATGCGGATTTACACTCGCATCTTCAGCAGCAAGCCTTTTGTGCAAGCAGATTGCCTCGGAGCAGCAGACGCTCTTGCATGTGTGATGCTACAACTGTTTCTGTAACTTGTAACTGGCAAATGCCATGCAAATGCAATCTTGAGCACAGCTCACCACACAAAGTGTGCTGGTGCCTGTTGCACTATGAACGTCGTCTGCTCATGACTGTGTTACACCTTGCACTCTTACAGCTGCAGTGGATTCTGTCTGACAACCTGGTTGTGTTGTTCAAAGGTGAGACCATATGCAATCCCTACCAGTTGACCTGCAGGCTCTCATCATCGAGCTTCAAGCGGGCAGTCCCACCAAGGAAAACCAGCCCGGCAATCAGCAGATGCCAGCAGCATCACCCCCATCAGGGCTGCAGCCTGCAAAGGCCATTGGTCCCAGCAGGCCAGCCCTTGGCCCTAGCCGCAGAAACGCCCAGCACAGCAGTGCAGCCAACAGACAGGCTGCCATGCGGCAACAGCTAGAGGTGCGCCAGACCATTTTTAGCCCAGGGAAGCCAGATGTACTTCATCCTTGGGCTTTTTTTTTGCTCAATGCTGAAATGCATAATTTTTTCTTGTTCTGGCTGACTATTCTCAGCAGGCAGCCATTGGCTCTTGAGCCTGCTGCATCATTAAGCACAGCAACATCCTGTCTGCAATGCATCGCCCTCCAGGAGCATGTCTCGTCATGAACTGCTGAGGTGTGCCTTACTGCATCTGAACTGTTCTTCATGCTGGCAGGACCCGGCTCCTGCCTTATGGTTCGATGGTAGTAGGTGGCCCCAACAATCTTGAAAGTCAAATAAAGGAATGAAAGGGTGAGCGGATTAATGAGTGAGTGGGTGAGTGAGTGAATAACGAGTGAGTAATTAAACGAGGGAGTGAGAAAACACACAAATGAATGAATATGAGTGAACGAGCGAGGGAATGAATGAACGAACCAGTGAGTGAATGAATGAGTAAAGCAACTGGTCCATCAGGAGGCAATTTGTGAACACGCTACAGCAATGCGACGCAAACAAGGCGTGGCTTGCTGGTGCTGACAAGTCTTGACCCCTCTTACTGTGTGTGTCTCTGTCTTGCTCTTTGAAGGATGCAGCCTTTGTCCAGTCACTACAAGTCACCAAGCAGGCATGAAGAAGAGTAAAAGATGTGATCGCTTGGTGTGAAAGATCGAATAGTTTTGAAATCTTTGTGAATGACAAGAAATCTCCAGCACATTGTGACCACTCTGCAGTGATGTTGCAGGAGGCCAAAGCCAAGGCAAAGGCAACCAAAGAAGCCAAGGCTGTTGTGAGTTGGCAGACAACAATGGCCTCCAAAGTAGCAGACATGCTGCATAGCATTGTGGACAGGGCCTTGGACAAGCCTCCAGCTGCTACGCCAGGTCATTGCTACTCTCAGCTTGTTCCCTCTGCACTTCCTTCAGTTGCTCACATGATGATGATGATTTGAACCTGTGCCAACTTTTGTTCTTGCATCAGCCAACTGCTCACAGGTCCAAAATGTAGCTTTGGGGCTCATAGTTCTGTGTGACATATGCCCTCTTGTTTTGGTCAAATCAAATTCTTGCTACAAAATGAATGTGACTATGGAAGGCATAATAGTTGCCTGCCTGCCCTTGTCAGCAGCCACACTCTTCCACACCATGTTGGTATGCAAAAGCATGTATGGCGCACACTGTCCAATGTCAATTGTGGCATAAAACACATCAAGAGAGAGGCCGAAATGTCGGCAGCCGCAGTCTTGTGTGCTAAGCTAGTGCGCAAATTCATAAATGCCGCACATCCTCCAATATTGCTTGGGGCGTAAAATGATATCAGGAGCGAAGCCAACATCTGCCTTTCCAAAGCTTGCTGCAGCTTGCAAGGCAGGGCTGTGTACCCGCCAGCAGGTGCAGCTTGATGCAGGTTGCGAGGCTGAAGTCCATAGTCCCTGTGAATCCTGATGCCCATGTCCCCATGAGTTCTGATGCCCACGTGAATTTTATCCTGTGGAACACAAAACAGAAACTAAAACAAAAAGTTAAGACAAAAATACCGATAAAAAGATAAAGAGGAAGCAATGGTCCCTGTGCATCTGCCTACAGGTGCAGCAATCTTGTGTTGTGGCAAGCTTGCAGCGTCAGAGCTGCACTGCCTGACAGCTGCACCCAGGCTGGCCATACATGAGGCCCTGGCCACCCCTCACAAGTACCTGGGCACCCCCTACGAGCTGGGACTGTCCAGCAAGATGGACGACGCGTGCGTCGCCTATCAGCTGTTTCTGGAGGTACTGAGGTTGCTGCTGGGCTTTCGCAGGCTCTTTTCTCTGCTGAGCCCATAAGAACAAGCAGTCAGGCCATGCAAGTGTATGACATGCGTGTATGCATCACTTGAGGGCGCATTTTGCGCTCGTGTGTCAGCTGCTGCTTGATGGCTGCCAGACATGTTTGGGCTCTGCGAACGACCACAACTCACCGCCCCCGATCTCTTCAGTTTCAACACATGTGTTGGCACACCATAAGAGCAAAAGGACCACATTTTAGGTGCTGCACTGTATGTAGAACTTACGCTGTTTTCTGTTGCTTATCATACTTGTCACTGCTGTATGCTGCAAGCTGAAGTATTGTGGTCACTGCTGTGCAGTATGGTGAGTCGGTGGATGTGGCAGATTGGTTCAGTGGCTTCTGTGCAATCCATGACTCCTCTGATGGTTCACCTGAAGAAGAGGCTCAAGCCGCTGTAGTGCCCAAGCTGAAGAAGAGGCGAGGCAGACCCTCCAAAAAGGTCTTGCAGAGGGTATATCCCTCTGCACGAATTGCACTTTTATATATTACACACAAGCTGTACAAGTCGACAGTCTACAACATCAGCTTGCCTGTGGATGTAGACTGCACTGCATATGCAAAGCAGAGATTGACAAGTGAGCTATGTCACAAAAGGCGGACAGTCATGTTGGGTCTAGATTGCACATGTAAAATTTGCATTGTTGCGGACAGCGTAAAGCTCAGAAGGTCAAAACTGAGGTCAAACCTGAGACAGAAGAGCCTTTCAGTCAAGGACCGCCGCTGACATCTGATGTCACACGAGAAGAGCCCGACACCCTGCCTGTTGATTCTGAGATGTGCCTGTCTCTCACGCAGGATGAGCAGGAACAGCCGGAGTCCTCACCTGCTGGTGGCATCTCCAGAGCGGGTAGTAAGGCTACTAGATCCACACCAGCTGCTGAGTCAAGCCAGGCTGCAGACACATTGGCTGCAAAGACCAGGCGCTCCAGATTAGCCAATGTCACATCAGCCACAGGTCAGTTGTTCTCGAACAGCATCAACAGTTGCAGTTGAATTTCTCCAAAGGCATGCTGTGCGTTTACAGCCCTATCCTTACAATCTACATATATACCTGAGTGCAATCTGCCTCAGACAGTTTATTTGTACATATGGCCTGGCAGCATCTACATTTTCCTCTTTCAATCGTTACAATTTGATCAACACGTTGATCATTGCTTTGCCTCACTCCGGCATGTGAGTCACATGACGCTGCTGGCGAATGCTGTGTCTGAAGGAAGGCATGTCTAATGCAGATCAGGCAGCTCCCTCCATTCGGGAACAGGCAGGAGTAGCAGCAACAGCAAGCACAGCACGGCCCCGACGTCATGCCTACAACAAGGCAACTATCGACCAGTCTGGCAGATCATCTGAGCCTTCTGATGCTGCTGCCAGTGAGCCCACGCAAGCAGCAGGGCCAGCACCAACAGGTGACGGTGAGCTGGAGGCAGACGAGGCAGAGGCAGCAGGTGCAGCAGGCAAGAGTTTGGAGGAGCTGGCTGTGCGATTTAGTCAGGCCACCAAGGAGCTTCAGGTGAGGGTGTCAATGACCCTCGGCTGATGCATACGATACAGGAGCTAATGCTGGGAGCCAGTCAGATCTGTACACACCTGCACATAGGGGCAGACAAGTGTTGAATGAATGAAAGGATACATGAGCTAATAATTGGATGAGTGCATGAATGAATGCATGAATGAATGAATGAATGAATGAGTGAGTGAGTGAGTGAGTGAGTGAGTGAGTGAACAAATGAATCCACAAACCAATGAATGATTGCTGGATAAATGAATGAATAAACAAGTGAGTGGTAGCCACTTTTGCCTTTCGACGTTACCGAAGTCAGCAACTGCAAGTGAAAAAAGTCCCCGCTGCTTATTTGCTGACAATTCTCAGCTTCAAAGCATGGAACACATCAAAGTGTGTTCTTGTACTTGGTTTATGAGCCAGGCCAGTTGACAGGCAGGCCAATTGATCTGCTCTCCTGAAGAAGACATGCCTCAGAATAACACAAGGAGGCATGAGCATGCATCATGCCTCAGACCTGACTATGCATTTATTCTACAGAGACAATCAAGCAATCCAGGCTGATTTTGGGTTCATCAAACGCAGGTATTGGGTTTGTTGAGACCTGCTCGCAAAAGGAGAGGAGATTTTGCACAGAAGCTGGTGTTCCATTCTGGACATGTAGACATGGAAGTGTAGTACCAACAGGTGGAAGCAGAGCGTATAGATGCGCTTCACTGTCATCAAATACTGTGGCTCAATGTGTGTGGTTGTGCTTGCTGCTAAGTGTAAATTTGTAATGCTTGCATGTATGCAATGTCATGGGACTGTTTCACTTCCCGTTATGTTCTGATTTTCTCATGTCATGTGGTTGCTGCAATGCATCTTAAAGCCACTGCATGCATGCAGATGTATGCTGCTGCCATGAACCTGGCTTAAGTGCTGCAAGTATGATGCTGCAGACCATATGGATGACTTTAAGCTTATACGGTATGAGCTAGTGGTGTGCTCAATGGACAATTCGCTGTGATTGTAGGCAACACTAGATACCCTGCAGCAGGCATCACTGCACATGCGTCTGTTGGATCACTGACATGGCATAACTTGTATAAGGTGCCCAATACTGTGGTGCACGCTGCATTGTGTCTTGCTTATCGTCAGATGTACAACAGAATGCAGCGCACAATATAAATTGCACTGAGGGGTAGCCAGCGCTGTGAAATGTCCTTTTAAAGTCACTGCAGTCATACACCTTTGTTTTGCCTGCCTGATCTGTTGTCATACAGATGTTTGGCAAGGATTGGCATTTGGCATATATGATTAGGTGTAATCCCTCCTGGCTCCTATCAATTGCAATCGATTGGTGCCTAGAGGGGGTCCATTCCCAGATCCGAAAGGCCCTGTCGAGGGTCGAGTTGCTCACGCCCAGAATGTGAGCAAGACTGGCAAGCAGTCATCGCAAACAACCTTCACCTTACAAGAAGCCGCGATGGCAGCGTGGTCAGACTTGCCTGACGAGATCTGGGGCTTGGTATTCACCCAAGCTATCACCTGCCACACTCCAAGTGGCTATCAGACTGCCTTAGAACCAGCCTGCTGCTTGCAAACGACGTGTCGGCGCTTCAGGGACGTCGTCACCAGCAGCTGTTGCTCAGCAGTGTGGGAAAAGCTGCGTTTGGACAGCACAAGCGCAACAGACAACATGCCTGTGATCATCAGTGTGGCCCACCTGGTCAAAGATATGGATTTGTTGTACGACACGCTAGACAAGGCACCCTTCACCGAGTTCTTCAAGCGTTTGTGGGCTAGCTCCGCCGGTAATTGTCACGTTCGCCTTGTGACATGGTTCTTGTGCCTTTCTGACGGCAAGAATTTGCATATGTAGGTTCGCTGAAGAAGCTGCAGTTGCGCCAGGCTGATGGCAGAGCTTTCTCTCCCACTCTACCAACCTCGATACAGTTTCTACAGCTCACAAGGTGTCAGGTCAGCTTGCATGAAGCCTTCCTGTGCATGTATCCTCTGAAGCAGCTTCAAGTGCTACATTTCAGTGACATGCAAATCACAATGGAGCAGCTGGACGTGGTCCCAATTGGGGCTTTTCAAAACTGTCTTCCCAAGTTACAAAAGTTGACGCTGTCACTTATCATGAAGACAGAAGCATGCTTCCCTCTAATGGACACTATACGACCATTGGATCTGGAGCTAGATATCATGTGGAACTCTTGCAACTATTTATGTGAGCCAAACATGATGGCACATATGACCAACCTAAATGTGACCAATCTCTACCTTTGGAACTTCCCAAACCTTCCCTGGGATGTTATGGCTGAAGTGCATGTGCAACACACCTTTAAAGCAGTGGTTCTTCTCCCACAGCTTATTGACAACGTTCCCAAATGTCAAAACATGGACATAACCGCTCCAGAGGCTGTGATCCACTTTCCATGTCTTTTCAGGCATGCTTCACATGTGGTTGTAACTGAATGTGAGGGAGGGCCAAGCTCAACACTTCCGAGGTGACTGCTCGAATATGAAACGACGGAGCGCATGTCGGGAATGTAGGTAATACCCTGCTGCGCATTAGCTAAGCTTACGTATACATTTTGTCTACATCCGGACGCAGACAGTTCGACCTCAG
>JAABUO010006794.1_pt1 | contig 13090 bp, 13 predicted proteins | sample 5559291 | NCBI WGS metagenome assembly JAABUO01 (sample SAMN10711878, study PRJNA513372) | rock metagenome | isolation source: Antarctica rocks | place: Antarctica: Victoria Land, Finger Mt sud
GTGCGTGCGTGCGTGCGTGCGTGTTGTGTGATTCAATGTTTGCGCATGAGCACGTTGGTAGCAGGCATGCAACAAGACAATCAAATGCCTCCAGCAAATTTTCCCCTCGATATCTATGCAGGGTGTCTTTTCAGAATCTTGCAAGTCACAACTCTAAGGGGCATGATTGATGCTGTACGCCAAAATCTTTGAATCAAGCCCGTGTGCACACAGCATCAATAACATAGCGCTGTTGTGATAATGCAGATGCCAGGAACAGAACGCAAGGACCTCTTGCAGCTCATGATGGCAAAGGGCCTGCATGTACGCACAGACACGTATGAGATCTTGTTGAAGACTGCTGCGGATGCAGCCAGCTTGCCAAGCTGATTTGCATGTGGACAAGCTTGCTAAATCAGCTTGAAATCAAGAAATGGTCGGTCTGGCTCACCTCAGCCTTGAAAGTTCTCCTCACAGCCGTGACACCAACAGCTGCTGCAGCAAATTAAAAAACGGTTGTATGTGCGGGTGTAGCAGGCCTCTGGGCTGCAGCTGGCTGGGCAACTGTCCTTGCAGGGCTGCCTGCATCAGCAAAAGCAGATGAAGATGTTTTGCCACAAAGCTTGAGGCTGATCAAGCCAGGTCTGTGACTTGGACTTTTGAGTTCTGTCGAACGCTAGCCATACACTGCAACACAGCTGAAGCTAGATGCCATCATATACAATAGATTCTGCTGCTTGCATGACTATCTACAAATAGGTGCCAAACAAATGATTCTTGTTCACCTTCAACATGATGCATGCTAGCCCATTTTCAATGTTTGGCGGCTGCATATTATGCTGTGAGCTGTCTGCTTTCAGCAACAAGCAATGCCTCAGCCCAGACAAACATCTATGCTCCGACATCCCTGTTGGACTGACTAATTGCCAGGCTGCCTGGACCTATGCATATGGCATGGCATGAGTCCTGAACAATCAGGACAACACTCATGCAGGACCATGCAACCCAGCCTGACTGCTACATTGACCTCAGCCAGGCCATATGTATACATACTGTGTATACACATAGTATACACACAGTACACACATAGTATTTCTTCGGCACAAATGTGCCCAAAGACGTTTGACAAAAGGCTGGCCAGAAACCAGGTGAGGACCTGCTGCATATCACTAGCAATGACACTAAGCTAGCAGAGGAAGATGATGTACCAGACGCTGAATCATCAGGCAAAAGCTCGTGAGGTGCTAGGCAAGCAGTTTGAATGCCTGCTGCTGTGCACGCTCTGCAGCCAGAGCACGCCAAACTGCTGCCTCCAACACCTGCTTGACTTGACACAGATCTCTGGAGGACCAACAGCGAAAGTACAGCATGGAAACGACAACTGTAGAGCAGAAAGAAGCCCTGGGCCTTTGCTGTGACTGGCCGATCAGCATACCTGATCAGTCAAGGAACACAAGGCAAAAGCAGCTACTGCACAGTTCCTGCAACAAAACCTACCCACCCTATTGTTGCAGCTGACCAGTACGATGGATGTACTTTGATCAGAGAGTGAAAGAAGGACACACTAGGGAGGAGCAAAAGCAGCTCAATGCTATCAGACAACTGCTTGGCTTGCGCTTGCTAATTAGCAAGCTGCTTATAAGCACAATGCCAACTTTGACACGGGGTAAGAATCACTTGCACTAGAAGGTATGACTGCCCTTACCAGCAGCTGTAGTGGCAGATGTCTCATGAAAGCATAAGCACAGGGGCATGGCATTGCAACATGTGTAATGCGGGCCAGAGCTGGTTGCACATGACGAGCAGGGCTGCTGACAAGCCAGCAGGCATATCTGCTGCCCCTGAGGTGCTCCTTGTGTACACAGTTGCATCTTCAGACAGATTGGCAGGGACGATGAATGAGCTGTCACTATCCAGGCTCTGCAGCCAAAGCATGACAGCTGACTGCTATGGTCAGAGGAGCTGAAAGATCATCTCTGTATGGCTCCGCAGCGTTTCTTTCTGAACTAACCCTATGTCTGCAGCATGGCATCAATGCCACTTGCACACAAAAGTGCGGCTTCAGGACTCAACCTGACATGGACGGCTTGCTGATCTGGGCAGCATGCAGGCCATGACAACAGGCCTCCGCCATTGATGCAGTCGCACACGCCATGTGCTTTGCTGTGCAATACAGCAGCTTGAGCAAAATGTCTTGACATTAATACCGACACTGAGACAATCTGTGACAATATTGCAGTTTGTTCAAGCTGCGCATGAGGAGTAGGGCTGCCATCAGTTCAGCAGGCATGTACCTGAGGAGCTACTCCATATACATGCAGATTGGCAAGCATGATGAATGACCCGTTGCTGTCCAGGTTAGCATGCTGGCTGGCTGCTGCCCCAACAACCTGCATGACACAACAGTGAAAGCTATGACATGCTATAGTATGACAACAGGCTGTGGTACTAGCAACAGCTACCAAAACCAGAATGCACAAGTGTCAGACAGGTCTCAGACCGCATGGGGGCAATAGCAAATCGGATGCTCAGCCTTTGGCAGAGGCGCATCTTGTGTGGGAAGGAACGCTGTCAAAGCATGTGCCTGTGCTGTCAGGGACAAACCAAGGTCATCAAGCCAGGGTCTGCGCAAGACTCGAATGAGTTGACAAACGCAAACTGCCCTGTCAGAGCCTATATAGCTATGCTGCCCATGCCACATGACCTTGGAGATACACAGGGGCACCCAGCCAAGCAAATAATTGATGTGTGATCTTACACTATCACTAGCTGTGTATGGTTGCCACAATTAATCAATAGTGCTATGGCTCATGTTAGAAAAGCTGCACACTGAACAACTGGTTTGCTGCTGTCAAGCTTGCAAAGAGAAATTTGGTCACTTTGATACACAGTATGAGTACATTGACTGTATCAGCAGACCACACATGCTTGATGCGACACCAGATACTTTCCAGACAAAGTCAGATGCACATCATCAACAACCCTGCTGCGACAGATAGAATTATAAGTCAAGGTTGATAAACTGCCCTGAACACAAAGACAAAACCTTTAAAAAGAAGTTTCAACATAAGTCAAACTGTGCTTGCTGCTTGAGGCTAGATCTGATGGATGCTCTTTTACTTCTACCCTTGTCTGGGGCAGTGTTCTGATAAGGAGTTTGTTCCCAGGTGTGCCCGCTTGCATCCTTCCAAAGAGCAATTTTTATGGACCCCGGCAGAACCTGGCCCAACACCATTCCTGACAGTGTCATACTCTGCAGCTAGCGCAGGATACAACGACTGCTGTGAGCTGCAGATGCAAGCCTTCTTGCTGGCACAATAGGGGCAACCACGATTGAGGCCAATGCGGCTTTTGGGACTTGCCACAAACAGGTGTGGTTGGCCGTTGGGGCATTTGGTACAGATCCAGTGCACCACCTTGTTGCTTCCTGCCGTGATCTTGTCAGGATCAAGACCTGCTCTCCGGTTTCTTTCAAAGTCAAACTCCAGCATTGCATTGTGTTGGCTCTGTGTCAAGCTTGGTTGTCTGCTCCAAGGTCTATTTATCGTTGAGCACTTAGGACAACCACTCTGGCCGTCAACTTTGACATATAACTTGGCTTGCCAGCTGTGACCACACGCTGGGCAAAACCAATGCGGGTGGAACTGCGAGCCGTGACTGGCCTGGAGTCCGCCCATTCTTGGCTGTGTCCCAGTAGGCTGCCACAGCTTGGGCCATAGTCAACAGGGAGTTGTGTTGGCACAGATGGTTGTTGGTGCAAAAGGGGCATTGGGTGTCGATATCCTGCCTGTTGCTGACAGTGGCCAACCATTCGTGCGGAAGCCCACACGGACACTGGTCACAACTCCACCACACACGCAAACCGCTGCTGGCTGTGATCTGCCTGTCTCCCAAGAGCTGATTTTTGGCATGATGCCACTCCTCTGCAGCTCTGGCCTGAGCAGGCTGATGTCTGGGCCTGCTGAGGACGGTTGCCCTGTTCGGTTGCAGCAGCTCAGCCTTGAATATCCTGGTGCCAAACAACGCACAGGTTCAATGTTGCAGTCAGCATGGAGAGTTTTCGGCCGCGTTAAATCCAAGTGAAGAGCAGTGACGCACCAAATGCCTGCTTGTTGTTCCTCAGCTGTGGTACCCCTGCGTGAAAGAAAGAACCACGACGCGGCACTTGTTGCAAATGCGGAAGCTTGGACTGCCTGCACACTGGTATTGGCTGACGACGCAGACGAGCTGTCGTGTAGTGTACAAGAAGAAAAGTGCACTTGCCTGCCGCGGAGTGAATGCCAGACCCTTGTCGCGCAGCAACTTCCGGAGGCCATGCTTTCGCGTTTGACGTCCCTCACTCGCTAATTGAGCTTCAATCAGCCACAAGGCGATCACAGAACGCAAGCCAGTGCGCGCTGCCATTGAGATCGTCCAGCAGCAGCTCCGGAACCACGCTGGCAATCTGATGCAGAGCAATGGACCAGAATGTGGGCTCAGTCATGTGTCGGGGATCCTGGGCTGGAGGGCTTTCACCATGGAGCTTACACGCAAGGCGTGCAAACCAGAAGTGGTTTTCAAAGAGTCATGCAAACATGGTCTAGACGAGCTTGGTGCAGATGCCGGATTCGTCAATTACCAACTGACACTACAGTCACCAGCGCCCATCCACGATCAAGACCAATTCAGAGCATCCTCATTGCTGCATGCTGGTTCAGGTAAGAGGTTGGTGGCATGAGACAGCTTTTCCATGCTACAATCAAGATGAAATGGCCACACCTGCATGCACCAGAGTCCAAAGCATGGGAGATGTGTCTGCTGCAGCACAAGCTGCCAATGCGTCAAGGTTTTGAATGATGTACCTCTAGATCTAGACAGCTTGCATGCAAGGGGCAGAAAGGAGAGTAGGCTTGCCCTTGGGTGCAGGCATTGCCAAGGAAATGGCTGCTCATATGCATTGTCAAGCCACATCTGACAGACGCTCGCTTTAGCTAGGCAGCTGTGAATGCTTGTGCATGTTTTTCAAGTTTGCCTACTGACCTGGATGTCTCACTAGATGCGTCCTCTGCAGCTCACTTGGCTGCTGGCTTTGGGAACTCTCGTCTCAACAGTGGCACCAACAGCAGCATGCCCCGGTGACCCGAGGTTAGGCAAGCTGGAAGATGCAGTTGTGCATACTTCATGAAATGTCCACAATCCTGCTCAGATGAGGTACATCAGACTAGGGCAAAGTGATCTCAATTCTGCCTGCTGACCTGACTTCATCACTAGATGAGTCTTCTGCAGCTCACCTGGCAGGCTTCTGGCTGCCAGTCTCAGGCTTGGAAGCCCTCCTCACAGCCATGACACCAACAAGGTGTAAGTCAAATACTTCTCAGTGAGAAGTTCTTACGGCATCGAACTGTCAATCGATCCCAAGCCTGGCCAAGTCGGTACATGCGCTAAACGTCAAATGTCAAAATGGGTAATGCAGCACAGTACAGCACATGACGAGGAGCTGAGCCCTGCTGAATGTATGCCTAATATTGCCTGTGATGCAACATGGCGCAGTGTGACCTGATGCATGAACATGATGGATCAATGAGGCTAACAGGCTGACCTGTGATAGCTGATCACACCTTGCCAGATGCTCTCCTTCCACTCCTCTTCACTTCAGCATCCCTGTAGCATATGCACAAGAGCTGTCAAGGCAGCCAAGGCATCCCTGCTACGACCACAAACCATGCAAAGCTCCCAAGAGGAAAAATCCAAGCAAGCTTATTCTGGAGCATGCACGCTCAAAGGTGGACCAACTGCCAGGCAACCATATAATGCCCATCAGCAGGCATGCAACCATGTAAGCTGGAGCAACAGTCCACACTGCTGCTTGATTACACAACTGCAAACATTCGAACATGCCATGTTATGCTATGCCTTACTGTGCCAAATATGCTGTGCCTTGCCGTGCCGTGCTATGACTTGCTGTGGTGTGCTGTGCAATGCCACAGCATGCTGTGCACGTGCTGAGATGGACAAACAGTCAGGCAAGCAGGTCATGCCCATCTGCAGGCATGCATTCAAGCCAGCAGGCGTACCTGCTGCACCTGAGGTGGACACTTGCATCTTTAGGTAGATTGGCAGGCATGAAATGAGCTGTTGCTACCCAGGCTCTGCAGCCAAAGCATGCCAGCTGACTGCTATGGTCAAAGGAGCTGAAAGATCATCTCTGTATGTCCCCACAGCTTTTCTTTCTTAACTAATCCTATGTCTGCAGCATGGCATCAATGCCACTTGCACACAAAAGTGCGGCTTCAGGGCTTAACCTGACACGGACGGCCTGCTAATCTGGGCAGATTTTACTGTTTTACGTTTTCTTTGAGAGTGTTTTGATCCCAATGTCGAAGGTTTTGTAAGTTTTCCTCCGGAAAACCTTCCTTTTCTTCGTTTCTGCAGCATGCAGGCCATGACAACAAGCCTCCGCCATTTATGCAGTCATACACAACATGTGCTTTGCTGTTCAATACAGCAGCTTGAGCAAATACTGCGACATAAATGCCAATACTGTGACACTCTGTGACAATATTGCAGTTTGTTCAAGCTGCGCATGAGGAGTAGGGCTGCCATTAGTTCAGCAGGCATGTACCTGAGGAGCTACTCCATATACATGCAGATTGGCAAGCATGATGAATGACCCGTTGTTGTCCAGGTTAGCATGCCGGCTGGCTGCTGCCCCAACAACCTGCATGACACAACAGTGAAAGCTATGACATGCTATAGTATGACAACAGGCTGTTGAACTAGCAACAGCTACCAAAACTAAGAATGATGAGCGTCAGACAGGTCACACAACGCATGGGGGCAATGGCAAATTGGATGCTCAGCCTTTGGCAGGGCAGGAACACTCTCAAAGCATGTGCCCGTGCTGTCAAAAATGACCCAAGCTCATCAAGCCAGAGTTTCAGAGAGATTCAAAGAAGTTGACGGATCCAATCTGCCCATTCAAAGCCAATAGCTATGCTGCCCATGCCATATGACCTTGGGAGTTACACAGCACATGAGCGCCTAGCCAAGCATATGATTCATTTATGATCTTACACTATCACAAGCTGTCCACAACTAAACAACAGTGCTATGGCCAAGCTGCACACTGAACGACTGGATTGCTGCTGTCAAGCTTGTAAAGAGAACAGTGGTCACTTTGATACACAATATGAGTACAGTGACTATATCAGTGAACCGCACATGCTTGATGCAACACCAGATAACATTAATGTAGTTTCCAGACAAATTCAGATGCACATCATCAACAACCATCATCAACAACCCTGCTGCGACAATAGGAGTATAAGCCAATGTTGACAAACTGCCCTGAACACAAAGACAAAACCTCTATAAAGAAGTTTCAACACAAGTCAAATTATGCTTTCTGCTTGAGCCTAGATCTGATGGATGCTCTTTTACTTCTTTGCTTTTCTGGGGCGGTGCGCTGAAAAGGAGTTTGCTCCCAGGTGTGCCCACTTGCATCCTTCCAAAAAGCCACTTTCATCGACCTAGGCAGAACCTGCTCAGGGCTGGCACCATTCTTGGCAGTGTCAAACTCTGCAGCCAGCGCAGGGTACAATGACTGCAGTGAATTACAGATACAAGCCTTTTTATGTGCACAATAGGGGCAACCCCTATTCAGGCCAATGCGGCTATGTGGAGTTGCCACAAACAAGTGTGGTTGACCTTTGGGGCATTTGGTACAGATCCAGTGCACCATCTTGTTGCTTCCTGCCGTGATTTTGTCAGGATCAAGATCTGCTTTTTGGTTCCTCTCAACATCAAACTCCATCATTGCAGGGTGCTTGCTCTGTGTCAAGGTTGGTTGCTTGTTGGGTGAGCATGATTTCCTTGTGCACTTTGGACACCCACTCATGCTTCTGACTTTTCCGTATATCATGGCTTGCCAGCTGTAACCACACGCTGGGCAGAGCCAGTGCCTGCGTATGGAACTGTGTGCCATGACCTGGTCTGGAGTCAGCTCATTCTTAGCTGTGTCCCAGTACGCTGCCACAGCTGGGGCCTTGGTCAACAACGAGTTGTGTTGACACAGACGGTTGTTAGTGCAGAAAGGGCATCGGCTGTCCATATCCTGCCTGTCAGCCACGGTGGCCAGCCATTCGTGCGGAAGTCCACACGGACAATGGTCACAACTCCACCACACACGCAAACTGCTACTGGCTGTGATTTGCCTGTCTCCCAAGAGCTGATTTTTGGGATGATGCCACTGCCTCTGCATTTCTGGCCTCAGCAGGCTGATGTCTGGGCCTGCTGAGGCCGGCTGCCCTGGTTGGTTGCAGCAGCACAACCCTGATTTTCCTGGTGCCAGCACATACAGTTCGGCTGGTGCACTTAGACTGAGAGGTTGAGGCTGGTTCAAGTCCAAATGACTGCAGTCACATACCAGATGCCTGCCTGTTGTTTCTTAGCTGTGGTAACGCTCCGTGAAGAAAGGAGACACGCCCCAGCGCGTGTTGCAAGCGCGGAAGGTTGCAGCGCCTGCGTACAGGTCATGGCTGACGATGCAGAAGAACTGCTGTCTAGTGTACAAAAAGAAAACTGCACTTGCCTGTTGTGGCATGGTTGCCAGACCCAGGTCGCGCAGCACATTTCTGTAACCATGCTTTCCAGTCCGATGTCCCTTGCTTGCTACTTGAGTTGCAGTGACAGAAAGCCAGTGCGCGACATCGATGGTGCCATCGTGCAAAGATATCTGAAACAGAGATCTTGTTGGTGTTTGACATGATCATTTTGAAGCATTACCTGCTTATCTTCATCACGTGTGTGTGATTTGCTGATACAGTCAATGTACACATACTATAGTTTTCTCTTCTCTCAATTCAATTTGTTGTTGTGCCCCGTTGGCCTTGTTTTGTTGTTTAGCATGCAGCTTTGTGCTGCATCCATGCCTGAGGATTGCACATCATTTTGACAGAGCAGTTGCCATGAGTATCCCTAAATTAACAGCAAAAGCCAAGAGCTGCAGATGTGATGGCTCAGGCTCTCGTGACAAGTGTATGCATGCTAATGCTGTGCAGAGCTTGCACGATGAGCAAGGTCTGTTGGAACTGACTGGCATTGCTTGCACCTTGAGCCTTGACACTGCAGAGTTGCTTCAAACGTCTCAGGCTATCTGATGAGGTTTACTTTTACTTTTACTCAAGGGATTTGTAGAAGCAGACCCGCCCTGCTCATGCAAGCAGCAATCCTAAGGCTTGTCGTCCGCCAGAGTCTTCCAACAGCTGGATGCGCCTGCTGCTGAACAGCCACTGTGTACTCGGAGGTGAGTGAATAGCACCAGGTATTCAGAGGTGAGTGAATAGCACCTGCCATGACTGTTGTAACACATGCAATGCAAGCTTGCTTTGTCAGACATTGCTGGACTCTGTTGAGCAGCTGAGAACACCTCCTCTCAATCCTGACATGTATGCAATGACATTTTGTTTCAGCGCAACCACAAAGAGTCTCAGGTCGAGGCAGGGAGCGCCTCGTGTAGTGCCTGAATGATCTGTCATGATCTGTCACAGCTGTAGCATTGATGTCGTTGCCTGCATGCTGGTCAACGATACTTGTTGCATGTCAGGTTGAATGCATGTAAAGTTTTAAAAGTACACTTTCACATGCAGGTGGGAGTGATGCCATGCCTCAGACACAGCAGCAGCTCAGAGACACAAGGAAAGCATAACGTTACCCAGATGCTGACATGCAGGAATGATCTTTGAGCTCCCCTGACCTCAGCCCAAGAGGGCCATCATAGAATGATGCTGCTGATGTTGCTGCCCATATCACCTGCCCTGCATACCGTGAGTACAAAGAAGATGTCTTGCATCACATGAGTGATTACACTGCATGCCATATGTATAGATGTCACTTCCCAGTGTAACTGGAGCCAGGCCAGGCAATGCTAGAGCCCTGGAGTTGCAACCGTCTTGGTATGCTGCACCTGGTGATTCAAGTCCTTAAAGCTCAGGTACAGCATGCTCCTCTGCTAACCCACTAGCATTGCTAGTGACATGCAGCAGGTCCTCCTGTGATTATTGCTCACAGCAGAAGGCAAAGGAGCAGAACAGGCTAGCATGCATTCCATTTCGTATGAAACAAATACTAATACCACTTTCCAAAGCATGTCCAGCATTATTAGTAATGATCCATGCAAAAGCAGCCCGATTTGTTGTGCTTTCAACTTTAGCTGTGTTTGCAATGTGAGCTCAGCGTTCACTAGGAGCCAAGTTCTGCAAAGCGCAGATCTGATGAGATTGATCAAGCTTTGTGGCAAGATAGCACATGTTCACATACTTTTGCTGATGCAGGCACCCTTGCAAGGACAATCGCCCAGCCAGAGGCCTGCCACACACGCACAGACAACCAGTCCTTCATCTGCAACAGCAGTTGTTGATCCCATTGCTGGGCTTCCAAGCCTGAGACTGGCAGCCAGAAGTATACCAGTCGAGCTGCAGAGGACTCATCCAGTGTCAAAACCAGGTCAGCCAGTAGGATATCATTTTTCCCTAGTCTGCATGCTGGCACGAATTCATTTCATGCAATGGCAGAGCATGCTGTGACACAGTACCTCACAGCACAGCACACCAGGGCACAGAACTGCACAGCACAGCAGAGCACAGCATGGCACGGCACAACACAGCACCTCACATCACGGCATGACACAGAACAGCACAGCACGGCACGGCACAGCGCAGCACAACACAGCACGAACAGCACAGCACAGCACAGCACAGCACAGCACAGCACAGCACAGCACAGCACAGCACAGCACAGCACAGCACAGCACAGCACAGCACAGCACAGCACAGCACAGCACAGCACAGCATAGCACAGCACAGCACATAAGATTGCCGCAGCATAATATGGCTTGTTACCCTGTCTGTAATGGTGCAGTTGAGCAGCAGTCTCACTGTTGCACAAGCATACACAACTGCATGATTGGGCATAAACCGCGTGCCTGACAGATTGCTAAGCTCAAATGTTGCATGCCGCAGAACAAGCCTTGCTTGCGGTCTTTGCGGTCATGTTATGATGCATCGTCAAAAGCTTTGCATGGGATGCATTTGTAGCAGGGGTGCCTTGTGAGGCGGTGCCCAGAAGTATGCGTATGATGCAGGCATGCTGCAGTGAGGATGCGTAGAACAGGAGCCTCTGGCAAACTGGGATCAGCTGTCATTGGTGCCCATTTCAGCCTCAAGTCTTTGCATACAGCAGATCGTTTTTCAGCCTGTTGACCTGTGCATCGTTTTGCATGCATACGGCAGGGCTCAGATACTCTTTTGTCTGCTATTGCATGCAAGCTGTCTACTGGCTCACATTTTGTGGCAAAAATTGCAGCATATGCATGCTTGTGGTGCAGCAAGCGCATCTCCCATGCCTTGTTCCAGAATACGCTGCAGCTCTTGACAGCGTCTTGAGTGTAGGTAGGGGAAGAGCTGTCTTGTGCTGCCAATCACCCAGCTAGAGCAGGAATGTTGGCATGTGTAACCAAGCAGCAGTGTGGACGATTTGACACAGCATGGCATGGCCTAGCATAACATGGCATGACGAATGTTTGCAATCATGTGAACAAGCAGCAGACTGAGTGTGGACTGCTGCTCCAGCATACACGATTGCATGTTTGCTGATGGACATCATATGCTTGCCTGGCCGTTTGCCATTTCAAGACATGCATGCTCCAAAACAAGCCCGCTTCAGCGTTATATAAGCTTGTAACTTTTCTCTCGGAAGCTTTGCATGGTTATGGTTGTTGCAGTGATGCCTTGGCAGCTGGTGTCCACTCCTGTGCATATGATGCAGGGATGCTACAGTGAAGAGGAGTAGAATAGGAGCACTTTGCATGCTGAGATCAGCTACGGCCGATAAGCCTCTCAGCCTCAATATGTGAGTACCATACGTCTCACTGTGCTACGTTACATGACAGGAGATATGATGCATGTAACGGTTCCTAACCCTAGATACATTCAGGAGCTCACTTGCTTCCTCATACATGCACTTTTATGGCCGAGTCTAACAGCTAATGTGTCACCACCAGCAGCTTGAGGCCACTGCGCTGTTGTGTCAACACGACCGACAGCCCAGCAGACAGAACAAAAATGCTGACTGTATAAGCTGACCGTAAGTCGATATCAGGGCTTAGCTTGTCCAGGCAGCAGAATCTGATATTTACAGTAATACCTGATAGTTGGACTTTTTGGTGCAAAAGCTCTTGCTAGTTGCATGTGCTGCACAAGTGGAAAATCAAGTCAAAGGTGTCTCACCAACAGCAAGAGGACTAAAATCTATTGGCTGAGACCACTGCACACCTGGCTAGCAATTGATTTGCCTGTCTGGTTTCGGAGCCTCAGAATTTCGACGTCACAGTTTCAGTGGCTTACGCTTTTTTGTGTTCGCTGTGTGGCTATTTGAACCTCAAGTAGCGAGTGAGGGACGCCAAGCTCGGAACTACGGGGAGATGCTGCGCTGGGTCTGGCAACAAACCCACAGCAGGCAAGTGCAAGTTTCTTCTTGTAGATCTACACCGCATTTCGTCTGCGTCGTCAGCCCTAACCTCGTTGCAGGCAACCCAAAATTCCGCGCTTGCAGCGCGTGCTGGGTCGTGGTTCCTTCATTCAAGGAGCGGTACTGCAGCTAAGGAACAAAAGGCAGGCATCTGGTATGTGAACTGCACTTCCATGCTGACTTATAGCGGCCGCAAACTGTCGACACTAACTTCAACAGCCTGGCTGCTGACACCAGGAAAGTCAGGGCTGTGCTGCTGCAACCAACCAGGGCAGCCGGCCTCAGCAGGCCCGGACATCAGCCTGCTGAGGCCAGAAACGCAGAGGCAGTGGCATCATGCCAAAAATCAGCTCTTGGGAGACAGGCAAATCACAGCCAGCAGCGGTTTGCGTGTGTGGTGGAGTTGTGACCATTGTCCGTGTGCGCTTCCACACGAATGGTTGGCCTCTGTCAGCAACAGGCAGGATATTGGCAGCCGATGCCCTTTCTGCACTAACAACCGTCTGTGTAAACACAACTCGTTGTTGACCAAGGCCCCAGCTGTGGCAGCGTACTGGGACACAGCTAAGAATGGGCTGACTCCAGACCAGGTCACGGCACATAGTTC
>JAABUO010006796.1_pt1 | contig 13088 bp, 14 predicted proteins | sample 5559291 | NCBI WGS metagenome assembly JAABUO01 (sample SAMN10711878, study PRJNA513372) | rock metagenome | isolation source: Antarctica rocks | place: Antarctica: Victoria Land, Finger Mt sud
CGGCGGCCGTTTACCACGCCCGCTGAATGTCGAGCATGTCCGACACGCTCTCGATTGATCCAAGCAACCGCAGAGGAAGTCTCAAGATGCGCAACGTGCTCCGAGACCAGGATACTACGTGTGTCAGACACCGCTCAGATGCGTTTGTAGACAAACGCCTGAGTCTATTGCCGGACCCTATCGATGATCCAGCCAGTGAAGCAGCATTGAAATTTCGAAATGTCTGCCGAACACCGTGCCTTGCCCAATTCGCGCTGCGCCAAGCTGCTACGGCCATGGCTGTGTTATTGGTTTCGGAGCATGCACAAGGTTTCATCGCCCTCATATGAGGGATCGATCCAAGAAAACCGTGCAGCAACTGCCGGAAGCTGACGCAACGGCCGGTACCTCGTCAATAATGCTTATTCAACGCATCTGCTTGCCTGACAGCACGTACTGCGTTTTGATCCGTAGACTTTGCCTCCATCGCACAGGAACCCTGGAGTTCTCAACGGCTGCTACAGACTGCCCGGTCGTCCACGGGCCTGTCGCTTCGGTTGATTAACAAAGCTCGAGATTTGCTCATCAGAAGACGACAGATGAGAGCCTGTCGGTCATGCAAGCTCACCCTGCTTGATCAGTGCAGAGCCGTTTGTGTCTTTGGTCTGTGCCTCCTGTGCGGCTTGATGGCTGCCACAAAGGAACCGAGCTTTCGACGTGATGAGGCCAGAGCCAATCGTGGCAGCCATAGTGCTGCGCATTCAACTCCACTCGTGTCCGAAAGGTGAGGAACTGTGAGTGTCTGTCGCTTGTTGCATATACACTGCGGGTATCTGTGCCCGAATATTGAGTCACAGGATGCAAAAGGTTGGCTCGTACCCCCAGGCTTGTGTGCTGTGCCTCTGCACTTACAAGAGCAACACTGTGCTTACGCTTCCTGCTTGATGCTGCAGAGATGCGGTTGCCAGCAGAAGCTTGTTGTCCTCTGGCAACACCACAATATTCAGCAACGGCTGGGCTCAAGGGTGGGGCTGGGTGGCCAGTGGGGCCAAAAATATTGCTAACGTTCCAGGGAATGGTGTGAACCAAAATGCTGGTCTGTGCACCACATTCCCTAGTTCTGGGGTGAGGGATCCATGCATACTCTTGGCTTATAATTATCACTGTTTACTGTGCATAGCTTTGCCTTGCAGCAATATTTGCAAAATTCACCATCATACAGCCCTCAGCATTCAGCACAGTAGGATGTGCCTGTTTTACAGTTGAACTGCAAGTCAGCAAAACAATGTCTGCACATCTGTGCCAACGTGCATGACTTGAAGCCACATGTTGTGATGTTTTACGCCTGCAAGTGCTTACAGGGCTATATGCTACTCAACTGCGGGGACTGTTCCACAGATGAAAGCGAGCCATATGCACTGAACAATGCTACTGGCATTGGATATGCAATATCGCAATTTTCAATGATAGGTGAATTGCTGCTCAACGTTGCATGACACTGTGGAGTTGATTCACACAAGTTGAATTTTGTACATGCTGTCACTGCATGTGTTGAGTGACTGGAAGGTGGCATACATGGCACATGTCTTGTTAGCATGTTGTTGCAACCCTCATGACACCTTGCAAAACAACAACAGCAATGTAGCACATACAGTACACTTTGAACAGTGAGTTGCATAGCTATGAGCATGTCTGAGCAGTGCAATCCTATGTTGTGCTGTATGGCAGCCTCATGCAGAATTGGTATGCCTGCATGTCCATACTGCACAGTTCATTATTACATTTGTAGAAGGTGCTTGCTCGCTGTACTCCACCCGATGATGTGCTTGAAGCACCAGCAGTGATCACATGGTCATTGCACTGCAGGATCAACTTCACAGACCTCCATAGCCAATTCCACAATCCCCATGGGACTGCAATGGGTCATCAAGGATTCTACAGGGTTCCCATGCTACACGCCTTTGGGCCCTGCATACAGCACCAACAACAAGCTCGTACACAGCATGACCCCATTTCAGGACTTTCCCAACAACCAGGACTGTCAATCAGCTTTGCAAGGCGCAACTGCAATTGGGCTGCAATCGCTGTGGGGCAACATCTCATTCTGCATTGACGATGTGCAGCTGCTGTCAAGCACGGTGGAGTCTCAAGGTGCGACTTGCTCAAGCTGCCCATCTGGCTCAGCGCAAGAATTGTTTGTAGCATGCAGCAAGATGCTGCTGCTTCACGAGTCTGCTCAACAGTGGGAACGGTTCCTCAAGCTGGCAGGCTCACATTGCGCGACTTGCTTGTCCTTGAAGCAACACAACTTGTTTTGGTACCCTGGACACGCTGCAATGGCTGTTCTGCTATTGCGGCGTGTCTAGGGGTTTCACTTCTTTGCAGTCTGCAAAAGCGTGCTTGTCTGCTTGTCACTCGACTTCCTGCCTTCATAGCATGATGTAGGTGCGCACTATGCAGTGTTGCTACGGTATGAGCCAACACCGGGCCTCCTCAATCAGACCCACATCTTTTTTGGTGGGCTGCAAATGGGCTGGAATGTAAACTCCTCCAGTGACATCACGTTTCAGCAAATCACAGGCGCAGGGGTTGGCGGGGAACCTGCCATATGTGCTGACTTACCTGCTTCTCAGGTAAGACGCAAAACCACATCCCTTCAGATGCAAACAACCAAGTGCCAATCATCAAACACTCGACACCTGATGCAGAGGCAATGATGAGATCTGATGGGCGATGATCTTCGTCAAGTCTTGCACGCCATGCATTGAAGCAATGCTGTCAGACGCCACACCATGCAGCAGTACACTTGTTCAGCACACATGCACTGAAGCACTACTTACTGTTGTGGAGTTAAGCAACCACAAGCAATGTGCTTCACCCCTTGCTTGCTGCCTGTGCCGTTGCAATGTCACTTCCTCCCCATACATGTTGTTTCAAGATGTTCACGTGCGCAGGATGATTTACGCTTTACATGCCCAGATTGTCCAGCCAATGGCTTTCAGCCATTTCTAGCCAATGTCACAGCTGGCTTTGTGATGTGGATATCTCAAGCCACCATCAACAGTTCAGGTGAGCTAGCATGACTCCGTGTGTGCCCAGATACTATCACCATGCATAGTGCGCTATGTCTGGATGGTATTAGATATGTTGTATGCTATTAGCCAAAATGCGAGTCGATTTTTGCGTGGAGCAGACCAACAACAACCCTGATTGACAACAACACACATCACGATAGTATCGCTGCGTCAGCTACATTTTGCCATGCAATGTTCCCGCCATGATGCAGTCAGCCACCTAGGGTATGCGCATTTACATCTAGGTTTTGACTCTGATGATGACTTTGTACCTGAGCCAAATCCATGCTGAATACTGACATGCAGGCAGCCTGGATCCCAATTCCTCCTTCCCTCTTTTGCAAACCCAGCTGTTGGATGTGACAGGAGTCAGCCTGTGTAGCCTGCCCCTGCTACCAACTGGCCTGCAGCGCAACAATCTTTGGCAGGCCACTGCTTTGTACCAGAACGCTCAAGACTGCATTGCTTTCTTGGGCACAGCTGCCAGCTTGAGCTTTGTATCAGATGCAACTTCTGGGCAGAGCTTGTGTGTGGACCAAGTACAACTGCTTCCAGGCAGTATCTTGCAACCAGGTGCAGTGGTGCTGCTGTACAGTGTTTCAAGCTGGAATGCCATCTGCATTACTCAGTCTGGCTTGCAATGACACCACAGCACTGGCATGCTTGCTATGCCACTGTAGACATGGAAGTATGATGGTTTTGTGCAGGTGTGCCAAGCAATGCACTGTCAATTCCAGACTTCCCAAACTGTGTCCCTGAAGGACCAACATACCCACAGTGGGACGTGCAACCACAGCCAACCAATGAGGTAAAGCGCATTCAAGATCCAGGCTGTCGAACCAGCACTCTTGCTTACTCACTCTGAGATAGAACAGCTTGCAGTACATGACCGTGCTGTACAGTGCAGCACAAGAACTGTGGTCCGCAATTATTCATTCATGTGTTGCCCCTTCAGGCATTTGTTTGTTCACTAAATCACTCACTCACTCACTCACTCACTCACTCACTCACTCACTCACTCACTCACTCACTCACTCACTCACTCACTCACTCACTCTTGTCTTCCCCTAGGGTCAGGTATGTACAGCCCTGAGTTGCTCAGTGCTGGCAGACACACTTTGTTTGATTGCCTGCTGCAGTCAATGTGTTGCCTACATCTGCTGTTTTACATGCTTGCCTTGCTAAACAAATGCCAACGTATCTGTCTGCTTCAAACAAACTTGACCATGATGCAGAATGGCAACTTTACAGTTACTGGATACAACCCAGACATGGCCAACAATGTCACTGGCAAAACACCTGCAGAGGACTACATACTGTTTCAGAACCTGGCCTTGCCAAATGCCCTCCCATTCCTTCCTTCCAACGGTACCTGCAGCAGCGTCCAATCCCCAAACATCACCTTGGCCTTTCAATGTGCTGGCTCTAACAATATCAGCGGTACAGGCAACTGTTGCTATGACACCAATGCTGCTCAATACCAGGTACGACAAGGCGCAACATTCTCGACATTATCAGCTCAAGCGCTGCTGCCATGCAATGCATCACCAGCTTCTGCCAGAGCACAAGTGCAATTATGCTCAAAGGCCATCTGGTCTACAAGCTGCGAGCCACAGCATCTGCGATACTCAAACTACATCCACACTTGAGCCTAGGCACTGCATGCGCAGAGTTTACAGTCAGCATACAACTGCCATCTGTACTGTCCTGTTACCTTATGCTACTGTCGCAATAATTTCTTAAAAATACTATCTAGTTGTTTTATTCCTTCTTCAGATAATATGTCATAACTCACAACCTTAATGTCAACAACATAAGAGCTTGCCCAACATATTGTTGGCTGTGCAGGATGGAGAGAATGACGCCTCACTTCCAGCAGTCCTCGCTGAGATCTGCAATAACTTATGGCTCTTGCCTAAGGTCTGTCAGGGCTTTGTGTATGATGAGTTCACTGGCATTGCATCCTTCCTTGGACAAGACAAGGATCAGTTGATTGAGCTGTCAAAGCAACCACAGACATGCAATCGGCCAGGCTCATCGCTTTGGCTACTGAACGCAGGTATGACAAACCGTACATTGGCTATCATTCTGCAGAGTTTTGGATGGCATATGCCAGCAGGACCTACAGGGAGCAAGACTCAGCATGCCTATTTCGTCTAACCTGTCACCAGGAGTACTTTCTCAGCATGACATGTCCACAGTGCAGTGTAGAGCTTTAAAAGCGTCATTTTTCAAATCTTGTGCTTTGCAGCTATTCCTCAGGCTGGACCCCTGCTGACAGACACCAGACAGCCGCCCACCTCTGCAAGCTCTAAAGGATCCAATGCTGCAGCTGATGCTGGTATGCCGAACTGCCATGCTGTCTCTCAGGGAACAATGTACCACAAGCATGTGCATTTATACATTCCCAAGCTTCACCCAAGTTCAGCTGCTTCAGCTGCTTGCCACATTGCTTGTCACTGCATTGGCGTGCATGCATTCTGTGTCCTGATGACAGCAAGTAATCTGCATGGGCAGCGCTATATAGCTTGAGCAGTCAATACTACATGACCGTGAAGCTTTTTGCAATGCAGGCACAGTGCTTGGGATACTACTGGGGGTGGCAGGGCCTGCAGCAGGGGTGGCAGCATGGCTTGCCATTACCTACTCTTACAGGAGGTCCAAGCACAGGCTTGTCTTGCAAGTTGGGAAACAACTTCAGCTCAAGGACATCTCATACGACAAGGACATACACAGCATCAACGCAACCCAACACAGCTCGCCTGCCATGGTGCAGATGACAACTGTCACTAATCCACTTATTACCAGCCAATCGTCAGGTATGCCTTAGGAATGCAAGCCTGTAGCAAACCGTCAGGATTGTCAGCTGCACTGTGCAAATGCAACAAAAGATGCAAGCAGATAGGAGATCTTTGCTTGCTGAAGGCAATGCGGGCATCCAGCAGTGATGTTGCAGCTTTGCAACATTGTAAGCTGTCACTTGTTTGCATCTGCAAGACAACATGCTGCTGGCAAGGGTAAATTTACTTTAAAGAGCCCTGTTGTTAACAGGCTACAGCTTCTGAAGGTGCTGAAGGCTGCTATGGTCCTATACATGCTGACATGGTTTGAGGCACATGCGTGCATTGCTGAAAGGGTTTCTGCCAGCTGTTTTCAGGATTGACCCTGAGCTGTTGTTGTCACTTATCCTGCAGGATTGCAAAGAGACTCATCCATGACACCTTTGACTGATGAGCTGATTCCGGCAAGCCAAGCCTCAGAGGTCCCTTCAACCGAAATGAAGAAAGCTGCCATGCAGATTGCACAGCAATGTTTGCGCCGCTGGGATGCAGCATTGGGGATTCGCCCTGGGACTGATGCAGGTGGTGCTAAAGCTGGAATCTGGAGACGGAAATTTGACGGTGTACGCTGTGCGACTTTGCTGCTGGCATTTCAAAAGTTCAACAAAAATCTACAAATGCTGTCAGGCAGACCAGGTATGTCAGAAGCTACAAATTTGAGGCTCATGTTCTTTGCACATCGATACAAAGCATTGCAGCCAATCCAGTAATTCTGATGTATGTAACAGCAGCAGCGGTTGCATGGCAGTGAACGGAGATTTACCTTACCACGTGCTGTGCATGCAGATACGCTTATGCAAGCTTGGATACAGAGCACAACTGCTCGCCAACGACGGGAGGTGGTGTCAGCTGTGGCCCAGACATTGCAGACCATCTCACAGGCCGAAGCACAAGCTCTGCCTGACAAAGATCCTGATGTTGCAGCAATTGTGTAGAGACAAAATACAGGTTGTATCTGTGCGTGGCCTTCGGAATTATACTGATTAGACACTACGGTTGGGATCAGCTGCGAATTGCCATGCACTCATCATTGAAACTTGCAGTAGACATGGGGATTTGATACGGCAGGTTCGGAGCGCATCGATTTACTGCTCCCTGAGCCATGCCAATTGGTACAGCAGCACACACAAACCGTGAACAGTATGCCGCGATCTACCAGTTGTGAAACGACGTTCAGACTCTACACCTACCTGGGAAGATCGCAGGCTAGTTACAGGCATGCCGGGTTGCTCTCGTGACCATCAGCGGGGTGGCCCTGCTTCGGCTTGTGCAGTGCTTCATGGTTCGTTGTTCTGCTGGTTGAGCCCAAACTTTTGGTGCAAGTGGTCGTGCGAACAGGTGCAGCCGGTGAGTTGATCTACCGCCCATACAGCTTGATTCAAAAGTTTAGGTCCGAGGCTTGAGGTATCCAGGTTTGCGACAGTACTGTGAGCGGATCGCTGATGCGATGCCCCGGTGCGAACAGGCGCAGCAAGAATCGGTACGCCTTTCTGTGTGCGGGCTCACCGCCGCGGAAAACGACTGTAGCGCTCGTGGCTGATCGGTGAAGACAACAGCACTGTACCAGCAAAACAGGGGTGGAGACACAGCCTTAACTTGGCAGCTGTGCGGCACGCAAAAGGCATAGGAAAGAATGGCTTTTCTCGGTCAACGTTCTTGGCAAGGCAAGACAGCTGGCACCGTAGTAGCAACAGCCAAGCAGCAAGAGCGATTCCATAAGAAGACGCAAAAGCTTGCTGCCTGAACAAGCTTTCCTCTGACAGAGGCAGAGCCTGTTCCGTCAGCAAACCTCTGTTTTCAGTGCCACCTGTTGCATATGCACAGTAGTGCAGTGGCCTTGCCGGCTCATAAAATTTTGCCAGAGTTTGGTGACTTTTGACTTTGACGGCAGACTGCTGACTCAATCAATCAATCAATATATTTAATGTCCTGGGAGGCAACTGGGACCCAACAGACAAGAAGTTCAGTTCAGTGAATTCATACAGACAAGATTTGCTTCCTACATGCAAAGCATTCCCTACGAGCAGGGGCCGGAAGGCTGTTGGTACAGGGACGGCAGAGTCTGATGCTGAAAGCCTGGCTGGATCTTCTGCTAGGAGCTCCATTGGCAACACATCTGAAGGGTCGATCCTTGCAGACGCGCTTTGCAGGAAGCCATATGTTAGCAGCGCACCCTGCCACAACAATGCTGGTCACAGTCTGTGATGATTGACATCCATTGCTGGGACACCTTATGTGCTGGCTGTCCTGCAGGGTAGGCTGCTTGCCAGCAGTATGCAGCGCATGAGGCGACTGTGAGGTTGAAGACAGCTGTCAATTGCAGGGCCTCCTGAGCTCCTACAGGCAGGCAGAACAATGTAAAATAGGGCAAGGTGTCTGTGAAACAGCGTAAAAGTGCTAGACTGGTTCCTGTGCTCAGATTCCAGGAGCATTGTGTCACACACATGTCTCACCGTGTGCAGCAACATGCTTTGCTGCAGAGGTGCATGCTGATGGAGCAGCTCACATGTCTGGCACGAATGTGTGGTGCACGCTGTACTCTGTAACTACATTCTGGACAGTTGCGTCAGCTGTAAGCTGCTGCCTCCATACTAGCCAAGGCGCCTGGCTGGTGTGCACATCACCGTTGACACCCTTGAAATAATTCATTGGTAAGACGCTGCAATTGAACTATCTTAGCACTGTACTGTTGTTGCCACCTCTTTCAAGTTGAAAATGACAAGCACCTGTGGGACCACAACTACCCATATCGAAGGTAGTATACCACAGCAGGCTAGCGGGCGGCTGCGTGTGACAATTCCATTCCTGCTGCCAGCGTCGTGCGCTAAGTTGACGACAAGCTGACTTGCCTGATCAGTTGAACCTTGTTGAGCCGTCGATCACTCAAGCTTTCGGTCACTGAAAAGACGGACTGGAACAAGTTGCTCAAATGTCTGCCTGACGCGTTGCGCTGCCAAAATTGCGCTGAGGATGTATTAAAGACGAGGTCGTTATTGGTTTCGGAGCATGAGCTTGGATCGATCGCACTGCATATCTAAAGAGCATATACCAAGTCCCCATGTCTGCAGCAAGTTTCAGTGTTAAGTGCATGGCCATGCGCAGCTATTCCAAATCGGAATCCAGACAGTGTCTATGCAACAACATTCTCAAGGCCACACACAGATACAACCTGTATGTTGACTGTGTATACAATTGTTGCAACATCAGGATCTTTGTCAGGCAGAGCTTGTGCTTCAACCTGTGAGATGGTCTGCAACATCTGGGCCAAAGCTGACACCAAATCCCGTCGTTGACGAGCAGTTGTGCTCTGTATCCAAGCTTGCATAAGCGTGTCTGCATGCACAGCACACAGTCAGTCTCCATTCACCACTGTGCAGCCTCTGCTGCTGTTGAACATCAAAAGTGCTGGACGCATTTGGCTGAAGATGGTTTCCCTGTGACTCTGCTCTGGCTGCAACGCTCTGTTTCAATGTGCAAAAGAACATGAGCCTCAGTGTGGTAGCTGCTGACATACCTGGTCTGCCTGACTGCCTCTGTAGATTTCTGTTCAACTTGTGAAATGCCAGCAGCAAAGCGGCACAGCGTACACCGTCAAACTTCTGCCTCCAGATTCCAGCTTTAGCACCACCTGTATCTGTCCCAGGGCAAATCTCCAATGTCCCATCCCAGCAGCGTAAACACTGCTGTGCAATCTGCATGGCAGCTCTCCTCATTTCTGTTGAAGGGACCTCTGAGGCTTGGCTTGCCAGAGTCAGCTCATCAGTGAAGGGTGTCATGGATGAGTCTGTCTGCAATCCTGCAAGATGAGACACAACAACAGCTCAGGGTCCAATCCTGAAAGCAGCTGGGGAGGAAACCTTTCAGCAATGCATATGTGTGCCTCAAACCATGTCAGCATCTGTAGGAGCTTAGCAGCCTTCAGCATTCATCCCAGCTGTAGCCTGTCATGCAGCATGACCTGTGGACAACCAGGTGGCATACCCTTGCCAGCAGCATGTTGTCTTGCAAATGCAAGCAAGTGACAGCTTACAATGACGCAAACCTACAACATTACTGCTGCATGCCTGCATGCTTGCTGTGTCTTCAGCAAGCATGGGTCTCGAATTTGCTTCCAAACTGTCTTGCATGTGCACAGTGCAGCTGAAAACCCTGATGGTTAGCTACAGGCTTGCATTCCTACTGCTCACCTCGCGGTTGTCTGGTAATGAGTGGACTAGTGACTGATGTCATCTGCACCATGGCAGGCGAGCTGTGTTGGCTTGCATCGACGCTGTGTACGTCCTTGTTGTATGAGATGTGCTTGAGCTGAAGTTGCTTCCCAATTTGCAAGACAAGCTTACGCTTGGACCTCCTATACGAGTAGGTGATGGTGAGCCATGCTGCTGCCCCCACTGCAGGCCCTGCCACGCCCAGAAGCATCCCAAGCACTGTGCCTGCATAACAGGAAGCTGCACAGTCATGTAGCTGTTGACTGCTCAAGCTGTACAACGCTGCCCATGCAGATTACTTGATGTGAAACAGAGATGTCATCAGGACAAAGAATGCATGCATGCCAATGCAGTGACAAGCAGTGTGGCAAGCAGCTGAAGCAGCTGAAGTTGGGTGAAGCTTGGAAATGCATGAATGCACATGCTTGTGGTACATTGTTCCCTGAGAGACAGCATGGCAGGTTGGCATACCAGCATCAGCTGCAGCATTGGATCCTTTAGAGCTTACAGAGGTGGGCGGTTGCCTGGTGTCTGTCAGCAGTGCTCCAGCCTGAGGAACAGCTGCACAGCACAAGATGTGTAAGATGACACAACAGCAAGACAACCAGCTGGGTATCAAAAGAAGTTGTGTTGCTTCAGGGACAAGTAAGTGGAAGAATGTGAGCCTGCCAGCCTCAAGAGCCGTTCTGACTTGCAAAGCAGCATCTTGCTGCAAGCTATAATCTTGCACTCAGCCAGGTGGACAGCTTGGGTGAGTTGCACCTTGAGACACCACCGTGCTTGACAGCAGCTGTACAGCATCAATGCAGAATGAGATGTTGCCCCACAGCGATTGCAGCCCAATTGCATTTGCGTTCTGCAGGGCTGTTTAGCAGTCCTGATGACCAAAATTACTGGGAGAGTCCTGAAACAGGGTCATGCTCTGTACAAGCTTGTTGTTGGTGCTGTATGCAGGGCCCAAAGGCATCTTGCATGTTACTTGTCCTGTGGAGTCCTGCATGATCATTTGCAGTCCCATGGGTATTGTGGAAATTGCTGTGGAGCTCCCTGAAGTTGATCCTGCAATGCAAACAACCATGTAATTACTGCTGATGATTTCAGCTCATCAGTTGTTAAGAGTACATTCAGCAAGCATTGTTTGCAAATGTAGAATTTGAATAGTGCAGTCAACAATGGTCATGGTGTCTTGCAGGCATGCGTATGGTTGCGTAAGGCTGACATACAGCACAACACAGGATTGCACTGCTCGGACATGCTCAAAGCTACGCACTTACTAAAAACAAACTGTATGTGCTGAATTGTGGTTGTTCATGTGCACGGTATATGAGGGTTGCAACAGCATGAGACATGTGCCATGTGAGCCACCTTCCAGTCACTCAACACATGCAGTGATAGCATGTACAATATTCAGCTTGTGTGAATCAACTTCACAGAGCCATTTTGTGTTGAGCAGCAGCTCACCTATCATGTCGACATTTGAATATTGTGATATTGCATATCCAATGCCAGAAGCATTGTTCAGTGTGGAACAGTCACGACATCTGAATGACATCCAGCCCTATAAGCAGTTGCAGGCATGTAACATCACAACACGGGGCTTTGATTCATGCATTTGGCACAGAGTTGCAGACAATGTTTTGCTAGCCTGCAGTCTAACTGCAACACAGGCGCATCGTGCTGTGTTGAGTGCTGACAGCTTCATTGGGTGATTGTAGCAAATGTTGCTGCAGGCAAAGCTATACACAGAAGACGGTGACAAGGCAAGAGTATGCATGGCTCTCTCACCCCAGGTCTTGGAAATGTGGTGCACAGACCAGACTCTTGGTTCACGCAACAACCCAGTTGCCAACCCCTGGAACCTCAGAGATGTTTTTAGCCCCACTAGCCCACCAGCCCCACCCTTGAGCCCAGCCGTTGCTGAAGATTGTGGTGTTGCCATAAGACAACAAACTTCTGCTGGCAATGGCGTGTCTGCAGCATCAAGCGGGTAACGTAAACACAGCGTTGCACGAGTCAATGCAGAGGGCACATCAAGAAAGTCTGGGAAATGAGGCAAACATCTGCATCCTGTAACCAAATCTGGGCAGCCACAGGTACCCGCAGTGTACATGCAACAAAGCAACAGGCACTCACAGTGCCTCACCTTTCAGGCACAAGTGTATCTGACTGCACAGCCTTATGGCTGTCACGATTGGCTCTGACCTCACCACTTCGGAAGTGTGTTTCCAGTGAGGCACCCACCAAAACGCACAGGAGACACAGAGCAAGGGCGCAAGCGACTCTGTACTGAGCAAGGAGGGTCAGATAGCATGAACGCCAGGAAGTCATCTGCTGTCCTTTCACAATCGTATCGAGGGTGCGTTCGTCCAATCAACGAAAGCGACAGGCCCGCGGACGACCGGGCGGTCTGTAGCAGCCGTTGTCGTGCCGATGTTCCTGTGCGATGGAGGCAAAGTCTGTTGACCAAAACGCAGTATGTGCTTCCAAGCATGGACAAGCAGTGAACAAGCAAGATCGAAGACGTACCGGCCATTGCGCCAACTTCCGACAGTTACTGCGAGAGATTTGTTGGACCGAGCCTTGAGGCGATCAGACCTTTTTTGTGTATGCTCCGGAACCAATATTTTTTATAATAACACAGCCTTGGGGAGATTGGTCCATCTGCAGCTTGGCTCAGCGCGAATTGTGCGGACATCTGTGCAGTGTCTATGGCCTCAGGATTGCTTCAACGGCTGGGTCAGCAGCAGGCTCCTCCACTCAGAGAGATATATGTATACGGTATCTTGTCTGAAACTGGTCTCGGAGCAAGTTCTGGCGGGTTCGCTTCAGTTCTGCAACTGCTGGGGGCAATCGAGGCTTTGTCGGATAGATTCGCATTCAGATGGCACAAGGAATGGCCGTCGACGCTTTCGGCTGGAAATACGCAATACTTGCACCTTTCTCATGAAGCAGACCTCGAACACATGCCTTGGCTTTGCAGCAGTGGT
>JAABUO010006797.1_pt1 | contig 13088 bp, 15 predicted proteins | sample 5559291 | NCBI WGS metagenome assembly JAABUO01 (sample SAMN10711878, study PRJNA513372) | rock metagenome | isolation source: Antarctica rocks | place: Antarctica: Victoria Land, Finger Mt sud
TAGACCTGCCCAAGCACAGGAGGGGCAGCACGTGTGCTCAGTAGAGTCGGCAACTCTGCAGTGCCTTCAAGCCATCAAACGTGAGCATGCCATGGCTGAGTTATGCTGCTTTGCAGACGATCATAATTCTAGGAGTCATGTACTGATCTTTTGCTGAAGGGTTTCATCTGTTTTCAAGCACATTGCTGTATCCGAGCTACTTGATCTTTGTTTTGGTATAAATGGCATATGGCATGGTCTGCGGCTTGGCAGAACATGCCATAGTGGTTACGCACGAGAGCATGCTCTTGTGAGTTCTTACACAGTGTGGTGTGTAACCACACCACCAAAGATGGTACTGCAAAAGCCTAGAGCTGGTGCTGTGGGTAAATCCAGCATGTAGCTGCAGAATGCTGCATTTGAGCTGCTGCAATATGCACCTGCACAGGCATTTGGCTATGCATGCAATGGAAACAATGGACAGATGGTTCATGAGGTTGGTCCAGTGCTGTGGCCAGAGCTAGCATAACAGTGTGGACTTTGTTGCATGAAGCCTGAGCGATATAGCAAGAGTTGCTGCTTTGCATACAATGCGCATGACGCTTCTAGTACAAGCCACTACTGCAGTGTGTGTCTTGCAGAGCATGCATTTGGCAACAATGAGGAGATGGTGCATGAGCTTGGATCAGCGCTATGGCCCAAGTTAGCACAAGCATATGTGGACTGCTGCATGAAGCCTGATCAGGACCAGTTTACAGATGCTGCCTTGCTGCGCAACCTGCTGGACCACTTCAAAACAGCTGAGCAGTTTGAGACTGCAGCTGTGCGACTCCTGTAAGCAACTCACATGTCTCACTGCTCACTGCCAGTCTCATTGACTGATTCTTTGGTTGATTGATTGGCTGGTTGGGGCGCTGTGGAAATTGTTTTCTCATCTTCTGGACCAATGAGGCCCAGCTACGTGTGCGAACATCCTGGTGGTTGTCATGTAGCTGTGTTGTACTCTGTTAACAGGCGTCAGGGCCAAATGATGGCATGTTATGTCACATTTGGTTCATGTTAAATGTCAGATTGGATCAGACAACCCTCATGCTGACTGCAGTGCTTCAGCAATTGTTTACTGTGTAATATGCCGTTAGTTGTGCTATGTCTGGCATCTGCAAGAGCTTGCCACCTGCTCCAGCTGGCAGACTACAGTAATTGCGCATCCCCTATGAGATTGAATGGCCGTAGATATTGGTGCAGCACAGACCTGCAGTCAAATGTACAGAGGTCTGCAACAGCAGGCTTGTGTATCGAGATACTGGGTATGTTGCAGCGCACGACCTATGTGTGTCTGGACAGACTATGTATGAACCATCATGTCGTGGTTGCCAACTGGTGGTCTCTTGCAGACATCAGGATGAGGGCAGGGCAGGCCCCGGGAGCCCTGGAGCTGGAGCTGGTGCCATGCGCATTCATGCGTTTGCACAGCATTGCATTGACAAGGCAATGCATGCCAAACGCATGGAGGTGTGCCCCCACTATGTATTGGTCGCAGCATTGCACGCATGCATGTTTCCCCGTACTCATGTCAAAAAGGTGTTTCCTGTGCATGCATGAGAGATGTTACCATCATAACTTGGACTGACACATGTTGGCTTGCTCTGGCAAGCCCGTGCTCTGAGCAATCATGCCCCTGGAGTTTGCAATCAACAAACTGTGATGCATGCTTGTGCTACTCAAATGCAGATTCCCAAGCCCAGTCTGTGCCATCGGCCTGACTTTGCAGCAGTCATCAGTGATGCAACACACAGGGCATATGGGGCAACAGTAACAGTTGGAATGGCAGCCCTGTTGCTGGTGTCAGTGCTTGCGTGTGTGACAGGTTGTGGAACAAGCAAGAGACATTGTGGTAAATGACACACAGCTGGAGACTGCAATTGTGGGGGAGGACATTCTGCTGACGCCTAGGTCACCAGATGCACAGCCTGACGCCCAAAGTGATGCTCTGCTAGCAGCAGGTGACCAATCCACTCCCCTCACACTGCAAACACATGCGGTTCTTCAGTGGCTGTCACAGTCCAGGAGGCCTTCAGCTGTGTCAAGCTTAGGCATGCTGGGCTGCCCCATTACCTGCATGTACTGCTGCCAATGTATGCAGGCCTGCAGTGTCAAGCAGTGCAGCATCTGTACAACTCCACACAGCAATGATGTACGCCATTTGTTGTACACCAGTGTATCCCATTTGCAAAAGTGCACGACAGGTCACGCCTTCTGCTGCAACACTTTGTACACAGTGTATAACAGCAGACGCCTTTGATGTGGCAAAGGCATCCTGAGGCCATGCATCGCTTCAAAACTTGCCTCCCGGCTCTCAGGAGGTTACCCTTGTCCCTTGGCAGCCATGCTAGCACATACTGGTTCTGCATACTTCCAGTTCTGCATACTCCCATGCTGTCTGCAACCGGCTTTCATTCCAGGTGCAGCTGCAAGCTCATGGTCAGCACATCCACCAGTTGCATTCTTGTGTTCAGCACATGCAACGTGCTGGTTGCATGCCTATGTGAAGCACGATTCCTGGTTGCATGCCTGGGTATAGAACAATGTCTGGTTACATGCCTGTCCTCAGGATAAGTTTGGTTGCATGCCTATTTTTGAGACAACCTCTGGTTGCATGCCTGTGTATAGATAGGACGGCTTCTGTTTGCACGTCCATGTTTAGCACAGCCTCTGGTTGCACACCCGTCTTCAGCACTTCCTCTAGTTGCATGCTTTTATTTCAGCACAGGTAGTGTCCAGCCGGAGAGTGTTGGCAGAGCAACAGACATGAGTGTCATAAGTGCAGGTCCATTTGCAGTCACCAAGTCCACACATAAGGTCATGCAGCTGGTGGGCGGCTTCGTGCAAGACGCAGTCAGCTCAGACAGCGCAGCTGTGGTGCAGTCCATGTGCAACGCTGTGCTGGACATCGTGCTGCTCTTCACTGCGCCTTCACCCAAGGCCCGTCACCAGCTTGAACAGGTGATACTTGGCAGTCTCAGCTTACTCTGCTCTGCCCATAGGATCTGCCCATAGGATCTGCCCATAGGATCTGCCCATAGGCTCTGCCCATAGGATCTGCCCATAGGATCTGCCCATAGGATCTGGCCATAAAATCTTTTCAATCCTGACGCGTCTTCATTTTTCCAAGAACGTCCATCCTATAGTGGAAGCCTAGCCCAAAACACGCCTGGGGACAGTAAAAACCCGTTTTCACATTGGGGAGATGTTATAGATCTGCCCATAGGATTTGCTCATAGGATCTGACCATAGATCTGCCCATAGAAGGCAGGTTGCCATACATGGCCATGGCAACCAAGGTCAGTCTCAGCTGTGGGTTGTTTTTGGAATGTGGTTCACTACTACTACTACTACTACTACTACTACTACTACTACTACTACTACTACTACTACTACTACTACTACTACTACTACTACTACTGTGATTATTGTTATTATTGTTATTATTATTATTATTATTATTATTATGCAGCTGCACAGTTGCAAGCATCTGGGAGCATCCCACTTCTCAGCTCATGTATTACCCTGCGGTGCCAGTGTCCATATGCTTGTCCGCCCTGTAAAGCAGTGTATGGTTGAACCAGTGCAAGGCTTTTTACACAGTTCTCAGCGTGTTTTCTGATGATCTCCATCCTGCTGTGTGGCTGTGCAAATGAACAGGCCAAGGCGTGCAAGTAGTGTAGCTGGCTCTCTGCACCAGCAGTCACAGCATGCTTCTTGTCTGATCTGCTGATATTCCTTCACCTTCTTCGTTCCCTTCTTCTTCTTTGTTGGATCTCTTCTTCTTCTTCTTCTTCTTCTCTTGCACCTTACTTCTTGTTCATCGTCTCCATCTGCCTCTTCATCTTCTACTCTCTCCTCCACCACCAAGCAGGACATTGAGCCCAGCTGTTCTGCCTGCACAGCAACCTTCTGTCTTCACTGCTCCCTGCCTCACCTTCTGTCTTTCTTGCTCCCTGTTTTTCCCCCTATTCCTCTTCTTTTGCTCCTCTTTCTTCCTCTTCCTCTTCCCCTTCTTCTTATTCTTCTTCTTCTTCTTCTCCTCCTGCTCCTCCTCCTCCTGCTGATTTGTCTGGAAGGGAACTGGCTGGTGCAGGTGGCACAGCTATCCTGCCTGCACTACAACAACTGCAACTTCTTGGCGCATGAGCTGGTCCAGCTGCCCTTCATGCTGCGGCCCCCCATGGCAGCCCTGCTGGGCCACAACTGGCAGTTCCTCACTATCGCTGACGACCTGAGAGCCGCTGGGCAAGCGTCCTTAGACACACAGGTGAGCCTCTGCTGCCTGCTGCGTGTCTGTCTGTTCCAACATGCAGCAGGGAACCATGTCGGGCAGCATGTCTGTTGTACCACACAGCAAGAAACTGTGTCGGGCAGCATGTCTGGTGTAACATACAGCATGTCTGCTGTAACATACAGCAGGGAACCATGTCGAGCAGCATGTCAGTTGCACCACACAGCAAGAAACTGTGTCGGGCAGCATGTCCGGTTTAACACACAGCAGGAAAGTGTGTCAGGCAGCAGCTGCTCCTTCAGTATTGAGGGTGACCCTACAGGGAAGCCCAATGTGTTTCACCCTTGCCCTTTTTTCAATTCAAAGCCGTAAGGCGTAGGGTTTTTGCTCTTTTCTTCTCTTTTCTTCTCTACTGAGGGTGAGCTGAGGTCAGCTAGGCAGCCAGCTTTCACAAAATTTGTAAGGTGATGAACACAACGCTTACTGTTATTCAGGCAGATTCCTGTTTGCCAATACCAGGCAATTTTCGAACAAAGCAGTTGATTGAAATGACAGACGAGCTTCAGTCTGCTGCCCAACTTCAACGCCAACTCTCAGTCTAGCTGTGTCGAGCCAATCTGCAAAATCTGCAAAGGCTATAAGCAACTCTGGATGCAGCCCACTGCTTTACAGAGCCATCAGGATGTGCAGGTGGTCAACTCACAGGCCTGCACCACAAGTCTGTTGTCATCAGACTGATCATTTGCTGTTGAGAACACCAAGTCTCCATTTGCACTGTAGCCACTACTCTCCTTGGAAGCTGATAACTAGGGACTGAAGCAGTCATCTTCTTCAAGGCCTGACATCTAAATGGAACTACAGGTGGATAGGCAGGCAAGGGAGGTAGTAGGACTGTTGGGCGCAGCCAATGGCTTCAGACAGGTGACATCAGGACAGAAGGGCATCGCTGCGCGCAGGGTGGTGTCCCAGGTGCTGCACAGCCTGAGCAAGCTGGGGGATGCCCTAGGCGGCGTCCTGCCCTCGCAGATCTACGTACAAGCTGCTGGACAGGTCCTGCAAGCTCTGCTAGAGACTGTTGTAGGTAGGGCAGGGGATTCCCGTGCCTGCCGGATGTTGCCCGTCGCAGTTCACCTTTTGGTGTTGCCTGTCACATGCCTTTGAGATGTTGGCTGAGGCCTCTCAAAGAGCTGCTGAGTGGATGAATGATGGCAGGATTGCAAAAGTCTGCTGTGTCTGTTGTGTCCAGTCTGTGATATTGCAATTCCTGCCGTCATATGTTGCAAGGCAGGCTGCAGCACGTACAAACAACACTCGCAAATCCAAAGCAGACATCGCTATGTTCACTCCTAGCTCATGCCTGGGCAAGAGTTCCAGGCTGAGCCCTCCCACAACAGATGTTGGATGCAAGTGTCTGGGATGCCATCAAGTTGCAGTTTCGTATTTCCTTGCGCGACAGCAATGTGCATCTCATGTGAAGATGTCACATTGCAACATTTGCACTTCACCTCATGGCAATTCCGTGTCTGGTAATGGCTTGCTGATCCGTCTACAGTCTATACATGCTGAGCAAGTGAACCTGAGTTACACAGTGGCAAGGCCTGGTGGAAGTCTCCTTGTGGTGTTGAGCTGCACACATGCACATGCTGTTGCACATAACCAGATGCAGATCTGCGATGCTTCTTCAAGAGCACACTCCTGTAAACAGCACCCAGAAGCAAAACTCAAGTGTCAAGGCCAATGTATGTGCATTGGCTGTTGCAGATGACTTGTTACTGATCAACGACATCTCAGTGGATGAGAGTGAAGACCTGCCCAAAATCTTGGGGCCCTTGGTGGAAGAGGGGCCCTTAGCTGCGCTGGGCAGGGCTCATCAGCAGCCGGGTGCTGCATTTAGCCCTGCCACCAACAAGCGCCAGCTGCTCCAGACTATGAAGCTGGCAGCACCAGCCATTGTCAAGCTACAGGTGCCTCCTTGCACCTGTGTTTCGGCCCTGAAAGTCTTATGTCAAGCCATCAGATGGAGATCCACAGGAAGAGTGTCCTGTATGAGCACCTGTTCTTGGTCGCAATTTCGGTCATGTGCTCATATTTGCACCATCTGCACATCCTCATGATGCTATGCTGTAAGATGGGCATGGCCTGATGAGGTGCAGAAACCCTTTGCAGGGTTGCTCCAGTGCAGAAGGTGCAATGCATGCTGATCAATCTCTCTGTCTTTGCCCTTGAGCTGCACTCAATAGAGCATATTACGTCTAAACAGCGCTTCACAAGTCTACACAGCAGGATGCAAATGCATGCATAGCATGAGGCCTGAGTAGGATCCAGCAGGAGTCAGCTTTTGACCCAAGCATCCTTGTGCAGGAGTTGCTAGAGCTGATGGATGTTCGATTGGTAGAGATTCAGGACAGGTGGCAGTCTGGCCGGCTGCAGACGTGTGGGTTTGAAGGGCAGGAGGTTGTGCACCTGGTCAGGGCGCTCTTTGAAGACACAGAGGGGAGGAGGCGTGTTCTGCACATTGTGGCCAGCACCTGATGTCAGCATCTGGTGCTGCACATCATGCCAAGTACTGCACTCTGCATGTAGTCAATACATGTAAGCAGGCTATGTAGATCCCACACACATTGCAAAATGCATATGCTGTTTGTTGATTGGTATGATGAGGTATCAACAGTGTGGCTGTGATGATGTTGGTTACTTCCCAAGTGAGCTTATACATGTAGTGGCTTTGACTATTGGTATTTACAAGTCACCTGCAACTTTACAGATCACGCAAATGCAAAATGTTGTAGTCAAATCTGATATATTACACAACGATGTTGCATGCATGCTGGACCATGCTTGCCAAGATCTCAAATGTAATTGTACACACCATTAAGTTCACATAATGCCAACTACACAAATATCTTGCCGACAGCCTGTTAGCATATAACAGAGTGCATACCTAGGCCTGCTTCTGAGAGTTTGGCTCATAACAAAATTAGCTATTTGTGTTACAGATTGTACCTGTATTATGTGTGTACACTGAAGCAAGCCTTAGACCAGGCTATACTCTAGACCAGACTAGACTCTTAGACACGACTAGCAATTTGTGCCTTTCAGCTGTCTGGTACATGGTACATGGAAGTTGGTGAATATAGCAGGAACACAATGCTGAATACATTTGAAGTCACATACAATAGTGATTGATCATGCATGACTTTTAAATAAGTCAGCAACAACTCAGAGCTGACCATCACTTGACAAGTACAAAACAGTCAACATCCAATTGGAAGCCAGGATCTTGAGTGGGCAAAGCCACAGTGTAACTCAGACTAGAGTCTAGCTAGCATAATGCTGCAGGCCATTTAGGCACTACACTGCTGGGGACATTAGAGAAATCAATGATTGTGGGCTCAACACCAAGCTTTTGCGCTGCCTGGTAAGCACCGTAATCAGACCAGGTCAGATCAACAAACTGGGGTGCATCAGCCACATGCTCAGCATACTCCCAAGCCATGCTCCGGGCCAGACAATTTCCCTCATTGCAGTTCATGGCTAGATTGTCAGCATCGCCTCTTGACACCAGATAGGCAGCCCAATCTCCACAAGTGCTTGAGGTGGACAAGTCTGTCAGGGAAGCTGCCACTGCAGGAGCTGCAGACGAACCTAGCAGATCGCTGCAAATGCTGCTGTACACCGTACAACACACTAACGGTACAGTGCTTCCATCGGTGCCTGCGGAGACCTGAAACTGCGTCGCGTCCGGCTGGCCGACAACGTCCAGGCCTTGGTACGTGTCTTGCAGAGAATGGCAAGCCCCTGTGCGTTGCACGATGCACAACTTGTAGTTCTCGTCACAGTCAAACTCCTGCAACGACGTCACGGGACTCAAGCTGGGTTCCCGGGAGGCCCAATTCTCACACACAGCGCACGACAGCACAACAGCAACAAGCAGGATCTTCGCTGTGGACGTCCACAAGGCTCCCGAGGCCTGCAAGCACGGTCCGGTATAAGAATGTGTCTTTTAGTTCGCTTTTGCCACATTGATGTAGGTGCATTGTGGCAGCGTACGTCTTGACAGGTGGTCTACCGCCATATCAAACGCGATCGGGCACGAAAAGCTGGTCGGTGGTCAGCATGCGCTCAGCAGGCGTCATCGGCATACCTGAGGCATCATCAAGTGGAGTATTCGCAATTACGGATGAGCGCAAGTAATTGACGCAGACGGACGTCCTGGAAGATCAAGGCCTGCAGCGCGCCGGTCTGGAAGCTGGATGGGCAGCTGCATTCATGGTGACTCATGAGCAGGCGACACGTGGAATACTAACCTTTCATCTTTTGCGCGCCTCGCCAGAGAGGTCGGAGAGCGAGGAGGAACAGATTCACATTTTCGCCAGCCAAAGGCCAATCAGACATGCCTCGCAGCCCTGAAGCCGTGGACAGGTGTGTCTGGCCTTGACAGTCTTCTGGCCTTGACAGTCTTCAACCAAACTTTCCTGAAAGCTTGGAAGCAGTATGTGCAGCGGAAGCTGGTACGGCTTGCATCAAGACCTACTAAACTGTGACGTTGAACATAAGGCGGACAGCGCCTGCGACTTGCTGCCTTGTTTTCGACCAAGAAGATCCACAAATGTGTGAAACCTGCCTGAGTATGATCTGCTGAGCATTGACCCAATTCAAGGCAAGTCAAGCCATAAGTGATTCAACAATGGCAGGCATCTGTGGAAACTTCAAACCAGAACCCTGTGCTTCTAGCCACACCTACAACAGGACCAGCCAAGTGCATCTGCTTCCTGCACCTTGCCAGCAACCTCCCTAGCTCAAGTCGAAGGGAGGAGAGCATTTAAAGCTTGACCTGAGCATGGGTTGGGCTAGGTGTGGAGGGTGTACATGTTCTGTACACTGACTCCACAAGTATCCTTGTCTTGTGGTTAGTGTGGCAGACAGTAATCTTGTTTGGCTAAACATCAGCAACAGTGCCACTCTCAAAACTTTGAGGTACAGCCCTGCCTGAGCTGTGGTGAAGGAGAGCAGTCTTGTCTACAGCCTCATTGGGTCTAGAGACAAACGTTTTACCATGCCACTGGCCTACACCTTCAAGCACATGGTCACAGAGGATGCCTTTGAACCAAGCGCTGATCCAAAACATTTCAGCTATACTCAGTGCATTCCAGCTAGACTCAGCGTCGCCAGCAAGTAGGTGGCCAACTGAGCTTGATTGCCTTAAGGCATCAGTTGCAGATCTCGTGTGGAAGTTTCTGTCAATGCTCCTATAGTAAAGCTTCATCAGCAGCAGGATTTCATGGTTACACATCTGCAGTACTGGTACCTTTCACTACATATGTATATGTATGCTTTCCCAACTGCCTCTCAAGCAAAGCAATCTACAGCTTGTTTCTAGGCCCTGATAAGCACTGATATCGAGTTATTGGTGCAAGGAGAAGTAAAGTCATGTCTTTTGGAAGAATGCCTTACATTATGACCAAAGTGGATGCCAAAGTGGATGCCAAAGTGGATGCCAATGCTGTTTCGAAAAATTCTTTTAGTGTGTTGTTTGTCAACGTGTATCAACATCACAACACATGTACATGCAGGCAAATGGACTGAAACTGTGTCAAAAAGCAGTGGCAATGCAACAGTACCACCAGTTTGATCTGCAGCTTTGACGCAGAAAAGTTGTACCCACTGGAGATTTTGGCAGGTCAGCTTGAGCGCAACTGCAGCTGCGCTTGCTCAAAAATTAACAGCTCAAAGATAAACACCTGGTGAGATCATGTTTTGTGTTGCTAACTGGTCTCTAGGATCTTGCAACTAGCATTCAGCTCTAGGGTACACTACGTGACTTGCTGGAAATCATATATAAACCAGGTCTCTGACTGCAGATGCTCGGAGGTTTACCAAAAGGACATACATTCACTGTTGCATAGCATTCTAGCCAATTGATCAACTGTAGCTGTATTATCACAGCCCCCATTGTTGGGGCTGATGTACATGTGTGCCCTGACGCGTTGTGATCCGACTATGGACTTCGCCGGGGTTGCTGGTCTGGCAAAACGATTCTGCTGCATTGCGTCAGGCCGTATCTACAGTTTGAGCAGAGTCAGAAGATGCTTTTCCTTGACCAAGGAAGTCGTGAGAAAGGCCCATCCCAATTCATGGCTCGTACAGTATCACGTGCATCCATTAGCCAAGCATCTAGTAACTTCGGTTACATCTGTTAAAATTGGAACGATACAGAGAAGATTAGCATGGCCCTCGCGCAGAGATGACACGCATTACACACACGTGTGCTGTTGACAAAAGGCTCCTGGTCAGTAAATTATCTGAAAATGCGCACGTTTTGAAGTTTGATTCATTTATGTACTGCCAAAGTACTACAGCAGGAGTGCCGATGTGGCACTCAAAGGCTAAATCATGTAAGTGGATGAGGTCTGGATGATATGGCAACAAAGGCCTCTTGGATAGAATATTTGGCACGCTTTGGCACGCCCGGGCACGAAGTTCTGATCGCCGCAGACAACTGCCAGATTACGTCTCTCATGGAAGTACGACCTGCTCGAAGGTGCTCAAGCTGTGGCCAGCAGGGACACAACGCGCGCACTTGTCTTGAGAAGGACGAGCGGATCGGGTCTGCAAGGCCACTTGACCATACGTTGCAAGAGGCCGCAAGTCAAGATCGATTCGAGCGGCAAGGCTCCGCAGATGGATCATCCCATTTGCAAGACCCGGCGTCAAGACTCTTGGGCGTCCAAGCAGCCAGCATGTCTGGTTCAGAGTCAGAAGCCCTGAACGTATCGCAGCTTCCGCATATTTCAAGAGAAAGGAGACGAGGTGGGGCTCTCAAATTGCTTCAGCGTCTAGTGACCGGCCAAAGCCTTGTGCAGAAGCATTGATTGCTCAGCTCAAGTTCTTGTACCTTGAACGACCACCTTGCTGCTGTACAGGTACACCCTGGACGGAGGAGGAACACAGGGCGTTTCTTGCTGGTCTGGACAAACTTGGAAAGGTACGCTGATTCCAGAGTCAGTAGCCTCAGGTCAGTGGTGCTTTCACAATTAAAACACACGAAGCAGACTTTGACCGCCAAGTGCAGGGTGACTGGCGTGGGATTTCCAAGGACTACGTCACGACTAGGACGCCAACTCAGGTCGCCAGCCATGCTCAAAAATACTTCATAAGGCACAATAACCAGAGCAAACGCAAAAGGAGGACAAGTTTGTTCGACTTGAAAGCAGATGCTGAAGTCCTGGAAACGGTATGAAGCCGTGCTTTCAGGTTGATTGTTGCTTCATGAGGCCACTCTACAATCTGCCTTTCAAGATTCAAGTTGTGCTGAGCCTGCCCTGTAGCAGCTGTACTGACATGTCATACACACATTAACAGTGCGCTGCTGTTTACTGGCTCTCCCTCACACAGCTTGTCACTACTGTCCAGGGTTCAGCCGAAGCCACGTCTGCAACATGGCCAGAGAGGACGCTGCAGCATTCCAGCTCAGTGTCAGGTCATGGTCACACTTTGCAAGGACACCCACAGCTGGCAAGTGGTGTGGTGGACAGAAGTTCCCTGCCATCTGCGCAGCATAGCAATGCTGCTCCTTTTGCAAGCCACATGTGGCTCCCAGCAGGCACGTTTACACCATGCCTTGACTCCATGCTGTGCTTCACCAGCAGCAATTGTTGCGCATAATCCTGCTCAATCGTCTGCTTCCCACTTCTGTCAATCATATGCAACACTTGCTGTGCTCATTCGTGTTACCTGAATACAAGGACTAGCAGGATTGGAGCAATCAATTGCCTGTGGTCATGGCCTGCACGTTGTCATGCTCACATCAGCGTTTGCTTCTCTGCAGGACCCGACATGGCCTTCATGCAGCATTACATGCAAATGGCAGCTGGTCAAGTGGACCCGGCTGTGTTACAAATGGCACAGTATCACATGGCTGCAGCTCATGGTTTGAACTTCCCTGGCTTTCCTGGCTTCCCGCCACCAGGCATAGCAGAGCAGGTCATGGCAGCATATGCTGCTCAAGCGGCTGCCAGTTTTACGCCTGCCTGTTTCCCGCCATTCCCTCCCACAGAGCGGCAACAGGATCCTGCTCAGCTGCAGGCAGCAGCAGCAGCAGCTCTTGCCAACACCCTGTATGCCCAGCAGCAGCCACAGGCACAGCATCAAGCAGCTGCACATCACACTTCTGCACCTTCAACTGAAGCCTCAGAGCAAGCTGCTACTGCAACAGCTTTTGCCCTGGCCCAAGCAGCTGCTACATACCAAGGCGCCACCCCTGCCTTCCACCAGCCTGCTGAACGAGTCCCACTGCAGGCAGGCTTGCATCAAGAGTCTCGCCAGCAATCTTTGCCACAGAATGGCAGGTTTGCTCAACAACCTGCCAAGCCTGCTGACAGTAGTCCCGGGGACAAGCAGCAGGGCCTCTCACTGCTACCGGCAAGGCTCCCTGTGAAGGATGATCCAGCATTTGGCAATGGCAGGCTGTACAGACCGCAGGCCTCGCATGCCAAGCCAAGTGTTGCACCGCCAACCACCAAATTTGGGGGAGTCATGAATGATAACCTCCAGAGCGGAAGTGTACTGTCCACAAATTCCAGTTCAGAGTCCGTTCTGCCCCCTGCTGGCTGTTGCTTTGAGGCGGCAGGCAAACATACGAGGCCCTTGCAGTCCTGATAGTGATGGAGTTGCCATGCATCAAGGACGTGCAGCACTTGTGTATTCTTTTTCTGGGGTGTCAGTAGTAGGCAAGTGTCAGTGTGAGTTCAGCAGGTGCATTTTCCACTAGCAAGATATTCAGTGTGATTGGTTTTGCAAGCTGTGTGAGGCAGCGCTTTTTTGCCTTTGAAAC
>JAABUO010006799.1_pt1 | contig 13086 bp, 9 predicted proteins | sample 5559291 | NCBI WGS metagenome assembly JAABUO01 (sample SAMN10711878, study PRJNA513372) | rock metagenome | isolation source: Antarctica rocks | place: Antarctica: Victoria Land, Finger Mt sud
ACTTGCTTGATACGCGCCGCATGGCCGCTGTCGAGAACTTGCATGTTATCCAACGCTTCCCCGCCGTCGTTGCTGTCCCCCATGCAGCCTGATTTTTAGGGGGTGATTACTTGAATAGCGCTCTAGTGCCCATTCTTTTCCTCCTCGTCTTTGTTCTCATCCTGCAGGTCGCGCAGGTACTCGTCCAGGCGATCGAAGCTCTGCTCCCAGAAACGGCGATAGTGTTCGACCCAGTCGGCGATGTCCCTCAACGGCGCCGCCTCCAGGTGGCACGGCCGCCACTGCGCCTTGCGCTCCTGCGTGATCAATCCGGCGCGCTGCAACACCTTGAGGTGCTTGGAGATGGCGGGCAGACTCAGCGCGAAAGGCTCGGCCAACTCGTTGACCGTTGCCTCGCCCCGCGCGAGCCGCGCCAGGATGGCCCGGCGCGTGGGATCGGCCAGTGCCGTGAACGTGATGCTCAAGTGATCGGTTGCCATATTATATTTTACCTATAAGCTAATTAACCTAAATGTATAATAGCATCCCCGCTGTCCCCCGTCAACCCCTCGCCTGACCTCACACATAGTCACACATAATCGACGCGAGCAGCCCATCTTTGACAACCCGCGGACCTACTGTTCTTCCGTTGACAACCGGCCATGCCCTTGCTACACTACCGTCAGTAAAAGCGTTAGTGGTGAGGCCAGAGCTTATGTCCGATTCAGCTGTGCCGCGGCGTGACGCCGCGCGCCGTACGGCGGATCTGCCTGGCTGTGTGGCCGCTATGAAGGCGCCGGAGGCCCTCCCGACACAGGCGTGTCGCGGCAGAGGCGCCCCTGCCTGAGAGAACCCTGTTCGTGCCATGAACGATGGCCGTGGGCGCCCCTCTGGCGTCCACGGCTTTTTTGTTGCCTCGTCGCTCGGCTGTGAACAGCCGAGCGGCGGGTGGGCCGGCACGACACCCCCGGGCATTTCGACATCCGCCTCGAGTCCATCCTTCTCTATCCATGCCCAATCGCTCGCCGTTCGCGGCGAGCCGAGGAGTTCCTCATGCGCTTTTTTCAGGCACTGGGCCGCTATGGGCGGTTGCTGGCGCGCTATCTGGGCCCCGAGTGGCCGCGGATGGGCCTGCTGGCCGTGATCCTGGGCGCCGCCATCTGTGTGCAGGTGGTCACGCCGCTGGTGGTGAGCCACTTCATCGACCAGGCCACCTCCGGCGGGGCTCCGCGCGATCTGATCGTCCTGGCGCTGCTGACCATAGGCCTGGCTCTGGCGGGACAGGGCCTGGCTGTCGCCGAAACCTACGTGGCCGAAAATGTGAGTTGGGCGGCCACCAACGCGCTGCGCGCCGACCTCCTCACTCACCTGCTGCGGTTGGATGCCACGTTTCACACGGCCCATACGCCGGGCGAGTTGATCGAGCGGGTGGACGGCGACGTGGCCACCCTGGCCCGCTTCTTCTCACGGTTTGTGGTCTATGTGCTCGGCAACGGCGTCTTGATGGTGGGTGTGCTCGGACTGCTCTATCACGTGGACTGGCGGATAGGCCTGGGGCTGAGCGCCTTTGTCGCGCTGGCCTTGACGGCCATGCTGCGCATCCGCGCCGTTGCCACACCCTCCTGGGCCGCGGAGCGCCAGGCCAGCGCCGATTTCTTCGGCTTTCTGGGCGAATACCTGGCCGGCCTGGAGGATATCCGGTCCAGCGGGGCCGGCGCGTTCGTGCTGCGCCGCTGCGCCGAGGTGATGCGATCGTGGCTGGCCGTGACGCTCAAGGCGCAGACCTGGGGCTACGCCATGGGCGCCACCAGCCAGGGACTGTTTGCGCTCGGCGCGGCGGTCGCCTTTGCCCTGAGCGCCATGCTGTTCAAGACCGGCACGCTGACCATCGGCGCCGTCTATCTGATCTTCCAGTATACCGAGATGCTGCGCCAGCCTACCGAGCAGATCCGCGACGAAGTGCAGGACCTGCAACAGGCGGACGCCAGCATGGGCCGTGTCGAGGCGCTTCTTAGTACGACGCCGCGCCTGGCCGATGGCTCCGGCGTCGCGCTGCCGCCCGGTCGGCTGGCGGTGGAGCTGGACGGCGTCTCATTTGGCTACACGGAGGACGCCCCGGTCCTGCGTGACGTCAGCGTGCGCCTGGAGCCGGGCCGCGTGCTGGGCGTGGTGGGACGCACCGGCAGCGGCAAGACAACGCTGACGCGGCTACTCTCGCGCTTCTACGATCCAGTGGCGGGCGTGGTGCGCCTGGGGGGCGTGGACCTGCGGACGGTCCGCCTGGCGGCGGTGCGCGCGCGCATCGGCCTGGTCACCCAGGAGGTACACCTCTTCAACGCCAGCGTGCGCGACAACCTGACCCTCTTCGACGACGGCGTGCCGGATGACCGGATCAGCGCCGTGCTGGACACCCTGGGCCTGTCCAGCTGGCTGCGGGAGCTGCCGCGCGGGCTGGACACCCCGCTGGGACCCGGCGCCGCCGGGCTCTCCGCCGGACAGGCCCAGGTGCTGGCCTGTGCGCGCATCTTCCTGCGCGACCCCGACGTGGTGATTCTGGACGAGGCGTCCTCGCGCCTCGACCCGGCCACGGAGCGGCTGGCGCAGACGGCGCTGGGCCGGCTGCTCGACGGCCGGACCGGCGTCATCGTGGCGCACCGCCTGGCCACGGTCGCCTACGCCGACAACATCCTTGTCCTGGAGGATGGGCAGGTGCGTGAGCACGGGCCGCGGCTTGCCCTCGCCGCCGACCCCACCTCGCGCTTTGCCGCGTTGCTGCGGGTCGCCGCTGAGGAGGTCGCCCTATGAAGCCGCTCCCGACCTGGCGCTACCTGATGAAAATGGCCCGCTACGCGCCCCGGCTCTACCTGTCCCACGCGGTGTTGTGGAGCGTGGTCCACGTGTCGCCGCTGCTGCCGGGGCTGATCGCCCGCGCCTTCTTCGATACGCTCACCGGGCGGGCGCGCGCGCCCGTGGGCACGACGGGGCTGATCGTGCTGTTGGTGGTGATCGCCGTGGGCCGTGCGGTCCTGTATCTCATCGCTGGCATTGTCGAAATCCTCTGCCGGTTCACGATGAGCGGGCTGCTGCGCCGCAACCTGCTGCGGCGCGTCCTGGACCGGCCCGGCGCCGATGCGCTGCCCTACTCCGTCGGCGAGACCATCAGCCGCTTCCGCGATGACGCCCACGAGCCTGAGGACAACCTGGATTGGACCAGCGACATCCTGGGCACGGGCCTGTTTGCCGTGGGGGCGTTCCTGGTGCTCCTGCATATCAACGTGCGCATGACCCTGGTTGTTTTCCTGCCCCTGGTGGTCGTGGTGGCGGTCGCGCGGCGGGCCAGCGCCGCGCTGGGTCGTTACCGTGCCGCCAGCAGCGAGGCCACCAGCCAGGTCACCGGAGCCATCGGCGATATCCTGGCGGCGGCGCCGACGGTGCAAGCCGCCGGCGCCGAAGAGCGGATCGTGGCCCGCTTCCGACGGCTCAACGAGCAGCGCCGCACAGCCATGCTGGCCGATCGCCTGGTGACGCAGGCGCTGGACGCCATCACGGCCAACACGGTGAGCGTGGGCACGGGGCTGATCATGCTGCTCGCCGCCGGCAGCCTGCGCGACGGCAGCCTGACGGTGGGCGACTTTGTCCTGTTTGTCTCCTACCTGGGCTTCATCGCCGACTTCACCGACGGGCTGGGCCGGTTCCTGGCCCACTACCAGCAGACCGGGGTCGCTTTCGCCCGCATGGGCGTCTTGCTGGGTGGCGCTCCGCCGGCCGCGCTGGTGGCGCCCACCCCGTTGCACCTGCGCGGACCCCTGCCCGCCGTGCCGCCGCCAGCGCGCGGCGCGGCCGACCGGTTGGTCCTCGTGGAGGCGCGGGGGCTGACCTATCGCCACCCGCGGTCGGGGCGCGGTATCGCCGCGGTGGACCTGCGCCTGCCGCGCGGCGCCCTAACGGTGGTGACGGGGCGCGTCGGCGCGGGCAAGACAACGCTCCTGCGGGCCCTCCTGGGCTTGCTGCCCCGAGAGGAGGGCGAGATCCGGTGGAACGGCCACGTTGTGGACGACGCGGCCTCCTTCTTTGTGCCGCCCCGCGCGGCGTACACGGCGCAGACGCCGCGCCTGTTCAGTGAGACGCTCAAGCAGAACATCCTCCTGGGGCTACCCGACGACCCGGCGGCCCTGGCCGCCGCCGTGCGGGGCGCCGTCCTGGAGCACGACATGCAGGCGCTGGAGGCAGGGTTGGAGACGTCGGTGGGCGCCCACGGAGTCAAGCTCTCCGGCGGCCAGGCGCAGCGTACAGCGGCGGCGCGCATGTTGGTGCGCGGCGCCGAGTTGCTGGTGATCGACGACTTGTCCAGCGCGCTGGACGTCGAGACGGAGCGTGTGTTGTGGGAGCGTCTGTTCGCCAGCGGTAATGTGACGTGCCTGGCTGTCTCGCACCGCCGCGCCGCGCTGCGCCGCGCCGACCACATCGTCGTGTTGAAGGAGGGCCGCGTCGAAGCCCAGGGCGCCCTTGCCTTCCTGCTGGCTAATTGCGCGGAGATGCGGTCCCTGTGGCACGACGCCGACGATCCTGGCGCCCTGGTGTAGCGCCTAGCTCAGGGTGTGCTGTTGCAACTGGGGCTCGCCTGGGCCCATCGGAGGGCGCCATGGCGCCGTGGGCGCACGGCTTGCTCGTCCCGCATGTGAGTGTGGGGTCGCCCACGTGAGTGTGGGGTCGCCATGGGCGCACGGCCGTGCGCCCCTACGGACGGGTCGTGGCCGAGCATGACATGACCCTGCGCTGTCGTCGCCGTCTGTCGTCGCGTTTATTGTCGGGAAGCGGCCTAACCCGTATACTGCGCACCGTCTAGGGTAATCACTATTCCTCCCATCGCCGGCCTTCGCCCCCTCGCGGGAGTGACACGAGTCGGTACCGTGGGAACACAGTCCGCACAGCCAGGAGAGGTTCCAGCAGTCATGACCCATACGTCTCGCGCGCGCGCTCCGCGCGCCCTCGCCGCCGCCGCGCTCTTCAGCGTGGCGCTTGGATTGACCGCCTGCGTGAGCGACGGCGCTCAACCGCTCGGCGCGCCAGCGTCCGCCGCGCCCACCACCGCCGGGGGAGCGTCTGCCGCCCCCGCGGTCCCCACAGCGGCGCCGGTCCCCACGCTCCCCTCGATCGACCGTTCCAAGCCCGCGGCTATCGTCGCGGGGGCCACGATCTCGGGCGCGACCTACGCCGACGAGGTTCGGCTAGAGGAACTCTCGGCGGCCCAACAGGCGGCTCAGCAGCAGCCGGGCTCGCCGCCGCCGCCGACCGAGCAGCAGATCCGCTCCAACGCCATCAATAGCCTCGTCGACCGCGCGGTCGTCAATCGCTACGCACAACATAATGGGATCACCGTCTCGGCGGCCGAGGTGGATCGCGCCTACAACGCGACCGCGGCGCAGGCCAAAGCCAGCGGGCAGAACCTCACCGCCGTGCTCAAGCGCTACGGCTACACCCCCGCAACCTATCGCCTCCTCGTCGCCGATCGCCTGCGGCTACAGAAGACAGTCGCGCGCATCGCGCCCGTCCCGACGACCATCGATGCCGTGCAGGCGCGTCATATCCTGGTGAAGACGCTGCCCCTCGCCAATACGATCGAAACGCAACTGCAGAAAAATCCCGGCCAGTTCGCGGCGCTAGCCAAGAAATATTCGACCGATACGGGGAGCGCCCGGAGCGGGGGCGAGTTAGGCTATTTCCCGCGCGGCGTGATGGTTCCGGTGTTCGAGCAGGCTGCTTTCGCGCTCAAGCCCGGCCAGATCAGTAAGCCGGTGCATTCGCAATTCGGCTACCATATCATCCAGGTCGAGGCGCACAAAAACGTGCCGCTCACGGCTCTCAACCCGCAGTTGCAGCAGCAAGTACAGCAACAGTACGCGCAGCGCCAGAGCATCGCCTACCGGCAGTGGATCGCGGGGGAGCGCAAGCGCGACGGCGTGCGCATCCTCGTCAAGCTCTAAGAATCCGCCCTATCCACATGACGGCCAGAGGCGCGTGTCCCGATCGGGACACGCGCCTCTGGCCGTTGTGGCGTGCAAGTGCCCGCGACGTTGTTATTTTTCGTTCTCTCCAGGCGTTATGTTAGGTATGCGGCTGAGCGAGGGAACGGGAATATAGGGCCGTCCCTCGGAATAGTCTACGTGGCGACGGCCTATCACGACATAGGCGCGGACGGTTAGGCGTGGGAGGTGAGGTGAGATGGACGCGCGACGCGGAGTGTGCGGTAGGCCCGTCGCACGGGTGGCTACGATAGCCCTGTTCGCGGTGGGTCTCATAGCCGCTAGTGCGAGCAACGCGTGCGTTGCGACGGTTGTTGCCCGGACGCGGACGGCCAAGGGGATCGCCCATCAGCATCCCATCGCGGTGGACGCGCGGTTGGGACGCGTCTTCGTCGCCGACGGCAGCCATTCCGCCGCCAGCGTCAGCGAACTCGACGCGGCTAGCGGCCACCTGCTGCGCACTATTCCGGTGAGTGGGACGCCTGTCGCGGTCGCCGTCGATGATCGGTCTGGGCGTGTGTTCGTGGCGTGCTGGGGTGGCAAGGGTGTCGAAGGGCCGGGCAGCGTGAGCACGCTCGACGCGGCCAGGGGGCGGGTGCTGCGCACGACCGCCGTTGGCGTTGCCCCAGGGACCATGGTGGTCGACGAGCGGGCCAACCGCGTGTTTGTGCTCAATGGAGTGATGTGCCTACCCAAACATTGGGCAGCGTGACTTTGCTCGACGCGACGAGCGGGCGCACGCTACGCACGTTGGCCCCGGACACGTACCCCGTGGGCGGGGTTGCGGACGAGCGGAGCGGGCGCGTCTTTATCGCCCGCGTGACCGGCGGCGAGCAGCGCTATGCCCGTGTGGACGTGCGCGACGCGACGAGTGGGCGGATGCTGCGCACGATCGTGCTGCCGGCGCAAAACGGATACGATCCAGCTCTCGCGGCGGACGCGCGAACCGGCCGCGTCTTCATCGCCTATGGGAGCGTCGTTGCCCTCTGTCGTGGCTGTACAAACGACGGCAGCAGCGTGAGCACGATCGACGCCGCCAGGGGGAGAATCGTGAAGACCACGACCGTGCGGCCGCGCGGGATTGCCACAGTCGGGTTCGTCCCCGGCGCGCTGGCCGTGGACGAGGGGGCGGGGCGCGTCTTCGCCACCAGTTACGACACGACGACGTACGACGGTCGCCTAAGCATCCTTGATGGAACAAGCGGGATGTCCCTGCGCACGGTTCCCGTAGGGAAGTATCCCATCACCGTGGCCGCGGTCACGCGCTCCGGCCGTCTTCTCGTCGTCGACGGCAGCTACAATAACGGCCAGGTCAGCGGCGCCGGCGCCGGCGCCGTGCGCCTCCTCGACGAGGCTAGCGGCCGCATGCTCCGCGCCGTGCCCATAAGTACGGGGTTGCCCGAGGCCATCGCTATCGACGGAACGCGCGCCTTCATGGTCGACGCGGACAATCTTATCAGTGTGTTCGACGTGCGCACTGGGCGCGTCATATCGATCGTCGACGGGACGAGCGGGCGTTCCAGGCCTATGTAGGGCGGTGGATGCGGACGTAGGCGACATGATCCGGCACGGACCCTAGATCAGGGTTGTCGACCCGTTTGTCGCGTTCGTCGTCAGCCCGCCCGCGCGTACCCGTCGGTCGGTCCGGCTCGGGGCCAGCGTCCCCTTTGTGGCGCAGCGAGAGGACGGTCGGTAGGCTATCGCGGCCCGTGCTCTTGCGTGCGATGATGACACCTTTGTCTTCGAGCCCCTTGAGCGCGGCGATCGCCGTTTTTTTCGACAGCCCCGTCCCCGCGTCGATCGGAGCCGCGTCATGGCGCGTCACGCCGCCACAGATTTGCTCGAGCGAGATCGTGTCGGAGTCGCGTTTGAAGCCGAGCGTGCGTCGTACGATGTAGGCGAGCACCTTGAACTCAGCCCCCGTCAGGTGCGCCATAACCTGATCGAGCAGGGCATCGGGGAAGACAGTCCCTCCCGTGCCGTCGAGCCCCTCGAAGTAGTACCCGGCCTCAGTCGTATCGTCCTCGCGCACGCGTACCTCTCGTTGTTTGGAGTGTCCCGACGCGGAGTATCCAGACGCGGACAAAAAAATCCCGGCGGCGGAGCGTCAGCACTCCGCCGCCGGGACCCTTGCTAGCGTCGGCTCTTGTTAAATCGCTCGACAAGCTCTTCCGCAGTCGTGGGGGCCGGTTCGTCGGCCTCATCGTCGCTGAAGATGGCGTAGTAGTCCTGCGCCGCTCCGCCACGAACGGGCCGGAAATCCTCGGTATCCTCGGAGTCACGACGGCGGTTACGGGGCCGGCTCTCGTTGCGGAACTGGTCGCGGCCGCGACCGGCGCCGCCACCCCCACCGCTACGCTCGGGCCGCCGCCCGCTCGGTGCGCCGCCCTCGAAGCCGCCGCCGGACTCGACGGGCGGTGGCCCGCCGTAGCCACCGCCGCTCGCGCCGGGCGCGCGGTCGGTCGGAGCCGGCCGCGCCGGGCGCGGCGCGTTCGGTTCGCGCATGCTCAGCCCGATGCGCTGGCGGTCGCGATCGATCTCCACGACGCGGACACGAACTGTCAGCCCAGGCTGCACGACGTCTTCCGCCTTCTCGACGTAGCCGCCCGTCCCAAGCTGCGAGATGTGAACCAGCCCATCGATGCCGCCGAGGTCGACGAAGGCGCCGAAAGGCACGACCGACGTGACGCGGCCCTCGCGCCACTCGCCGACCGTGAGGCTCTCAAGGGCCTCGCGACGCCGACGATCGCGCTCTTCGCGCGGGATGAAGGGGCGCCGCTGGGGTGCAGCGGGGGCGGGGGGCGGTCCGCCGGGTGTGCCCTGATCCGACTCTGCCAAGATTGTCTCTAGCTCTCCTGTAATTGCCTACTCGCGCCATCCCCAAGTCAACGGGCCAATAGCGCACAGAGGCCCTCTCGACCTCTCATCTCCTAGTATAACGCGTTCGACGCCCTAGACGGCAATAGCCACTATGTCGCGGGGTCGATTGCCATTCGGCGGAGCCTATGCGCGCGCCGCTTGGTTCCGTGGGCGCGCCTTCTTCGTCGGTAGGCTGCGTCGCCGCGCCGTAGGCAAAGGGTGTGACGTCGCGGCTCTCTTGCGGCGCCCAAACGGGCGTGATATCATCTTTTACAACGTTAGAAATCTGATGGAAAGAGAGGATTCACCCTATTCATCCCGGAAAAACGTCCGCCAATCGTCGGTATGGACTCCAGTTCCGCCGTGTCGTCCGGCGTCACATGCTAGTCTGGGAGGCTCCATGTTCACACGACAGCGCTTGTCCTTCCTCGTGACCAGGTGGACGCGGGGGACGCGGCGGACGCGCGCCCTCGTCGCGACTCTCCTCGTCGTGGTCCTCGTCGCCGCCGTTTCATTGAGCAACGTGGGCGGCGCCGGGTCGAGTCGCGCCGCCGCGCGCCCGTCGATCAAGGCGGGCGCGCCGTATCACAACCCTGTCTTCGCGCGGGACTTCCCCGACCCCAGCGTGCTCAGGGTCGGCGCGGACTACTACGCCTATGCGACGACGACGGGGTGGGAGCAGCCCGGCCGCCTCTTCCCCATCCTGCGCTCGCGCGACCTCGTCCATTGGGCGTACGTCGCCGACGCTTTTTCCGGAGCCCCCGCGTGGGGCGGCGGCGACTGGTGGGCTCCCGATGTGATCGCGTCGAAGGGTGTGTACTATATGTACTACGTCGGCAAGGGTATCGACGCCGGGACGCATTGTATCGGCGTCGCCACGGCGTCGAAGCCGACCGGCCCCTTCATACACCGCGCCGTGATCGGGTGTGGGGATAGCCATGGGAGGGGCTACATTGATCCCGCGCCGCTGATCGACACGGATGGCAAGGCGTACGTCTACATCTCCGTCGACGATCCGCGCCACAACATTTCGGTGATTCCCCTCAAGCGCGATCTCCTGCACGCGGCCGGCCCGCGCAAGAGGTTGTTTGGGGTCAGCCAGGCGTGGGAGCACGGGGCGAACTTCACCACGGTTGAGGGCCCGTTCGCCGTCAAGCATGGCAAGACCTACGACCTGTTCTACTCGGGGAACGACTGGCAGCATGACTACGCGGAGGGCTACGCCACGTCGTCGTCGCCGCTTGGTCCCTTCACGAAGTACCGGGGCAACCCGGTCATCCACGATGCCTTGGGCGTGACGGGGCCGGGCGGCGGCTCAGTCGTACGCGGGCCGCGCGGCGGCTGGTGGCTCGTCTACCACGCTTGGACCGGTGGTCCGGGCTACGACGCCGGCGGCGTGCGCAACCTGCGCATCGACCCGATTACGTGGACCGGCGACAAGATCGGCGTGCGCGGCCCGACGGCCGCGAACGAGCCATCGCCGTGAAGCTGGCGACCGCGGTCACGGGGCGGCGTTAGGAGAAGATAAAGGGAGGGGGTGAAGAGAACGGTTGTTTGTCGGTACGGAGCCCATCCCGTAGAGCAGTGAGTGACGAAGGAGTCGAGTGTTGAACACAAGATCACGGGTGTCCGCCGATGGCGCGGATGCGCGGACGCATGCAGGGACAACGCGCAACCATCGGCCCATGTATCCTTATCGCCCCTGGTTCATCCTCGCGGCTCTGATCCTGGCCCTGGCGCCGCTCGCCGCGCCGGCGCGGGCCGCACGTCCGACCACGCGTCCGCTCTCGATCCCATCGCGCACGAGCTGGTCTGAACGTCCGGGGAACACCGGCGCCTACACCAACCCGATAAACGCGCAAATCCCCGGCGCCGTCGGCGTCGGCGGCGTCAACGAGGATTGCCCGGACCCCTCGATCATCCACGGGCAGACCGCGGGCGCCACGGATTGGTATGTCTACTGCACCAGCGGCCCGCTCAACAACGGCGACAAGGACAGCCGGGGCAACCTCGTCATACACCGCATCAAAGTGCTCAGTTCGCACGATCTGGCGCACTGGACCTACCGGGGCGACGTGCTGGGTAAGTCGAGCGATTCGCCCTCCACACGGCCCAGTTGGCTCGCCTCCGACAACACCTGGGCGCCGGACATCCGCTACTTCAACCACCAGTATTATCTCTACTACACCGGCCCTGATACGACCGCCGGGGGCAGCGCCATCTTCGTCGTCACCGGCACGACCCCGCTCGGCCCCTGGACGCCCGATGCCACACCGGTGGTCGAGCCGGAAGCGCCGCCGAACGGGTGCTGCCCCACCGCCAAGCGCTGGACGTACGACTCGGCACTGGCGACGGATGACAAGACGGGCCAGACCTATATCTTCTACGGCAGCTTTTTCGGCGGCCTCTCCGCCCGCAAGCTCTCCGTCGACGGGCTCTCCTCGGACAGGGGCAGCCAGACGCAGATCGCGATCTCGAACCGCTACGAGGGCAGCTACATCGTCAAGCACGATGGCTACTACTACCTGTTCGCCTCGGCCACGAACTGTTGCAACGGCGCGCTCACCTCGTACGGTGTCTTCGTCGGACGCTCCAGGGATGTGCTCGGCCCCTACCTCGACCGCGAGGGCAACTCCTTCTTGAGCGGGCGCGTCGGCGGGGACCCGGTCGTTCTGCCCAACGGGAACAGCCTCGTCGGGGTGGGGCACAACGCCGTCTTTACCGACGAGGCGGGTCAGGACTGGTACCTCTCGCACGCCATCGAGCGCGCTAACCCCACCTTCACGAATGGGGACGGCATGAAGCCCCCGCGTCGCCCGCTGGTGATGGATCCGCTCGATTGGGGCGCCGACGGCTGGCCGGTGGTGCGTGGGGGTCAGGGTGTTTCGGACACGCCGCAACCCGCCCCGGCCGCGCAACCGGGCCAGGATAGCGGTTATACGCCCGTCTTCGCCCAGGCTGAGCAGCCGGGCACGCGGATCGAGGGGCTATCGGACGAATTCAACGGCAGTTCCTACGGCCCGCAGTGGACGTGGGTGCGTGGCGACCCGACCGTTCCCCTGTCGTACACCGTCGGCGGCGGTGCCTTCAACATCGACACGCAGCCGGCCGACCTGCAGCCCCAGGACCCCAAAAAACCCGTGGCCTCGGTGCTGACCGAGCCCACGCCGGCCGGCGACTACATCGTGGACACCAAAGTCCACCTGAACCTGCCGCCGGAGGGGTGCTGCCAGAACTACGTGCAGGCCGGCCTGGTGATTTACGGCGACGCGAGCGACTACGTCAAACTCGTGCATGTGTCGATCTTTGAGACGCGCCAGACCGAGTTCGGCAAGCACGACTCGACCGGCTACGGCAACGGCGTCGTCGGGACGCCGAGCGACGACACGTACTTGCGTATCGTCAAGACGACGGGCGACAACGGCGAGGAGTTGTACCGCGCCTACACCAGCCAGGACGGCGCGCATTACGTGCGCGGCGGCGTGTGGACGCATAGACTGGGCTCGAACGCAAAGATCGGCCTCGTCTCGATGGGCGGCAGCGGCTATACCGCCAACTTCGACTACGTCCACGTCTCTACCATCGCGGCGACCGGCGCATACCCGACATCCACGCCGTATCCTACATCGACGCCGTATCCCACGTCCACGCCGTACCCGACCTCGACCGAGTACCCGACGTACACGGCGGCTCCGACGAGCACGAGCACGGCGAGCGGGACGGCGAGGGCCACGGGAACGGCGACGACGCCTCCGGCGACGTACACGCCGAACCCGACCTATACGCCGAACCCGACCTATACGCCGAACCCGACCTATACGCCGAACCCGACGTACACGCAACCGGCCGGCGGGATAGGCGGGCCGACGGGCACGGCGACGGGGACGAGCGCGCCGAGCGCCACGGCGACGGTCGGCGCGACCGACACGGGGACCGCTGAGGCGACGACCCAGGCGACGGGGACGAGCGCAGCCACGAGCCAGGCGACGGGCACAGCCATGTCCACGGTTGCGGCGACCGGTACGACGGTGGCGACGACGCGGGCGGGCGTGCCCGGTCACGGCGCGCCGCCGCTCGGGGGGCCGATCCGTGCCCACCCGCCGGTGGTCGTGCGCGCGACGGCGGCGACGAAGATCCCGGCGACGGGCGACGTGGTGCGCGTGGTCACGCAGGTCACGGCGCGAGTGGCGACGCGGATCACGACCGGCGCGCGCTATCGGACGGC
>JAABUO010006800.1_pt1 | contig 13086 bp, 13 predicted proteins | sample 5559291 | NCBI WGS metagenome assembly JAABUO01 (sample SAMN10711878, study PRJNA513372) | rock metagenome | isolation source: Antarctica rocks | place: Antarctica: Victoria Land, Finger Mt sud
GCTTGTGTGCCTAAGCGCAAGGATGAGCATCAGCTGCGTTTGCATGCTGTTGTCATGTCTGCAGCTGCAATTGCTGTGAAGCTGCTGGTGATGAGCAGTTGCAACTCAAATTTTAACATTGCCTTGATCCTGTGCAGGTGCTGCTAGCAAATGCTACCAGCTGAATTTTCCACACAAATTTCAGAGTCGTCAGAGCGTGCTCAAGCCAGCAGCAGTAGCAGTTGGTTGTCGAGCCGGAAAGTCATCATAAGTGATCCTCATTTTCCACTTGAGTGAAGCTTGCTGATTTTGTTGTAAGGTTTGAGATATATTTCAGAGGTATTGAGTGCATGCTATGCTTGGAATCACAATGCAGTCCTGTCGTGTGTTTGTTTAACTCTAAGTACCTCAGTAACAGACTTAGCTGGTATGGCAGTGAAAGTGTTATTGAATCTACAGATGCCAATATATAGCTAATGTACCTTGTCACTCATACTGAAATGGCGCGCGGTGGGCTTACATCTGTGTTTCTTTTGCAATGCGCGTTCTGCCGTGCATAGCTTCGACCATGTGCAATGATGGTCAAATTTGACAGTCTAATGCATTGCCTTCAGCTTCCATCATGATGACGAAATGCATACGATCGACACAGCATTGCTCAATTTTGCTCAGCACTGCAACACAATACAAGCTTTCGTGTCCGATTAAACTGGCAAAGACCACACCTGGCACGGCCTTTGGCAATGTCCTGAGGCATTTCACATGGCCCCAGAAAGATCAGGGTGCCTCTTCAACTTAGCAATCACAGTCTTGCTACCTTACTGAACCCCAATGTCATCTGGACTGCTTGAATGTTCACAGCTGTTGTACTTCACATCCACAACATTTTATTGATACTTTACCAGCCTGAAACTGATGCAAAGCTGTCCAAACCCAACTCATAGACAGAACTGAATACGTGAGGCACTGCAAACTCTGGACACTCAAGGCACTAGGGCTTCCCAGAGCCGCCTGTCCTGAGGGCCTGCAGGATCCTGCCACCCCCAGCAGCAGGGTGGGGCCCTGTGTACTTGCCCAGCTGAGCCTCTGAGTTGGCCTTAGCCAGGCTGCTCAAGATGTCCTGTGCCGTCTTCTTGTTCTCTGGGTTGCCTGCCCATGCCTGGGTGGGGGCACCACATTAGTCAGCATCATGCACAAATCAGCTGACTCTTGCATGACAACCTATCCCCCAAAGTGCTGCCACACAACTCCAACACACACACAAAAGTGACAGCTCACAACTCACTAGTCCTCACACAAGCAAGTTCAAGACACAGCACTCTAAACGCAAAACTGAAGACAATGTCCGAGACAGTGTCAGGGGCAAGCACATGAGGGCCATGAGACAATTCCTGAATGCATACTCAAACCGGATCCAGCAATAAGCACTGACGTGATGCTTCAGATGCTGAAAACGCATTTGGAGTCCTATCAGCAAAATCTGCAGTGCCATACCTTCAGCGTAGCCGACTGCAGAGCACGCCCATATGAGAATGTGAGAGACCAGGGAGCGTTGGGGCAAGCCTCCTGCAATGCCGCCACACAGTCAGGGCTGGTTGCACACCAAATTACCCAAGTCAAGACTTTGACCTGATCACACAGTAAGGGCTGGTTGCACACCAAACTACTCAACTCAAGACTTAGACCTGGCAGGAACTCAAGGTCACCAGCAGACTCAATGATGGAGTATTGTGAGATGCACCGACGCTGAGACTCTTGAATGTGAGTTGGCAGGCGTGACCTCAAAACTGGGACAGTGCAGAACTGACATGTGGCACTCATGATGCAGCACTCATCTGAGCCCATGCAGACTGTCAACGCTTGCAATCATACAAGGCAGTTGAGCAACAAGTGGTCCAAGATGAGCATGCATTGAAGCACCTGGTGCGTGATAAAGTGACTTTGGCATGAGGCACTTGCTGTCCCTGTTCTGGTATCATCTACTAAACAGCAGCAGCCAAAGTATGCAGCAGATGGAGTAAAGTATGACACCAAGTGTGTACCTGGAGGGCCTGCAGGTTCAGGGTGGCTTCCTCTTCTGACATGCCTCCAGACAGGAAGTGGATCCCAGGGACTGCTGCGGGGACTCCTCTGAGCATGGTCTGGGTGGTCCAGTGAGCCACCTCCTTGGGACTGGCTGATGGGGCATCCAGCCCTGCAACAGACATACAGACTCTCAAAAAGGGATAATGACTTGTGTATGACATCCTCACAGACATCAGCGAGGCCACCCCTTGACAAGATGCTTGGTACATGACAGCCGAGGGTGCTGCAAAGACATGACTATTTGTACAAATGTAGGTTTGGCGGAGAAATAGCTGGTGTGGTAAGTAGCCACAGATGAAGACAAGCTGATGATGCATGCGATGCCATGCCATGTGATAAAGCGACACAGTGGGACAGCGTGCACAGTGACACAACCTGTGACTCAGGGATGGCTGCATAAGCTTCTGCCATTGACAGTCACACAACAGTCACATAAGATTGCATCCATGTGATGGAGCCATGTGGTGCCATGTGGGCATGGCATAAGGGGGGCCACAGGCAATGCAGCATGACATCAAGCCCAGCAGTGTTTCAGCAAGCACAGCAGCATGGCATACCATAAAATTCACTGCGTGATTGTCAAGGCAACAACTTGATGCAGCAATGGTGCTGTTCAGAGACCCTGACATCACCACAATGCCCTTCAGCTGCAGGTTTGGTAGACAAAAGGGCACAAAACAGAAGACAGACTGGGACACAGACAGACAGGAAGCTTTCAGGTAACAACCAACAAGTCATGAGCAGGCTACCACATTGGCACCCGGCTGCACGCCATCCCCCCTAAACAAGCTTGCCATTGTGTTGCCTCATGCAGACACACTGCTGCTCATGACAGAATATTGGTTGTTGCATCGCTTTGCAAAAGGTGTGAGAGCTGTCATAGCAGCTGGTGTCACAGTAATTGTTGCTGTTGCAAGGGGTGACACAGTGATTGCTGTCATAGTGACGGCTGTCACAGCAACTGATGTGATAAGGATTGTTGTAGCAATTGGTATCACACTTAAGCTGTCATTGCAAGCAATGTTATGGTGCTTGTTGTTGTAGCAGTTGGTGATAGCTGGCACAGTTATGCATGTCATAATGACAGCTGTCATAGCAAATGCTGTCGTAGTCACATGGCAGGCAGGGCCATACCCAGCAAGCACATGCTGGGCTTCATGAGGATGCCCTCCAGCATGACATCGTGCTCATTCAAGTGGCGGAAGACGTGTGTGAGCACGCGCTCGGACCAGTAGGAGGTATCCTCGATGGTGTAGTCACCCGCCCCGAGAGTCATCTCTGGCTCCACAATTGGTACCAACCCATTGTCCTGCAGCGTTACGCAGGTAAGAGCTAGATACGCAGGCAAGAGCTAGATACGCACTTGATCTCAAGTGGCATATCATGAGAACACGCAATGTGGACTGATGGAGGCCTCAGCCACAGCAGCTGCCACTAGCAAGGTCACAGAGTTTAGTTCTGCAAGAAATGAGATGCAAGGCATGTGATAGATGCATTGCAGATGCATTTTCAGGAAGCAGGACCTAGCCTGTGTGCGCTGCTGTGAACTACAAACTTTGTCAGGTAAGGCAACTATCTCAACAGACTGTGTTCAGGAAGTGCATATGCAGTGGTGTGTGACTAAGTATGTAGCCAGCATATCAAGCAAGTATGCATGCAGTTGCATGCGCAGCCAGAGAGCCTGCTCCAAACTCCAGAACCAGCAACATTAAACGCGTCGCAATTCTAACAGCAGCCCACAACAACGTTTTGCCCAACAAACACACGCGTGTGCTGTGCTGTGCAGTGCTGTGCTCTATTGTGGTATGGCGTGCTGTGCTGTGACTGAGCCATGGCTGTCGCTGAGCAGCTGCTGAGCAGCTGCTGTGCTGTGCTGTGCTGTGCTGTGCTGTGCTGTGCTGTGCTGTGCTGTGCTGTGCTGTGCTGCGCCTGAGCCATGGCTGTCGCTAAGCAGCGGCTGTGCCTTGGAGCAGCTCCCAAGCATCAATGGTGAACACAAAAGTCATGGCTGGGCTGTCATGAAAAGCACATTTTCCCACATCTTCAAACTCACCTGAGCAATCTTGGCATATGCTGCTAGGCCATGGGCATTGCTCTCAATAGCTTCGTGGCTTGGGCCACCGTTTGCAATGTTCAACACAGCCCTCCACTTGGCAAACCTAGCGCCTGCACATCATCAAGGCAATGAACTACAATGCAAACAGGTAAACGGTGCCTGTACTGTTATTGCAGGCCAGTTTTGGAAAAGTACAAAAGCACTCACGAAGAAAACCGCTGTTTCTGGCCATAGTCGCAAAAGTTGGCACGAACATGCCCAGCCACATCAAAAAACTTGAAAAGATGTGAATGTAGGTACAGTGACGGCCAAACCAGGATCTTATACAGGAAGCTACTAAGGGCTACACACACCTGACCCTAGGGGAAAACGTGTGATGAGCAAGCGAGCCAGTGAGTGGGTCAGATGCAAGCGAGTGGGTGATTAGGTGAGTGAGGGATTGGGTGAGTCAATGATTGAATGTGCGCTGCTGTCTCAGCCTGTAAGTCAGCATAATGGCACAGGTACACAAATCCTGAAGAAGAATCGCACATCCCGTATCAGGTTGCATATGGACAGTGACTAAACATGACACAATGTCAGAAATGAGGTGAGCATATCAAGGCTGTTGTTCAAACAGCCAAAAGCCAACTGCATCGGGTCTCAAGCAGTTTTGAAAACAAAGGAGGTTAGACAAGGGCCTAGGTCTGGGTACCCAGGGGTGCAGAAAGTCTGTTACCTTGCTTGTAATACTTTGCACACCTCTCTGACAGGCCGTCTAAGCCAACTGTGTTTGTCTCATCACCAATTGCCTGCAATGACAAGTCTTCTATCGGTACACATAAGGTGGACTTTAGTAGCCCATGCGATTGAACATGCCAAACAACACAGACCAGGGCTCAGCAATGATTTGAAAGTGCTAGTGCATGCTCTGACACACTAATGCATGCTTGACATTGCAATCAACTTGCAGTATCAGAAGAGCAATATACAAACCTTAAGTTGTGTTTGTGACTCAGGGTATATAAGGGTACTTCTGAGCACAAAAATAATGCCCAGTACAACACAGTGTGAACTCAATCTTTTTCGGTCCTTTCAGGCAGAAAGACAGAGACCAGCTGTTATATCCTGTGAATGAGCTTTGACCGTGCTTGCATGCACTCACACGATACATTACATTAGGAAGACCTGACCTCTAACCCTCCATCAACTTTGATGCCAGGCATAATACCCTGGTCTCTCAGCACATCCACAAAGGGCTTGCCGTCTGCGCAGGATTGGTACAGCGTCTCTTCAAACATGATAGCGCCGCTGATGTACTTACCCAGGTCTGGCGCGGTGTACAGCAGCTCCCGCCAGTCTCGCCTGTTGTTCTCGGTGTTGTCAATCCCTACAGGCCCAGCAAGTGTTGATAGACAAGTTGTCTGACCGCTGATTGCTGTCAATTTTGTGACATCTGCTCTAGGTGTTTGAGCGTGCTTAAATGGTTGCACAAACACACAGCCTTGTCAGATAAGCAGGCATAGCTTAACCAGTGAACTCCTTGTTGAGCATCTGCTATAACATGTTACTGACAGCTGCTTGGCAGCATGATGTTATGTGACAGATTATGTGACAGGGTGCTACACATAGGGCTGCACATGTGTGCATAGCAGAAGGTGTTCTCATGCACTGGACACCATTTTGTGCAAGAAGAGCCATGCAGCTGACAGAGTGCGGTTCTGAGGGAATATAGCATGTAAGGTGGCATGATGCATCAGAGCTGAAATGAGTCTAGCTCCCAACTGTCTCTACTCATGCATGAGAGCATGGCATGCCTGACCATGCAGTCTGGTGAGTACACATCGCTGAGCTGCCGTTATCATTTGCAATAGGGTACTGAGGTTCACCCCGACTTTTCTCAGAGACCTGCATCAGGGCTAAAGCATTCAATTTCACAAGTCAATGTAAAAAGACACGTTGTATCCTCAAGACAAAATGCAAGGGAAGCTGTGACAAGGCAAAATAGCACAACAGCATACCAGGTGTTCCAAAAGATCAGGACGTTCACTGTCGACACACGTCACGTTTTTGCCCTGGGCCAGCATGCGACGAGACACGGCTGGTGCCCGTTTCAGCAGACCTGCTGCCTCTTTGGTCCAAAGAAACAGCTCAAATCTCGATACTGCAAGAGCAATAGTCTGAAGTGCAAGTAAAGCGCGACAGCTTCACGACAAGCTGACATAACCCACCAGGCAGCCAGAACTCTTCGGTGTAAGCAATGAGCTTCTTCGCAGACGGAACAGCAACGGCTTCTACCCCAAGCTGTCGCACCTTGTCGGCCAGCTGGTCGTCTTTAGACACAACGTACAACAGCACTGTTTTCTCAGCAGGAGCACAAAACACGGCCTTGTCACACAAAGACTGCATGCCGCAACTCCCACACGAGCATTTGCTGAGGAGGTAAGGCAACAGACTCGACGAGGTCCAGCTTTTAGCTAGAACTTGCGGACTGCACCGTGGAAGTTCCACGTGCCCTCGATCGATCAATCAATCACTCAGTCAACTCAAGTTACAGTAGTTAGGCAAATATATATATTTCAAGAGCAGGAAAAGCCTGACATTCAGCACAGATTACAAGGACCTGGTGAAAGATGATGCAGAGAGTACAACTTTACATTGAATATAAGAGGGGTGAATTGTCGTTACATGCGGAAGGCAACTACACAAAGATAAAACTAGACCTGAAGGCAATAACTGACTTTCTCAACAACAAAAAACAAATTGAATGTGAGCCTGCACCTCCCCAATTGGGCATGCATGTGAGCATCGCCCACAGAGCAATACCTGACACCACTGAGTGCCGAAGAGACTCAAAAATGGTACCAGACATGATCAATGAACTGAAAGCTAAGAATAAGAAGAAACAGCTTGAGACGCTGCATGATGAGATACGCTGACAGACTTTGCGCCTCCTGGCCTGACGTTTGAACAACTCTGGGCCTGCGTGAAACACCTCAGCAGAAAACCACGCATTCTGGAGTACTTGTATGGCCAAAAGAATCAAATGGACCATATCAGACATGAATGTATCAACAGACAAAAGGAACCATATCAGGCAAAAGCACATACATACTCAAAAGGCAACTGCGAATGTACCTGGAGCAAGGCTACAAGAGAATAGGAGTAAACCCATGTGCAATTCTGAGGCGCTGTGCTGGAAAAACAGCATGTCATGAAGTGGTAAAAGCCACATGGATCAGAAAGCCAGCCCAGGATGTACCAAAAGAAGTGATGAAAGACTTTGAAGCCAAGAAAGCAGGACTCAAGCCTTTAAAGCTGGCTAGGGACAATTGCGCCAGACCAGATCAAGCTAAGTCAAACATAGACAAGGCTATCAGATGCCTGTACAGGACAAAAAAGTGTCTGCCTTTCTGCATGAACCAAGCTCAGCAAGTTTCATAACTATAGACCCCAATGGCACAGTAAAATCTGACCAAGATATCACATTCATGTTCAAGTATGTCATGTCAATGAGCTGGAGGGGTCAATGTGTTAGGCAGACCGTGCCCCATGTGTACAACCCCTCCGGCAAGTTATGCGGTTTAATTACTATGCACCACCTCTGCTCCTCTCTAGCGCCTTCAGACATCCACAGTTGCACCAACCTGACACACTTAAACAGCGTGGTCAGCTGGACTTTCCAATAGCCATCGCATGCCTATTGGACAGATACACCAATAAACCAACGGATGGAAGCAAGACAAGCAAGCTAGCAAACCAGTGCACAACCCCAGACAGATACATGCAAGCAATCCGGGGCGGTTTAGCGTGACAATTGAAGTAATTGCCTCCTTTCTGAACTTCAATCCAAACATGAAATGCTACTTCCGCATGTACGCAGAAGATGCATTGTTTGGAGCCAACTTTGACGCATACAATGAAGTGAACCGGTGCAGCACAAGTGAACCCTGAATACGAGGCTGTAGCCATGGAAACGGCCATGAGATGGGCACTTCTAAGTGCAGAGGAAGTTGCACCAATGCTCACTGCCTTTGTAATACCATGGTGGAATGACAAAGGCAACTCCTGTGCAAGGTGGCTGTCACACCAGACGGTGCAAGCGATTGCAACAACTGATGGGAGCAAGCTCAAAGTCACTGCCCCAAGACACTGGACTGATGAACAAGACCAGTGGTACACCCCAAAGCAGAATGTACATTTCTTGATGGTTGCAAATGAAGCTGGACTGCAACACTATGTGCAACAAGACCAGTTGAACAGAGGACTTGCATGTGCATCTCAGCTTGAAACCCACCGCAAAGACCAAAACAGCTGAAGACGACCATACAGCAGACAGCCTCACCGCCAGGCCTCTACCCGCCCAAGCACTACCCAAAGGGCACAAGTATTCCAGCCATAGCGTAGTCACCTGAAGAGCAGCCAGCCAGTGGAAAGTTCAGGCTGAACTCAAATTCCGACCGAACAAGATCGATATACACGGACGGAAGCAGAAAGGAAATCCCACACACAGGTCTTGTCACTGGCTCAGGAGTACATAGGGAACACAAGCATGCACACCTGAGTCTCAAGGTTTATTCATACGAGCAGAGCACGCTAAACACCATCAACAGGGCCGAGCTGGTAGCGCTGCTGATCGCTCTGAGACACTGCAGACCAGGAGTGACGGAGGGCATAGCAACAGACTCGATGCACCCAGACATGCTCATCTGAGTAAACAACGGTATATAGCTAGACAAGATACAGTCATGAGAACACTTTTACCACAGGGCAGTGTGGTAGTCACTATCTGATTGCGGATGTAGGAAAGATGGAAGGACTCGAAGGTGTGGGTTCCAGCACATGTATTCCCAGGCAGATGTTTACAAGCAAGGGGCTTGGACCCTACGGTGGAGACCCCTCTTTTCTTGCAGAGGAATTGAATTCTTGCAGAGGGGAGTGGCAGACACACGGAGCAAGATAAGGCCAAGCATGATGATAGTGGAGATGACAACAGCAGAACAACAGTACTTCTGTCACGATGACAACACTGTATCCAGACTGGCACCCTTGACACCAGTGATGCCTACTGGAAATCCAAGCAGCATAAAGATTGTGGAAGGAGGATACTGCTCTGATACAGGAGGCACAGCATGAAGCATTGGAGAAAGCTGTCAAGGACTATGGATACAGTGTTAATCACACTGCATATAATCATAGGACAGTCTGGATCACAATATCATCCTACATCTTGCGCTCTAGCACAGATTTGTAAAGAGTATGGACCTGCAAGCATTGTTATGTCCAAATTGCATAAATATTCTGTTTTGGCGTTTCAGAAGATTCTTGGAATTCTCAGCTCCCCAATGCTGCACGTAGTTTGCTTCTTGATTGGTTTGGCCGAATCGTTGCCGGTCATGTATGGGGCTATGCACACCTGAACAAGAGTCAGTTTGCTAGGCACCTCTCTTCTGGTTGCAGTCCTTGTTGGGCAGTAGTTTGAGGATTGCAAACCGAGTCTTGCGAGCACCATGGACAGCACGTCTGCTGAAGTTGGGTTATGCCCAAGTCTTTCAATCTACACTGTACGCAAAACTGGCAAGGGTCCATGTATAGCCATTAGTGATTCAGATCCTCTCCATTCAGCAACAAAGCATCGTCAGTGGCACTTTATTGATGTCTAGATTTGCATAACGACTGTACAACATGCTGCATTCATGCTACAGTGATTATTCACGCATAATGCTTGCACAATGATTGCACATAATGTATATGATCCAGATACCAGAAGAAGACCCATCTAGCAAGCCATTGTACTGTTGGCAACGTTCATGGTACAGTAGCATGAGTGATCAACTCATTTTATACATATGTTGCACCTGCCACAACCTAAGCCTACATAATTTGGATGCAAATCTAGGTTCATTGATCAGACAGCTGGGCTGTGGCATCAACAGCTCAGCGCACCCAATTATTGGTCTGCAGTTGATGCTGAAGAGCTTTCTTGCCAGGCAGGCAGGGAGATTATGCTTCCTCTGCAGTCCTCAACTTGTTTGGCTTGCTGACAGTCAATGGCTTCAAAAGCATCATCGTAGCATATGCGAATCTGCACATCACAGAACGGACTACATTACAAATGAATGCAAAATGTTGCCCTGCAGTGTCTTGTATCTTGAAATGCTGTCCATCTGTGCAGCGTGAGTGTGCTTTGCACCAACACACTCAGTGATGCACAATCTTAACAATGAGCAGCACATACACTAAGCGTGCTGACAGTGCGTATAATGCATCGTGTATTAATGCATGATGTGGGTTTATTGCAACACATATCATGTCTAATGCATGATGCCAACAAGTCTGGAATCAACCACCGCTGTCAGGGCAAGAAGAGTTTGTCAACATGAGAGACAATTTCAGAAGCAGGTTGCTCAGGTTTGAGTTCTTGAAACCGGAGCAAATGATGTGTAAGCAATCTGGAATCCCTACCTCTTCTGCATCGCTGCTGCCAGAGTGGCAAGCTAGTTGAGGAGACACGCCACAGCCTTGTTTGATGGCAGCTATGAAGTCAGAGGCAGGAGCTTTGCCTCCAGGTGTGATGCCTGCTGCAGCCAGTGACTCCTGCACCAAATGGAAGCGTTGCACTTCATGACGAAGTCATCCCTATAGTGTAGAATTTTACTTGGCTGCAAAACTAGATACTGCGTTGTCTATCAGCTCAAGCACGGTGTCATGCAACCGTAGCTGGATTGTGTGACATGAGTCATGTATGAGAGTGCATACATGTGATCGTGTGAAAGTGATTTGTGCGATGTATCATGCAATGCCTTTTGAACACTGTGAGCAGATGTCGGTTCAAGAAAACAACTTTTCTGCACCACTCAAGGGTGAGTTGTCACGGCAAAAGCCTCCTCGCAGTCAGAACAACAGCAACTGTTGGCTACTACGGCTGACATGATGCAGCAGGATTGCAAAATTAATGTGGCAGAGAGTCAAAGACACTGTCAGGATGCCCATCCACAATGGCATGTATAGCATAAGCAGTGTGCAAAGCATGCTGGCATCTGCCCATGTGATATCAAATCTTTGCATGTCGATCAAACAATGCTGCGATCAAAGCGCAGGTATGTCTCTGTAACACATGTTGCTCATGTGAACTTGATGTGTCTGTATGAACTATGATAGGTGCATCTGGCATGTAGCAGCTTACCAGCACATTGCATTGGTTGCGCAGTTCCAGCGCTTTTGCAAAGTACTCATGCTCAGTAGTCACGGAGCCCCCAATTTCTTCCTCATATGTAATGGCACATGAGCCTGCACAACAAACAAGCTCGACATTACAGCAAGCTCCTGTCCTTTTGCCAATGTTCTTGCACATGACTTGCCAGCATGTCATCATGCAAGCATCTAGCATACATGTGAAGGGTTTAGCATTTAGCAAGCCCTAACACACAGTGCAGATGGGCTGCAGCCATAAAAGAAATGTCATGAGCCCATGTAACACCAAAAATACTTGCCATGTTTGTCCCATTCATGCTTCCAAAAGTCTATGTTAGTTTGCCCATAGCTGGGCCAGTTCTCAAGCATGTCACTGCTGAGATCAGACAAGATGCTGGCGTCGAATGGGCAGTCGCATTCTGGAGGCAGATCTGTTGAGGAGTCGTCACAGTTCTGTGGCCAAGCGCCTTTCTTGCCAGGGCAGTGTCCCTTGTCATAGTTTGGCCAGAGCCCGTGAAGCGTGAAGTGTGAGCTGCAACAAGAAGCAGCGTTTGATAAACAGCATGTACTTGCTACCCCTGTGGGCAGCTGCTGCAGACTTCAATAAACAGCAGCAAATTTGTAATATTGCAGACAGCCACGAAGCGACATCCAAACAGGTACCGAGTCTGGGAACACGTTGCAGAGTGTGAACCTGACAGGCGCCTGGCGGCATGTCTGTCTGTCGTGTTTGCAGAAGGTTGGACCCCACTGCCTGCATAACGCTAGCGGTTGGGTGACAAGATCAACGCTAAACAGGCGTATACAGCGGGCAATACGGTAACTCACTGCACAAGATAGAAGAATTCGTCGCATGGTGCCTGCGCACGGACCGGACCGCGTGTTGTCAAAGCCAGGAAAGTCGCAATAGCAAAGCACAGATACCGCATGATCACAGCGTGCAGAACGCAGGTCACCCCGAAAACCTGTGCTTGCAGGTCATGCAGCTTTACACAAGATCCTGTAGCGGTGTTCCCTCAGATAGATGCTGTCTTGTAAGCCGAGCCACATTGACAAGATTCTGCAACACGACCTTGCTCAACTCAACCTTGAGCAAAGCGAAACGCCAGGCGTAGGTTACGCAAAACGTAAAATACGATGCAAACGCAACCGTCAATGGTCCCCAGCACTTGTGACTAATTACTACTATCTGCCTCTAGTTTGTGAATGCATACAAGCACAAATCAAATGTCGTCAAGACAACTCAGAAAGGTCACTGAGAGGAGTCATGCGTCATAGATACACCAACGGGCAAAGAAGCCTGAAAGGCGCTCATGCTGTCATGGCCGCCTTGTTGGCCTCCTGCACTACTTTGTGCTTCGTCGTCAAAATGAGATATGCCATCGTCTGAAGGCTGGCGCAAAGGCTCTTGGTGCTGATGCTGAGCACTATCGCCTGCTAGTTGCTGCATGTTTGTACTCACATTGGACTGTGCACCGGGTTGACCTGTGCATATACGCTCAAGTATTGCATCAAGACGCGCTTGACCAAAACCCAAACACGGACTTTTTAGCTGTGCTGTCACTGCTGCATGGTCAGTCACATGCACAGCAAATTTCCAGCTATCTACTTGAACACAGTACGCTCTGTTGAGTCCAAGAGGATCAAGCAGTCACTAGCTACACCATCTATGAATGCTACATTACATGTCTGATGGTGCCTTTTGTGCCAATATCAAGCAATTGCAGCATAACAGCACAACAACAACACACACACACACACATACACGGCACAACAAATAGCAGCTTACACCG
>JAABUO010006801.1_pt1 | contig 13085 bp, 18 predicted proteins | sample 5559291 | NCBI WGS metagenome assembly JAABUO01 (sample SAMN10711878, study PRJNA513372) | rock metagenome | isolation source: Antarctica rocks | place: Antarctica: Victoria Land, Finger Mt sud
AGCTCTGAGTGCTGGACCAGAATGGTAACAATCTTTACCTGGTGTTGTGGGCAGGTGATGCATGTGCATCAGTTTTGCATCACACCTGTCAGCTATCTGCACTGCTCTTGTTTTTGACTACGCATTTTGGGACTCTTGGCTGCCTCAATTAGAATTTGTTTCTCTGAAGACACAATGTCCTGATTTCATTTCCCAACCCCCGAGTCTGTTGCACACTGTAGCCATCTGCTGTGTGTCTGCAGGGTGTTGGCTCATCAGCTTCCCAAAGTGAGGAGCTTCGTGTGGCATCTGCAAGACTGCTTGCAGCTCAGGGCATGGTTCGTGAGGGCTTTATGACAGGGGCATGTAGGCACGGGCCTGTGAGTGGCTGGCCATCCCCTTCTAGCTCAGCTGGCCCTGCAACTGCCTCCTCTGTCAAAAAGGTTTGTACACTCGTGAGCTGTATGCCTATGTGCCATGTTTCTTATACACAGTGCAGCATCGCTTGTGCAGCATCACTTCTACGTACCAAAATATGTTGGCGCTTCGCTGCGATCTATCTTCTGCTACTGCTCATCTGGCCTGCTATACTGTCTAAAAGGATACAACCAAAGTTTATAGCTCTTTGGTTTGTCTGTTGGTATCAAAGAACGGGGATGCTTCTTCCCCTAATTGTTGTAATATCCTGAGTAGTAATACTATCATACTGTTGTCCCAGCCCGCATTTTGCACCAAAGGCTTTGGTTGTGCAAAGCTGCTTCACAGCAAAATGCTTCCTATGTGATCTCTCAGCTGAGTCTGTTGTTTCTGCAAGCTGCTGCTCTCAGCAGCAATAGTTTTTAGTTCCAGCCATGTTTCGCTGATGGACTGCAAGCAAATGTGGTGCTGTGCCACAACACCTGTGTTCTGCTTCATGATCCGTCCAAATTTGCATCTGCTGCTCCGTTGCTGCACTAAACCCTCTCACAACACCATTTGTTGTCTCATTTGCTGTTGGGCTTGTGGGTGTGTGTCAGCGTCATTTTCCGATTCATCTTTGTACTCATCTTTGCACAAAATCCAGGTGAGGTGTTAGATTATGAGCAAATTGCGCAACCTGGGGATGACTTGTGACCATGAAGATAAACACGGCTGACATGTTTTCAACATCACTCTTGTTTGCGGCGCCAGAACACGACAGACAAAACCCTGCAGGATCTGACCTCATGACATCATGTCTTGTTTCTACTCGCTGTTGTGTTTGCAACATGAGGAAGGCAAGCTGCTGTGAAGAACACTCCGCATGACATCATCTTTTGTCTGCAGGACAACAAGCGCCAAACTGGTGCAGATCAGACCTGAGCTGCATTTTCTTCCACTCTCAGATGCCTGGATCTGATGTGCTGTTGGGCTTTCAGGACAAGAAGGATGAGCGGCTGAAGAGCCACCCTCATGATCCCTCTCTCACATGCTTGGTTCTGATGTGCTGCTGGGCTTGCAGGACAAGAAGGGCAAGCTGCTGAAGAACCACACTCGTGACATCAGGCGTGACACCATGGGTGGTGCGGGTCAGGTGGAAGCCGGCCTGGTGGGTCGCTGGATGGCCAAGAAGTCCAAGCAGAATGCGTCAGCCAGTCGTCAGATGGCCGACAAGCTTGTGCGCCTCAGCCCAAAGTCCCTGCTGACGATGTTCAAGAAGACAAGTCTGCAACCTCTGCCCTTGAACTCAGCGGTACTTACCTCCTCTCTTTGGTGACTTGGCACTTATCATCAAGTCTTTTGACCCTGAGTCCAAATGCTAACACAACTTTGAGACTTGTTTTATTTCGTTTTTGGGTGCAAATTTTTGCCCAAAAATGTTTCAGAGACTGGATCACATCAGTTGTGGACATCACATTGTGTGGCTGTCATCTGCGGTCTGCATCTGAGCTGCTGACCTGTGGTGACAAGGTGTTGTTGTGGCAGTCCTGCTTTTAGAGTGTTCCAGTGTTGTGAATAGTTTGGGGATTTTGTATTGGGTCCAGCCCCAAATCTGAGCCATACTCATGTCGCCCGTATCTATGTGATCTGCATGCTTTACCTGCGTCTGAGTGTGAGTATGAGCGAGCCTGTGCTGTTATAGCTTGGTCCTGCCACAAGCAGCAGCCCAAAATCATTAGCTCAGTCCTGCATCTGCATCGCTGCAGCGCTTGTGTGACTGTTCAAGCACAATGCACCGTCACTTGACCAATGCACAAAGCGCAGTGCATGAGTTATTGGCATGCAAAGATGGCCTGTTTGGCTTCCATGTTCGGGAAGCAGTAGGCAGGTATTAGGCATTAATTACTGTCATCTTACGGTGTCAGCCACTAGCCACCATGAGCGACATAGAGATGCCCATTATGTATGTCCATTGCATGTGTGGTTGCAGCTCAATGGTTGGTGATAAGTCTTCGTGGGATACAAATGCGTGCGTGATGTCAATCTCAGTGATTGACCATGCCGTTTTATCATCCCATGCTTCAAATGCACCTTGCCCCTCGCCAACCTCGTTGCCAAACCATGTTCCACACCCTTCACCACCGTCTAACCGCATGGTGAAGACACCACAAGTCATTGGTGAAGCAGCAAAAGGGTGTGGAACATGGTCTGGCAATAAGCTTGCTGGGGGGGGGGGGGATGAGTGTGGTTTGTCTTGAATGCTGCAGAACCTCCTTCTTGTCATCCGCTAGATCAGTTTGCATTGGTTACTTACACAACATGTTGCTGCTTGCTGCAGTCCGGGCCTATGGAGGGGCTGACGGGCAACTGGCTCTTCCACAACTTTTCTGCTCAGTACTTTGATGCTGAGAGGCCTATCACGCCATTTGAGATCATCCCCAGGGTAAGAACTGGAGCCGTTGCTTGCCGAGATGTCTCAGCACACCTGCCATACATTCCTCCGTTCGCTCATTCATTCATTCGATCATTTGTTCATTCACTCGCATTGTCTTCTTCCGGGGTCAAGAGCGCACATCGGTATGTGCATCAGGTATGTGTACCAGTGTCCTCTCCCAGTAACAGTCATGACTTTGCACTGCTGTCAATATAAGCCAGTACAGTTGTACATGATTTTACCAGTGAAATGTTCTTGTATTTGGAAGCTTGGGTGCTGAATGACCCGCCAGCCAAGCTGTGCAACATTAGCTGCAGTGAGTAGCATGGCTGCACTGGGACACACAATATCATTCAAGTCGCCAAACATTGCCTGTGTGGAACTCAAGCTGTGATTTTTTTGCATGATCAGTTTGATGCTGATTTGCTGCTGGTCAGGCTTGGCATCAACACAGGTCTTGTACATTCACAGCTGCCCTTGTGCAGCAAACAAGAACTCGACCTTGGACCAAGATATGGTACAGGACCACAGCACGGGTGCTCCTGTCAAGATGATAATAATACACCAATAACAACAATGGTTTTATTTATTTGTCAGAATCAAGCAGGAGTTTGGGCATCTTGTTGTACCAAATGATAAAATGATAACAGCAACAACAATAATAATAACAACCACTATAATAATAATAACAAAGATGATCACAATACGAAGATTTTACAGCATTCGCATCAGGACTGAATCCAGGCTGCGTGCAGGCTGCCATGGGCACAATGCATCTTCAAGTAGACAAAAGCGGTTCCGTTCTCGGTACAGCTGCTGACGTTTTCGGGGGCATGCACATCAAAGGAACAGTTCAGAAGTTCAGGCATGGCCTTTGGGGAACTCAGAATGCCATTGCCAGGACTTCCACGCCAGACCTGTATCGCCAGTCTCAGACCATGCCCAAGGATGCAAGCAAGGGCAAGCCTTGGCAGTTGGCACGCAAGTCAGCCCCACAGCCCAGCGTCGGCCCCAGTGTGGGCAGCTCCAGTGCAGATGATGAGTGCAGAACTAGCTTGGCTAGAGTCAAGTATGCCTTCTGTCTTGCAAACATCTGCTGGTACACCTGTTGCAGACATATATGCCATGTTCCTCGTGTGAGTTTATGACATGATTAGTTCATGGGCCAAAATGTTTCGTTGCATCAAGCTAAAGACAACAAGTCTGCTATTTGAACTGCTGCATTGCATGCCTGACTTGTGTTTCTGTTGGTGGGCACAGTGGCTGAAGCGTGTGACAGATTGTTGAGCCAACAGGCTGTACACCACCTGTTAAAGCAGTATCTTTGCATGCAACTGATAAAGGTGGATTGCTACTGCAGCTTCAAGGGTCATGTGCTGCGGATCAGACAGCGCCCAGATGCATTGCCTGAGTACTACACAGTCACTCTAGAGTACTATGGACATGTTACATCTTTTGGCATGGCTGGGGTGTGGTTCAAGATGCAAGAAGGCGTGAAGGAGCCTGTCAAGGAGCAGGTTGGGGTCTGGGCTATGTATCCTGTGCAAAGGAAGAGTGCAATTGTCAACAGGCCAGCAAATAGGGCCGAGACGGGCGAGAATGGTCAATCATCTGGCTGGAACATGTATGAGTTGTGAGCAGCAAGCACCTGTTGCTGCACGTACCTGTTGCTGCAATTCAGAGAGTGATTAGTGTAAAAAAGGGGGGGAGGTATGCTCAACAGCAGTGCATGCTTGACATCTTTGCTTTTGTGTCCATGTGCTCAGACTATGCACAATTGGCAGGGTGGTGCACACAAGCTTGTTTTGTGCATGAAGTCAAAAGTCAAGCATTTGTTTCACATGTGTGTCCAAGAAGAAGTGTGGTCATGTGCTGCTGTGGCTCATCAACAACACTTTTTTTGTGTCTCATGCTCAATGATATTGCCAATGCTGCTGACATTGTTGCAATTGACAATGTGGCCAGCAGCATTGTATCCATTCACAATAGCTTTCTGCTGCAGTGCAAAACGCAGTCTGATCTGACGCAATGGTGCTAGTGCCTTGCTGAGACTGCGCTGTTTTTGCTACAGTGTAAAGTGTTGACATACGGTACCTTCTCAATTTTCTGTCATCTTTAGTATGCTACTGTTGTGGAGTTAAGGCAGGTAGCATGTGCGTAATTTGTTCAGGACATCAGGACTTGTGTTGTCAGCATCAGCACTAAGACACTCGTGTCCGGCGTCAGCTGCTGATTGGCGTACTGTCTTTTATTCCAATAATCTTGATTTCAAATTGAATGCTGTTATATCACATGCAACTCGTGGACCATGCAATTTTTTTGCTGCAGTCATTTCGCATAAAAATGTGATTTGGTCACCTGTATTGTATCGTGCCAGTGATGCATTCAAGTGCAGAAGTGCGAGCATGACCAGGACTACTCCTATCTGATTCAGCCAACATTTGACAGGCTGGGGCGGCACACATCAAAATTTCTGTTCGCATATCATTTTTGGTTACACTGGCACGGCAATGATTGTGACAGCATAGCACAGCCTGACTCTCACGTTCCAACATTGGCCAATTGCATGAGTCACCGAACATTGGGGTACATTGATACTGCTCTAGCAATTGACAGCTGCACTCAACCATTGTCAGTGCTTATGGGGCCCACCGTGCTCAACAGGCATGAGCAGTCTTGCTGCCTGTATTTCCAATCAATGATGTGTCCAGCACACACAAAGCAGCACGGGCATGATACTCTGCTGCAAAATGCTTCATATGCGATCTGACTGCCTATACTCGACTCATGTGAAACATCCAAATTCTGCAACATCAGCATTGACTAGATTATGTCCTGCGTAAACAAACTACCACCAAGAAAGCTTGAAAGTGCTACACATAGCAGGTAAGATTCTCACGTTTGGTATGACCTAGACAGGCCATCAGACCAGGGTGACTGCGATTTCAAAAGCGCAGACAGTCTGGCCTGCTTCTGACTCCATGCACATCGGCATATCTGGAGGCTGCCCTTTGAGAACAAATCCCTCCACCCAGAATGTCTGAACCCAGTCACATCCATCGCCCACCAGACTTGCTAGACAGATCACTTGACTGACGAGGTGTATACATGGGCTGGCCAGACTCATCCTTAGTGAACCTCCTTGCAGAGGGAAGGGGTATGCTGCTGGGAGCATCCCTGGTACCCCTCCTAGCAGAAGGCAATGGGGCAACTGCAGCAGCCTGTGCACCACTGCTGCCCACTTCCCGCAATCCTCTTCTTGCTGAAGGCAGCGGCGCACCCAAATCATTCTGGACTAACCGCTTTGCAGTGGGTAGGGCTGCTGTACTTTTGCTTGGTGCTGGTCCTCTTCTGGCTGAGGGCAGCGGGACATTGCCCTCAGGGCCGTTGCCATCAGCCCCAGCAGCTGCTTGAGCAGGCGCTCGCCTGCCCAGAGACAGATTAGGCACGCTGTTCCTGCTGTCAGGTCGTTGCCTGTCAGACGGCATGGGGGCAGCAGCTACTGCCATGCTATTGTCAGGCTCTGCGTCTTGACTCTGCCTGCGAGATGGCACTGCAGAGCTGCTGTCTGCTCTGCCCAAGTCACTGCTGCTGAGGCTGGCTCGGGGGTTGGATGCTGGCAGAGCCCCTGAGGCTGAAGAGGAGCGGGACAGGGTGGTGCGCTGCCTTGGCTGCCTGCCAGCGGTGCCTCGCCCGCTGGCATTGCTATGATCTTGAGCAGTGGATGGCCTGCAACAAAAAAATTGTGGTATGAATGAGACATGTGTGGTTGAGGATGTGGAACGGCTGTCATGAAGTCTTGCAGATCCTGCTGCTTATGTGCATTCACAGGCACTCCATGCTGGATGGCAGGCAGGATGCTACATGCTTGCGGTGCTTTGACGCAGCCATGTCTGGTTACACTGTCCTGCACAAGAAAGAACAGCTAGTCCTTGAATAGACAGTCAGACCTGGAACATGTCGCTTGTAACATGGTGGCTGCTAATGCAGCTGGCCACCTGAACCAGCTACTGCATGTTAGCAAGCATGCTGACATGCTTTGCTATGGAATGAGAAGCAGTGAAATGGACAGCCGCGACAGCAGAAGGGCAAAGACACCTATTTTCTCTGGAGAGACAAGACTTGCCCTGCACGTTTCTAGCTCATCATGAGCTGGAAAGCTATATATATACTTTGTTCCATTATAATGTAGAAGCCTAGTTAGTATTACTAACCTGCTAGTGGTGGGGGAGTCTCTAGGGGTGGAAGCTCCTGAGGGTGAGGTGCCAGGCCTGGCTGTCAGGGGCCGCCCGCTGCTGCCCCTCAACCCGCCACTATCACTGCGCCTCAGCAAGCCCTTGCTGGGCTCAGATTTGGGGGTGGCCAGGCTGGCTCGGGGGGTGCCAGAGCTGCTGCGGCGTAGCAGCAAATCCCCTGCTGGAGACAAGGCAGGTGATGCCGCCCTTGAAGGCACCTGCTACCAGCAGCACAATTGCTTCAGGTTTTTCAGGCTCTTGTGCAAGCAACAGTGCAAAGTCTCAATGTTAAGTAAGTTGTATTCGTGCAAGACACAGCTGCATTGTTTGTGGCAGACCAGAGTGTACGCAAACACAAGCTGTGAAAAATTGCTGGCCCAGCTGATTTAGACAGGAAAACAAGTTAAATGCAGGAGCAGAACAAATGCTCTCTCAATGCATGAGCAGACATGTACACAATGGTTAAGGCTTCACCATGCAGGAAAGAGTGCAAATGCCTTCTGCTGCAGTGGAAGACTGGCGAGCGAGCACACCTGGACATGCATGCTGTGCAGTTACTTTTTACCAAGGCATATTCTAGAGTGGATGCTGCCTGACAAATCTTATAGATATTTATCAAACTCACTTGTCCTGTGGGACAGACACAGCTCTTGACAACAGTGGACATGGCTTACTGACTGAGTGATTGCTTTACTGATTGAGTGATTGCTTTAGTGATTGAGCGATTGCTTGACTGATTGATTACCTTGGAGGCAGAAGCTGGAGAGGCAGCAGGGGAGTCAGTGAGGCCCTTGGCTCTGTTCAGGTTGAGCAGGGACATGCTGGGCCGCTTGTGGGCTCCAGAAGGGGGCATGGCCCCCCCTGAGGCTGGGTTGAAGGCAGGAATGGAGTCAGACTCTGCTAGGCTGGAGGCTATAGAACGACTTGGTGAAGCGCCAGCACGGCGAGCTGCTTCCAACTCCAGCTGCAGCAGTGGCACACAGAGCAAGTCAGGCGTTGAGGCCTTGCTGTGATGCTGACACTCATGTTGACAGGGTTGGCTATACTTGAGGGTTTAGGCTAGGCCACTGCACCCCATGACAATGCAGGAGCTTGCATGCTGGCTGTTGCTGCATGACAGGGTCTGCCAGTTGCCATGCTGCTTGCACCATGAGGCAAGGTGCAGACATACCCACTGCAATTGATGCAGCAAAGATAGCTGATGCGTGGCCAAGCAAGATGAAAGCATGAGACACCTGATCAAGCCAGGCACAAGGTGCCACAGGTGGTTTGCACTAGGCTGCGCCTCACAGCATTAGTCACATGGCAGCAGAAGTGTTTGTGATTACCCTCATGTACGCCAATTCTTGCTCCATCCTTTGCTTGTCTTCAGCAGATGCTGCAGCATGTCTTCTGGCAGCCTCAGCCTCCCGCTGAAACCTGTAAGAGCAGCTCCCTTTGTACGCACGTTCAGTAGCTGCAGCATGACTACATCTGCCAACAGCTGCCGAGGCAGGCGGCTGTCACCAGCAGTGCTTTATCTGTCTGCACGGCTTCTGGAGTCTTGAGGAGCAGAATGACGCTTTGGAGTGAGCATTTGATCACATTCGAGACACCAGATGCTGGGATGCAGCAAGGAGCAAGGGAGCGCATATTGCGCAAATGCAACCAGGACCTAGACATAGGGCACAAGCGCACAGCTTTGTGCAGGGGCACACAGCATCATCAAAGTGCAGCAGGTAAGAACTTGCAAGGGAGCAACACAAGCAGTCCCAGTGCCCACCTGACAACCTGGTCCTTGGCTTCAAAGATCTGTGCACTCTCACTGTTCTTCTTTGCTTGACCCAGAGTGATTTCAGACACGCGGCTGCCAAAACCTAGGGTGCTGATGGACTCTCCATAGGATGAGCACTGCAGCAGGCACCACCTTCAATGCGCTGGCTGCCTTGCAGGTGGCTCACAAAATCTTGTCAAGCTCACAATGGCATGCGCACCAACATCTCTATGTCTGGTGTCATTTGCACCATTCAGTGACAGAATGGTAGATGATGCCAATACTTACTTGTGGACCGGTGTATATCGATCATGTTGTGCTGATTTGTGCAGCAGAGCAAGGCAGAAGCAGTCGGAGTGTGGGGAGCACTGACCTCGGGGGCGATGTGCACAAACATCATGGCTTTGGCCTGACCACACAGGGAATCCTGCAGTAGCTGTGTGAGCTTGCTGTTGCGGAAGGGGATGTGCGACTGCTTGTTAGCCAAGGCCGACATCACATCGCCTGCAGGACAATGGCCACGACCAGTGATGCCGAAATGCACATGTTTGCTTCCTGCCATTGACCTTGGGATGTCACATGTTTGGCATGCAAGTATGCTCTGCTGGCTTAGTGTATGTTGAATTCCCAGTCATTGTCTTTTGACTCCCCTGATGAGTTCCAAAGACACATCATGTAACTGATTGATTGATTTGCATTGCATTGCTTGCGAATGCAATTGATTTGCATTGCATTGCTTGCGAATGCAATGCTGCAAGGGCAGTCTGCAACTGCTGCATGGCTCTTTTGCAATAAGCAAAGCTAGACAAGGTTGGATGCACTTGTAAGCTGGTGATGGGCAAGGGCTGCAGCCAGGTTTACCCAGTGCGCTCAAGCTTTTGTTGATGTGTTTGGCTTCCTGCAGTCGGTCGCCTGTGGCTTCACTCTTGCCGACCCTCTCGCTACCTGCACAACTATATTCAGGGTTAATGGTTGAGGATTTATGGTTTAGGGTTTTAGGGTTATGCCTAAACAACAGACTGCCCCATCAAGAAGCACTCCCCTCGTACTGGAGCTCAACAATCATGCTCATCCGAATGATGCATGTTCAAGCTGATTAGGCTTCCACAGATGCGACGCATTGCAGATGACTTGCCAGGACTACCCTCAGCTTGCTGTCCAAGGCCACTTCAAAGGCATAAGCACTACAGCAAGATGGCAACAGCAAGTGCATGAGGTGCTTGGTGCTAATGAGCATCTAGCTGCAGGCTTTCATTGAGCTGCTACGATGGGGAAACACACAAACACACGGTCTTGAACCAAGGCCCCAGCTGTGAAGCTGGAAGGCGCGGTGTTCTTACAGGACATGGTGATGAGTTCTTGCCTGCTAGATCAATCAGGTGCAGGCAGCCATGTGTCCTGATGCCAGTCACATTGTTGAGGCCGTCCACGATGATAGTCAGTACACTGTGGGAGCGGCTGCTGCGCTCATTCATCTTGGTTTCTGCAACAGACCTGTTGCGCTGCCCAATCTCCATCACATTCAGCACATCCTGAGTGCAAGCAACTTTGACCTGCGCAACACACATGCTCACAGCGCTGCCCCTGCATTGGGTCGGTACGGATCAGGTTCCTTTTGCGATGTTACTTTGGTATGGTGTGTGATCACGTACAAAATGCACCGAAGCGCCTTCAAGCGCTGCCTCAGTGGAATTGGGCTGCAAAGAATGCTGCGCAAGCGGTGCAAGGAGATGAATCCTTTGTATTGCAACGCTGCTTGCAGACATACTCATCCCAGACACTCATAAAGGACCTGGTACACTCAAGGATCATGCAGCTCAGTGCTGCCATGCTGATAGGCTGTGCAGGCAAATCAGTGATTGTACCTGGATGGCATCAGGCACATTGAGGCCACTGCGCTCAGTGTTCCTGATGTCCAGCCTAGCGTGGCTGCGGCTGTTGTCAAGCAGATCACGCAGCTGCTCATTGTAGATCTCTAGCAACTGCACTTGGATCTGATACTCACACTGCAACAGCAAGCATTTGATTGACTGCTGCAGGGGCGTTTGCCAGAGTGCCAGTCCTAGTATACAGGTATTGCATTTGCAATACATAATAGCATTTACATGGAGAAAACACTTTCACACTGTCTTCATCGCAACAGGCACTACTCTGGACATCACAGGATATGCAGAAATGTGCCGTGGACAATCAACCCAGCTCAGCGTCTGCTCGTCACTGATAGGGTCGTCACTGATAGGTCAATACAGTTGTCTCACCTCCCCTTCCCTCTTCTTGTTCAGAGCAAACAGGTCATCCAGAGCCCTGTAGTTGATGCCACGCCCCTCGTACTGCTCAATGTTGGTGCCAGCCATGGTATGGGTCTTACCAGAGCCTGTTTGGCCGTATGCAAATATGCAGACGTTGTAGCCTGCAGAAGCACCACCTCATAGGACATAATTTACATGTCATGCAGCAACTAGCACCCCTGCAGTAGAGTGACATGCATGCAAAATGCATGTCTACCTGACAAAGCATCAGTCAGCGGCAGCTATGCCTGGCATGCTTCAGATCAATGCAGAAGTGCATTGGGTGACACAGGAAGAGGTCAAGTGCTGCAGGCAGATGATGCAAGTGCAGCACAAATCTGGCACTGCAGTATCAGTGCTTGGTTCAGACTCACCATCTAGCACAGATCTGATGAGAGCTTTGGTGTCCTCATACACCTGCTCTTGATTGCTTTCTGGCCCAAACACCTTGTCATACTTGTACTGCTTACGGTTGGTGGTGCTAGGCTTCTGTATGGCCACCTGCAAGCCAGGTCCATACTGTGCAATTGCATACAGAGAAAAGAACTTACACAAACAATCAAGACAAAACAAAGGCAACAGCCCAAGGTACAATACGAAATGTCAGCTGGCTGGCTACAAACTGGAGGTCAGCTGAGTATCATGTACCAGGCATTCTGTTGCAACACAGCCAACAATGACACTGTATATGTGCTTGGTGCAAAATGATCACAGGTCTTACCTCTCCATCAACACCAGTATCCAGGCAGCTAGGGTTTTGATCCCCTGTTGTACCGAGTGGTCTGATACGGCAGAACACACGGATGTTACCCTTGAGATCCTGGACTTCATTGTAAAGCTTGCGGTTCTCCTCAACTGTGTCAGCATACTTGCCTGCCATGTCTTGCAGATCATCCACCTAAGCGTGAACTCATCAGATGAAACTTTGCGCAGCAGGAACTGACTCACGGATATTGAGGAAGGACTGCAACTTGCTACAAATTTCTGCTCAGTCACATTATAAAGAGGTAGGTCACTAATCTTTGGCGCTGCAAGCAATATAGTGATGCATACAATGCAGACAGGATACTGGAGCATGGTGTCACAAAACTCGTCTGCACTGCAGCATGTGAAGTCACCTGAGCCTGCAGGGATTGGAACTCATCATATATGGTTTGTTTGTCTGCCTCTGCAGCCTCAGCTCGCTGTTTTGTTTCGGCGAGCTCTGCGTCCAGCCTGTCCAGCTCATCTGTGAGCTGCCTCTCATGAGCATGCATGGCTTCCAGCTCAGCCCTCTCATCAGCACTCATGCCTGCACGCATGCTCGACAAGTCATGCATACAAGACAGCCTGTAGTTGACCATATCTTGCAATGAGTCATGCCGCTGTGTTGACACACAATGTGACATCTCAGTGGACAATTGGCACACCGTACTACAGGTCGTAGGGCTGAGTGCCATGACCCTGCACAGTGTTGGCTCCTCGCTGCTGTCAAGAAACTATAATGCACCTTCATGTGCTTCAGGAGCAGGCAGCAGGTTTGAGCCTTCAGCCTGAATCCTCTTGGCCTCTGCCAGCTCATATCTGATGTGCTCTAGCTGTGCTTGCGAGCACTTCAGGTCATGATCCTTGGCCAGCAGACGTTTCTCATACTCCTGAGCAAGACGCCAACATTTACAGCTGACTCTGGACATTGCTGATTGCAGATACAAAGAACCAACGATTGACTTGCAGGTGGGTCAAGGGCTACTGTGTATGCCAAGGCATGCACTGTACCCTGACATGTGCCAAGAGAGCTAGTGCAGTTGTATGCTACAGCTACTCATTGCATCAATCTGAACAAACCACACTGCAGCTCCTCCTGACCATTTTCAATTGGCCAGCATTCTCCTTGCAAACGAGGCTGCTGTGATCATGCAGCAAGGCCTTGGGTTGTACACTACTGCGTAGCGACTGATTACCTGTGTCAAACTCCCCAAGACAGACTCTAGCACTGGTCCCATTGCATCCATGGGGTT
>JAABUO010006803.1_pt1 | contig 13085 bp, 14 predicted proteins | sample 5559291 | NCBI WGS metagenome assembly JAABUO01 (sample SAMN10711878, study PRJNA513372) | rock metagenome | isolation source: Antarctica rocks | place: Antarctica: Victoria Land, Finger Mt sud
GCCCCCCCCCCCGCACTCAGAGGGGTTCGAAGTTCACAGCATGTTATGCTTGTAGGACTTTGGAAGCTACTTGAAGGCTGCACAAGACACAGCTACTTGAAGACTGCACAGCACACAACGTAGCAGATGAAACAAAAGGTGGACAACAGAAGCCATGGTAGGGTGCAAGGCCATGGCCTGAACAACATCACTGGGCGTAATTGTGCAGCTGCAACACCACCAGACAAAGAAACGCACGCATGATAAGCCGTACAAGGGTGCGGCTTGACATACATCCAAACCTCTGCACAGAGGTGTTACAAATTCACAAGCACGCCCAGCCGTACTGTCCAGGACACGCTCTCATTGCCATGCATCTGCACTGGCAATGCAGTGTACATAGGGAGGCTCACAGCATGCAACAAAACACCTTCTACTGCATTGCATCTGCAACAGGGCTATAGGGCAGTTATGTTTCATAGGTCTTCCTCCAGGCTTAGGTACAGACAGTCAGGACCAAGAGCAGCTGCAGCACAGACAAACTGCACCATAGACAGGATGCAGTCAGAGACAGACTGCAGCACAGACAGGGTGCAGCAGGTACATACTGCAGCACAGACAGACAGAGGGACCCACCTGAAGCTCCCATGGGGCCGTCGTGGCCGGTGGAGGACACCAACACCTTGGACTCGATGACGTTGGGGTCCATGCACATCTGTGTGTCATGGTTCAGGGACACGAGAGTCCAGTTGGTGACAGCACCACCCACGTAGCGTCCGCTGACTGGGTCCTCACGCACAATGAGGTCCTCACAAGCTGTGGCGTTGAAGAGCTTCACATTGGGGGCCTGGAACGAAACACATTGTGATGGGGTCAACAAGGATGATAACAAGAACAATAGTGATTGAATGCTTTCCAGCTCATGATGAGCCAGGTACTCTCTCTAAAGCAGTCTAACGTGTGTGTTCCTGTGGGGCGACTAATATGAGGGTTCTGTACCAGCTTCACCTCATATTAGTCGCCCCACAGGAACACACACGTTACAGGCGATCAAGGAGCCTGTTGCATTGAAGAGCTTGAAAATGGGGGCCCGGAACGGCACACATTATGGTGAGGTCAAGCTAATGCAGCAACAGGTGATCAAGGAGGAATGGAATATGTCAAGAGGAAAAGTGACACATTGGTGGTGAGGTTGAGCTGACACACAAAGGGGCTACTTCTGTTGGCATCAGCTTAGTATGTGCTCAAAGAGTGCGGCCATTGTTCACATAGGCATGGCAGAGCCCATACAAGCATCCGAAACATTACACAGCTGACATGCAATTCAGGAAAGTGGCAAACGCATAAGCTGCCAAAGCAAACATGCACACTGGATTGGATCAACTTGGCATGCATTCATGTCTGCAGTCAGGCTGATGTTGTGCTGCCAACGGGGTAGCTCTGCAGATGCATGGGTTGATAGCCACAATCACTTGTGTCTGTACTTTTGCCCATTCAGTCAGCAGTCAGTGTATGCTGACTACTGACTGTAGGGACGGAGGTACACACACACAAGCTCAAGCAGCCAGCTACAAACAGCAGATTTGCATGGGTGTGCAGAAGAAGGATGGGCAACCCACCGCTAGGACCTTGGACAGAAGGGTGGAGGTGAACAGGGAGGCATGCTTGATGACCACATAGTCACCCTCATCCTGGTAGGGAACGTTCAGCTCGTCCAGCAGGTTGTGTGCTGGCTTGCGCACCTGCACACACAAAAGAGCGTACACGTCACCTCTTGAAACAGATTGTATGGCACCAACAGAGTACATGTCATCTCTTGAAGCAGATGGTATGACATTAAGAGTGTACATGTCACCTCTTCAAGCAGAATGTGCAACACAAAGAGTGTGCATGTCACCTGTTGAAGCAGATTGTGTAATGGCCAGCAGGTCTTCATGTTGTTTGTCAACATCATAGTCAAGAACAGCGTGCTAGACGAAGAGCAGTCGAGGTTCGAACACAGGAATGATTGCTTTGGAGGCTTGGCAGGGGCAAGCAACAGCAGGCTGGGTCTGAAGTGATGTATGACAGGTTTAAGCAATGCTGTGGTGTAAGTCATTGTTGGAAATAGTCATTGTTACCAGAAGATATGCGTCAGCACCTTGCCTTGGTGATAAGTTGCTTCTGTCAAAAACATAAGTCAAGGAGGCTTGGGTTGCTACATTTATAGACATGTGCCGCATGTATATTATGTACTATACATTGACTGCAAACAGCTAAAGAAGCTGTTGCTTACCACCATGGCTGACATCAGCTGTCCACCCAACCAGGCTCCGCCACCGGGGGCAACACCCTGCTCGATTATGGCAATCTTGGCATCAGGTGCAAGCTTGCTCAGCTCGTATGCGCAACAAAGTCCAGCTGATCCAGCTCCGCTGATGACAACGTCGCACTCTGAGTACTTGGTCAAGTCGTCAAAGTATCTGCTGGTCATGGCACGGTTGACAACTGCCTCGCGGATGGGTGCAAAGGAGAAGTTGTCGAAGGGTGTGGATGAGACCAGAGTCTCCAGCTGAGAGTTCTTGTATCCCTTAGCCTGTGCAGTTGTCAGCATGCGTCCGCTGCGAGCTGCTGAACGGGCCACTGAGTTCTTCTTGACATTCAGACGCACGCCTGATAGTGGTGCAGTGATTGAAGCAGTCATGGCTGCCATCTTGAACCTGCACCCGGCGCAAGCAGTCAGTGTCGAGCGTCAGCCGGGTAACTCGGTCCTAATGTCTGCCATTACACTGATCAGCTGCGCTTCTTAGAATTCGACCAGAAGACAAACACACGCCGTGTTATACGTGCAACATCAGAGCAGCAATATTGTACACTGTCGACCGCCTGCACAGATCTGACGGAAAGCAATCATCGCAAGAACATATCGTTTGACTTCTCACCTGAAAGTCTTTGCGTTTGATCTGTGTGTTTTAGATGAAGATTTTGGCGTGTTAAATGTCTTTTGCGCAGTCTGCTGTGGCGTACCGCTAATGGATGGTGACCTCCGAGCAGAGTCCGCAGCTACCGCCATGTGACGAGCAGAGTGGGACCCTTTGCCGCCGCTGCAACCATATGCAGCAGCGGTGGGGCACAGTCTTTCTGACAAAATGGCAAGGAATCGTAATGTAGTCGAGCAACCTGATTTGGCAGTTTCCTGAGCGCAGCATTCAAGTCAGCCGCATCATGCCTCAAGGATCACAAGCATCACAATTGGCAATGCCCTGTGATGAACATGAGCATGATCAGCGCAAGGGGCTGTCACTTTTAGACATTGCTGCTCTTTCGCCTTTGCCAATCACAACCTACGATAAATAGGAAACAAAGCATATGCATGCATGCTTGCGCAAAGGTTTGATCGGCTTTATGGCACTTGCGCACGCTTGAGATACATGACAACAAACAAGATGAGCTTGCTTATAGTCCAGCTGTCTCACAAATCTACTTTAGGCTTGAAGAAATGTCATGCCAACAACACGTGGGTTCGATTTCGAAATTGTAAGTTTGAAATATCATGGACCAACCTCAAAAGCCAAGTACTCGAAGACAATATGCTTCACGCAGAGCAGCCAATCAGACATATGCATGCCTTGTAGCAGGTTGGCATGGACAGATGGACACACAGTTGGTGTGCACCAAGTACAGATCTAGATCAGATAGGTCGCTCTAAGTCAGCAAAGTAACTAAATTGTACACACTACGCATAGAGCATTTTGATAGCTATCTATAGATACCAAGATTGAATTACGAGTTTGATGCAAACTCAATGCATCTTGCACACTCTGATTGTCACTGTCCAATACATGAGGAAGTCGTTCAGACCAGGTATAGGTCAGACTTTTATAACAGGTTCAACCTGCAGCGCAATGTGCATGTCATGGTGTATGTTTTGCAGCTAAAACAAAATTTTCAGGAACTGCACTGGGAACAGGTGTAACGCTCGTTTGCTCCAAGACTTATGCTTCTGTGGGGCACATATGCTGGGATTGGCCAATGCTTGGAAGGTGTCTGACAAGCTGTGTGGTGGCTAAGGGTGTGTTGCAAGCCTTTGATCCTTGCGAACTTTCCCTTACTGCACGTGATCATGAGTCGCAGACTTGAGTGTTCCGCACGGCCGATCGTGATCTTCTGCCCTGAGCTATTCCTAGCTGTCCAAACGATTGTGTCTTGGTGAGTGTAATGCTAGCGGCGTTACCGGTGAGGATTCAGGCGCGGGCTGTTAGCTGCTTTGTCACAGGGCGTAGGCGCCCTGGACTGCTGGTACACTTGCAACACCGCTCCAAGACAGCATGAACGTGTTGTTTAAAGGCCTACTGAGCTTTGACAGCGCACCTTCGTTGTTAGCAGCTATTCGTGACTTCCCTGCTCATAGTGTCTAGTGACTGATTATATCGTGCAGGTCATACAGGCATTTGCCTTGCGGACAAGCCCTCAGCTTACAGGTCCAAGTGAGGTTGCTGCACATCTACGATCAAGCCCTGAAAACTTTCTTGACCTACGCCAAGCCAAAAATAGTGACAAGTCTCCTGACTTCAAACACAAGTTTAGTCGGCAAGCTTTGTGGCTGAACAGCGCCCCGCAAGATTTTGTGCAGCTTGTGAAGGAGTGGGATGATGATGCTGCAAACAAGCTCAGCAAGGCAAGTCAAGTAGAATCACCTGGAACAAGATGCTGTCAAAGATGATATTGACTTAGAAATCAATAAACTAGTGTTGCGTGATGAGCTGTTGGACGACAGGGCGTACACAGCTGGAAGGGTTGCTACTGAACTTGGTCAACCACAGCAGATGTGTTCAACATTGTGCTTGCAATGCTCGTTGCCAGTGTTCACTATTTGCACATACAGCCAGTTGAGTTGGCACTGTTTGCTAAGTTGTTGACATCAATATATGCAACACCAGAGGCGTGCTGTGCATATTTACTACATGCTGTTATGTCGTGAACTGCAGCCTGCTAGAATGCCGCCTCAAGAGGAATTATGGAAAAGCCTGTTTAGTGAGCCCGGCATGTGGTATGACAAGAGACCCACTGTGAACAACAGACCAGATTTTGTCCACAAGCAGCATCACTTCAGTCTATGGCTCAATGGGGCCCCAGACTGGGTAGTCAAGGGCATTGCCGATGCAGATTCTGCTGTTGAAGTGCTGTGGGAGAAGGTGTGCGTCCTCTGTTGGCTGCACAAGTGTTCATAATAATATCTTGTTCTGGCTGCAGCAGTGCTTCTTCTGCACCTTTTTGTGCGTAAACAATGCAATTTCTGGCTGTACGAGGCTCATCAAGCAATCCTGCTTTTTGGGCTGCAGCTGTGCTTCTTCTGCATGTTTTGATGCGTAATCAGTGTGCAATGACTGGCTGGACGACTCATCAAGCAATTCTTCTTTTCTGGCTGCGCCAGTGCTCCTTCTGCGCATTTTCATGCGTAATCAATGCAATGACTGTGCAGGCATGTCTTTTGACATGTACACATCTGTATATATGCACTATGTATACATGAATTTGGGAACAGTGAGAGAACTGCAACATGCAGGCAAGCCTGGAACTGAACATCCCAGAGCAAGAGGCAAATCAAGAGACAATTGACGAAGCAGACACACAGACCAAGAAGCCTGCAGAGGAGGATGAAGATGTCAGCGAGAGGTGGAACGACCAGAAGAGGCAGCAGGCTGTCGAGACTCTGCTTGGAAGCTGTGCCGGCAGTGACTTCACAGAGACTGCTGAGCCTCCACAGGTGCTGTCGTAAACCAAACTTCAAGATGGCAGATGTGTATGCCTGCCACGGTTGCACATGGCGCAGATGGGCTTCTTCCTCTTCATCTTCTTTTTTCTTCTTCTTCTTCCTCTTCTTCTTCTTCTTGTCCTCCAACAGCCGAGTCTGCGTGCACAGATTCACTGCAGCGCTTGTTCGTCAGGGCTGGCGCTGTCATGCAGCTGCCTGCCATTAGTCGCGTTACTTGCTCTTGCGTCTGTCCTCTGTATGGTGTACCTCATACAGCCTTGGTCTGATTTGAAAGAGTCCGACTCAGAAATGCTGATCAGCTTTTCGGTCAGTCAATTAGTTGCTCCTCGCACATGCAGCTGCCTGCCATCAACCACATCATTGGCCCCTGCCTTTATGTTGAGGTGGACTTGATGCATCCCTGGCCTCATTTGCAGAAGTCAGTCACAGCAAACGCAGTTGGACTTTGCTTCATGCTAATGCACACTTATATCTGCCAACAATCTCATGTGTCAGACCCTTATCAGGCTTCTGGTCTCTGCTCTGTGCTGCCTCAGGAGGCTCCTGTTGTGAGCCCAAATGGCATACACTCTTCTTCTCTAACGTTGCAGACGCTCAGGACAGGTGTTGCCTGTCATTTCATCTTTTCAAAAAACACTTCACATGCTTTGGTCCATGCTGACAGTCCTTACACAAACTTTGTTTCATGTAGGTAAGGAACTGATGCATTCAGGTTGATTGGTCTTAATTGGCCCCTTTTGTCTTGATGACCATGTACACGCAAAATGGACACCACAAAAAGCAGAATAATAGAAAAGAACCTCTGACTGTAGGGAAGCTTGACAGTGGATCTGCTGCCTCACCAGAAACGTGCACTCGCCTGGATGATGCACAGGGAGCGTGCAGCAGGCAAGCCAGCAGTCCAAGGGGGTTTACTGGCAGATGACCAGGGCCTGGGCAAAACCGTCACGACCATTGCTCTTCTGCTTAGCCACCCACCTGCACAGGTTTGCCATTGCTCTTCTGCTTGGTTGGCCACTGCTCTTCTGCTTAGCCATTCACCCGAACAGGTTTGCCAGCGCTCTTCTGCTTGGCCACCTGATTTGCCATTGCTCTTCTGCTTTGCCACCCAACTGAACAGGTTTGCCATTGCTCTTCTGCTCAGCCACCCACCTGATCAGGTTTGCCATTACTCTTCTGCTTAGCCACCCGCCTGCACAGGTTTGCCATTGCTCTTCTGCTTAGCCGACCACCTGCACATGTGTCCTTCTGCCTGATCAATTAAGTAACAGCTGGCTTGCTAAAAGGGTCCTTTACAGGTTTAATAATAATAATAATAATAATAATTCAACGCTTTGCAGCTCATGATGAGCTAGGTACATAAAAGGGTCCTTCACAGGTTTACAGTGGCTACATACTGTAGCCGATAGCATATGCCTCAAAGTTTGTGTGAAGAAATATGTCTGTGTGGAGTGAAAGCCAGCACCTTGTCATTGATACAGTGAGCCCTCTTGAGACCTGTAGGCTCTGCGTCCTTTGTCAGACTTTGCCTGACGACCAGAAAGTGGCGTGAACAGACGCACGCACTCACTCAGTACCGCTGATCTTGTTCACCTTGCTAGTATACAACAGTAGCAATAATCGGCATAGTCATGCCAACATATAACAGGACATTGCCACCTTGGTCTGGGTTTGTTTTCCTGCTGTTATGGATGCATACATGGGAGTGGCAAGTCAACACGGTGTCCAAATTGCAGGAATGGCTTCGTCACTCCTCCTCTTCCCAGCCTCTGCTTGCTGATGGCTCCGCTGAGCAGAGCCTGCTGCCTTTCCAACAAAGTCAGGATGGCCCTTCTGAGAGCCACACCTCTGCAGCCACACAAAGCCAATGGGCAGAAGACTGCTCGACTGCATCACCACACAACGCTGGTGTGTATCATGGTGCTGCATTACTAGTGCGCTGAGCAAGCCTGCCTGGAGGGAGCTCACCTGCATCGCATCAGGCTGATGCCTGTTGGTCATCATTTTCGTTTTCATGATCATGGTTAATGGCACCCTTACTATTATTGTTGTTTTTATTAGTAGTATCATCATCATCATCATCATCATCATCATCATCATCATCATTATTGTTATTGTTATCATTACTAATATTATTATTGTTTTTATTATTGTTGTTGTTATTTTTATTGTTATTGTTATGGTGCTGCAGATCTTGATGGGCTGCACCCTAGTGGAGCAAGTCCGAGCGGAGAGCAGGCTGTCGCAGATGATGGTTTGGGGGTGGCGCCTCTGGGTGGCACTCTCATCGTGGCTCCTCTCTCTGTCCTGGAGGCTGTTTGGGCAAGAGAGCTTGCAAGCAAGGTATTCATCAATCAATCAATTTTATCAATTGAGCGATTGATTCATGAATCAGTCAATCAATCAGTCAATCAGTCAATCAATCAACCAACCAATCATACCAGCAATCCATTTATCAGCACTGACTGGCCTTGTGCATCAACTCATGTGCCTTGACTGGAACAAGGCGTGTAATATACCTCAACCTCAGGAGTCTCTTCAATCAATGCCAAAAGGCATCCCTTCCTATCTCCCCCACTCAGGCCTCCCTCCCCCCTTGGTTTGGCCAGACTTAGGCTTGTATCTGTCTGCATGTCACACGGCCAGCGGACATGACATCATGTAGTAGTAAGATTGCTGCACCTGCAAACCTGGACAGTGTGGCTAAGCAGGCATAGAATGGGTGCAAAACTCTGTTCTGTCTCCTTGACTTCAGCTCGGTGCAGAACGCATCAAACAGGCCAGTTTGGCACTGAATACATGGCACAGCTGTAAATTGCTTGAAGAAAGGCTTGGGCCCACCTCAAGCTTGTCTTCATAGAAATTGCCTAAAGGTGGCGTTTTTTCATCCCTTTTCCTCCATGCAGGATGCTCAGCTGCTGCTTGCAGTTAACCATAGCAGCATTTTTTATCTCTCTTCGTGCAGGGAGCCTTGGGCCAGCCTCAAGCTTCTCTTCCTAGAGTCACCTAAAGGAGACATCATTTTGTCTCTCATCTTGCTTCGAGGCAACACTGCTTGTGTTGCCTAAAGGCGCCGTGTTTTCATTTCTTTCCTTGTGTGCAGGTTGCTCAGCAGGCTCAGCTGAAGGTGGCTGTGCACCACGGCGTCGGCCGTGAGATGGATCCTGACTCTCTTGCTGAGTATGATGTTGTCATCACCACATACGGAACTTTGCGCTCTGAGCACAGGCAGTCAGAAACTGATGGAATCTTTGGGTAGGGTTTGCTTGCTTAGGGTAGGGAGTGCTTGCTTGCAGTGTAGTTGAACTGGACTTTTGGTTGCTGTTGCCTGAGACCGTGTCAGACATCTGCCAACATGCATGATGAATGCGGTATGCAGTGCTCAAGTTGGCATCAGCATGCATGACTTTGGTGATGTGGGAAATCGGCCATCAGTTGTATGACATTGGTGAAACGTCTAGCTAGCATCAACATCGCTGAAATTGTTGCAGTGCCTAGTTGGCATCAAGTCAACACATGGTATCATTCTGTACAAGGCATTGCAGCCACTTTGTTGAATCAAATTGATGATGTGCATAGTCGGCTGCTCTTGCTACCAAAGTGATTGCAATGGTGAGTTTGCAACTGCTTCCAATTGTAGTGTATATCAGAAGGGTTCCAGTCATGACTTGAAAAAGCATTCAAAGTTCAGATGATACTAAAAGGAGCTGTCGCAGAGTGGTGTGGTGGCGAGTGGTGCTGGATGAAGCCCAAAACATCAAGGATCAAAAAGCTCAGCGATCGTTGGCTGTGTTTGATTTGAAGGTCAGCCTTTGGTTTTGTTGCTTGTCTGGCGGCCTCTTGTCCATCACAACCAATCAATCATTCATCTCATCTGCATTTCTTGTCTCTGGGACGCATTAGGGGAGTTGACAGACAATAACTGGGAATCACCACACACCAAAAGATCACTAGCACTCACACTCAGTTGTGCATCAACCCAGATGTCCATGGCTGGCAAGCTTCTAGGACGTGTTGAATGACAAGCACAGCTTTGTGCATTTGCCTTTGCCATTGACTCATACTGGTTCAAGAGGACATTGTTGACTGTCCCGCATCTCAGGCTGTTGTGCTGATGACCTATCAGATATCCAACAGTACAACTGTAACACCACTGTTACTACTGTAAGACCACTGTTACTACTGTTACCACTGTTACAGTAGGCGTCTTGAGTACAGTCCAGCGCTAATAACATCATATCGGTGTTACCTAGGACTACAGCATCATGTGTTATCATGCTTTGAACTAAGTGATATGATAACACACCATTTTTTACACGTATTGTAGTTATATACACAATCTGACCTAACATGCACTACATGGTGTCACTTTACACTTGTATTACATGTTGTGAACAACTGCACAGGCAAAGCACAAGTGGGCGCTCAGCGGCACCCCAATACAGAATCAGGTCCAGGAGCTTTTCTCCTACTTCCACTTCCTGCAGTACCACCCCTTCAACACCCAGGCGGCCTTCAGGCAGTATATGCGCAACATTGAGGACCTGCCAAACCCCACACATGCCCTGGAGCGCCTCAGAGAGATGCTGCAGCCTGTCATGCTGCGCAGAACTAAGGAGAGCAATTTTGACGGCGCAAAAATACTCACGCTTCCAGCCAGGTGGGCAACATTGCAGTTCTGCCTTCATTGCTTATGGTAAGAAAGACAATGATACAAATTACAGGGGAAACAAACACAAGGAAAGGATTTTGCAGCTACATTAAAGTGGACTTGTAGACTCTGCAGGAGGTGCAAGCAAAGTTATCTGCTGACTGCGTGCAATGCAGTCTTTGTCTGAGTGGAGCAGCTACATGGATGTTTGCATGGAGGCCTGTATGCAAGGCCCAGCAGGCGGTGGTCTGAGCAGTGTTACTGCCTGAAAACACACTGTTGCCTACAAACACATATTTCGTATGACAAGCATGCAGTGTGAACTGCATGAGTGAACATGCGTGCAATAAATAACATGCATGGCTGCAAATGCATAAATGCATTGAAATGCATGCAGTATCAAATGCATTGCATGCTGTAGCGGTAGGAGCCTTGTTGTGCAGACTAGCACGTCTTTCCAGCCTCATACATCAGCGTTGCTTTCTGACTACATCCTGACATGCATTCACTCACATTGCAGATGCTTTGTGACTTGCATCCTGTCATCCACACAAGAATCCACTCACGCTGCGAATGCTTTGCAACTGCATCCTGTTATCCACACAAGAATCCATCCACGCTGCAAATGCTTTGCAACTGCAACTGCATGCTTTGCAGGAAAGTTACTGTGAAGAAGCTCCGCATGAGCAAGCAGGAGGCTACACTATATGAGCATGCAAAGAATGCTGCCCTGCAGCAGATGCAGGCAAGTCACAAATCTGTTTGTCAGCTGTCAAACTGCCCTGCTCTGCCATTGCAAGCAAATACATCTGCTTTGATATGATTTTCAGCTGGCAGCATATGGCATTGACAGCCCAGACTGCAAATAACCAGTCACACTCAGAAGCACACAGCAATCCTTAAAGCCAAATGAGTCGGATGGGTTTGAAGCTCTCAAGCCATTTTCCAAGTTTGGTTGCTTATACAGGAGAGAGCTGCCGAGCGTGCAAGAGAGGCAAAGCTTGTCCGGTCAGGACCTGCAGCTCGACCGTTCAGCAGCACTGCAGCCTTTGCTGTGCTTGTACGCCTCAGACAAGCCTGCATCCACTCCAGCCTGCTTCCCGCAGACTTACTTCCCGTGACAGATAGCAGCCCTACCCATGATGAGGAGGACGCTATCGAGAAGACAGCAGTGCCGTATGCCGAAGGCTTGAAGCGCATACAGGCGAAGCGTGTCCAGTCGACGAAGCTGAAGCGGGTGCTGCGCGTAGTCAAGGTGACGGTGGTCCATATTTTTGCAGACACAATATAAACATTGCTAATTACAGGTGTGCTAGCCGTTGCTAGGTGAATGCTAGGTGTGTCTAAATCCAGTTCTGCACGTCAGCTTTATAGCTCATAACAAGCCCTTATGGGAAAGCAAGACTGGCCCGACATGTACCTAGCTTATGCTGGCACAGGTCTCAAAGTTCAGTGATTGCTTGTCAATTTTGCTGCTCGTTATGACTTGTGCGTGACACTGTGCATGACACTGCATGACATTGTGCATGACACTGCATGCTTGTACTCTGTGCCAGAGTTATCTTTGCATGTCATTGCTGCAATAACAGGCTTCAGACATGGCGGAAATGTGCTGTGCTGCGCTGTTGTGCCTCAGCAAAATGCGGCACTGCTATGTAATTGTCGCAGTATGCAACGTGTGCAGTTTGCCGTGCTCAGAAGACAGAAAGGCATCAAGCCTGCTGCTTTCTGCCTGTTCTGCCTTTCCAAGACCAGTATTGCCTGTTGCTGAACTCAGGCTTTCTTTCTGTTCGCTGTGCCAAGAATGCCTCCTGCAATGCTAAAATGCCCTTAATTGTTCTGCGCGAGTGACCTGTTACATAGCAGGGCTGTGCTCAATTGCCTTCCGCACCACAACATCTGCCTTTTACATTGGTCGAGGTGTCTTTCCTCATGAGGGCTGTTCCAATGCAGGATGCACAGAAACGGCCTGAAGGGCCCCAGAAAGTGATCGTTTTCAGCACCTTCGTCCAAGCTCTGCATCTCATGGCCGACACCTTGGCAGAAAACAAGCTGGGCTTTGTGATGCTGCATGGGCAGATGACCCTGGATGAGCGATCCCAGGTACACTCATAGACTCTTGCTCCATGTACATGTCTATCAGGTTAGCCTACAACACCCGATGGACATATACATGGCATATATATAGCCTATGTACATGTCTATCGGGTTAGCCTACAACACCCGATGGACATATACATGGCATATATATAGCCTATAGACTGTTGCTGCATGAACATGTTAACATGTCTGCCTCTTGGGGGTTCAAAATGATCCCTATTCACTGAGAAACATCCCTTTCAGAGCCGTAAATCTAAACGCTAAACCCTTCTCTTGTTCCCCCCCTCTCCCCCCCCCCCCCGTCTCTTGTCTACCCCCCTCCCACCCCTGGGATCTTCTCCCCTCACCCTCTCTGTCTCATCTTCTCCCTTCTGCCTCTTCTAGATTTACTCAATGGCATGCTGAAAAAGGCAACTTCTGAACGAAATCAAAGCTTTTGCCTTGCTGTAGGCTTTGGACAGGTTCAGAGGGGAGGCTGAGGTGGTGGTCATGCTGGCCAGTCTGTTGGCCAGCGGCACTGGCATCACTGTCACATGCGCCTCTGAGGTGGTGCTCATGGAGCCCTACTGGAACCCCTTTGTAAGCCCTGCTAAACCCCCT
>JAABUO010006804.1_pt1 | contig 13084 bp, 21 predicted proteins | sample 5559291 | NCBI WGS metagenome assembly JAABUO01 (sample SAMN10711878, study PRJNA513372) | rock metagenome | isolation source: Antarctica rocks | place: Antarctica: Victoria Land, Finger Mt sud
CGCCCACGCCTGCGTCGCCGCGCTCCACAGCAGGGCCGTGCAGCGCGGCCAGCGTCAGAAGCTCCTCCAGGCCGCGCCGCCGCGGCGGCAGCTCCACCTGCCGCCGCGCAAAGCACGCCATGCTGTAAGCAGCAAGCCCGCGGCACTCAGGGCGCTGCGCGCGGGTTACCTGCCGACACTGCCGCACCGCCTGCCGGAGCAGCCTGAAGCGAGGGAGAGCGCGGCGGCCACGGGCTCTGCCTGATGGGGCGGGGCGCACCGACGTGAGCTGGCCCTCGAACAGGCCCGGAGCAGCGGGCGCCGGGGCCTCCGCTGCGCCCGCCTCGCTCTCGCTCAGGTGCTCGTCGCAGGCCCGGACGAACGCGAGGTAGCCGCCCTCGCAGGCGCTGCCTGCGCAGCTCCGCGCGGCCTGCGCCGCACGGCCACGCGAGCTGCAGGCGCTGGCCGCCCCGATACGACGGCCTGCTCATCCTTGGAAGTGTTTTACACGCTTCCTGCATGGCAGGACCAGGCCGTGCACAACTTGAAGCAGCACTGAGCAAGTGACCACGGCCAGCAGGCCGCTGCACACCTCAGCAGCGCCGGCGTACAGCTCCCTCCCGGCGCGCCAGAACGCGCGGGAGGAGTAGCGCGTGCGCAGCAGGGTGAAGCTGCGGCCGACGAGCCCCTCGACGGCCGGGTCGCAGGCCACGGCAGGGTCGGCAGCGATGCACGCCTGCAGGTCGCGCAGAGCAGCCTCGAACGTCGCTTTCTTGGCCAGGCGCGCTCGCAGGACCTGGCATTTTGCGGCGTCCATGGACGGTGCTGTCCAAGACTGAGAAGCGATCGCAGCGTCTTCCAATTCTTCCCATCCACCAACAAAGGCATTAGAGACAAGCCCATTATTGAAAAGAGTTTTACCCATGGCAGTGCATGGCAGATGAAATCGTGCCTCTAAGAATTTGCGTGCACAACATGAACCTGCCGATGCTCAATGACTCACAGCACTCAGCATACGCGAAGCAGCAAGCCCCACCTGTGTGTGATGTCCAATTACAGAAGCAGACAGGAGAGCCAGGCAAAACAGCCACAGCCACAGCAACAAGCTTAAATACTATCTGATGCAAGGTCCACAATTGTGACTGGCCGTTTACTTGCGCGCTGCGGAGCGCAGGCGTGCCCCCAGGAACACCCACGCGGAGTCTCAGCAGAAGCATTGCACTGGTTCAGCTTGTCAACAGAGCACGCAATGTGCCTCTGCAGTCCACGAGCTCCCAATCAATGTGTACATGACTGGCTGCTGACCCCATGCAATGCTGGAGAGTGCTGAGAACAAGTGCGCCGCCGCTCTGCTAACATGCAAGCGCCTCCCTCGCCCATGCGAACAGAACCCCCCAACACTCTGCTAATAAGTTGTAGACCAGCCGCGCTGCCGGCCTGCTTGGCTCACGGTGAGCAGCCAGAGCGCTGCTGCAGCGACTGCTGGATAATTTCAGCACCTAGGACAACATGGTTTCTCACCCCTCCACAGCTGACCGTGCCACTGCTCCCGCTCCAAAGCGGTGACACGCCGCTCCGCTACCAGGCGCTCACGACAGAAAGACAATACACAGGCCGCGCCATGCGCAGGGCGGCACGTCAGGTCAGCCGGTAGGGCAGGCCGACCTCCAGCAGCGAGTCCTCTGGGATGCCAAACACGACGTTGGCGTCCTCCGCGAAGAAGTCGCCAATGACCTGGCCGCGCATGCATGGACGCAGTCAGCAGAACACACTTGGTGGCAACACCAACATGTCCCAGTGAGAGCACAACATGCAAATGGCTGCAGCAGGCTGATGGCCACAATCCATGTGACCCTGATAGTGGACTTGCTGATGCAAAAGTCATGCCTGCGCGGGCCCTTGCGGACGGCCCCAGCACAGGCTGCGGCTGTGCCTCGAGAAGCATGGCCCTGCCAAGAGCCACTCCGCTGGGAGTCACCCTCTGAGGGCATGTGCCACAGGGACTCAGGACACCGTTGCTGCAGGCGACTCGGGGCGCGCCTTGAAGGGCAGCTCCAGCAGGTAGCGCTTGGGCAGCAGGTGCAGCGGCGTGTGCTTGCTCAGGCGCGCATACGTGCGGCCCATGACGTAGACGACCGAGCGGTGCAGCCGCGCGTGCTGCACGATGCGCAGCTCGTCCACAAGCAGCGCCACGCGCGGGTACTTGGCGGCCACGTCGCTCGGCAGCTCGGCTGCCGCAGGGCAGGCGTCAGCAGGGCGCAGGCCTGCAAACTGGCAGGCGGCAGATGGCACCATGACAGGTGTCAGTCCGATGGCTGCCACGCTGGCGACTGCTGTGGTGCCACACGCGTGCGTGCTGTGCTCGCCACCATGCTCGCGGCTCAGCTGCCGCTGGGATGCAAGCGTGTGGCCGCAGCAGAGGCGAGCACTTCACACTCCCCTCACCAGGAGGGACACCACAGTCCTGCGCTCGTCTGTGGTGCACAGGACCGGGCTGTGAGTGCGGCCATTCTGGCGGGGCTGTGAGTATGCCATTTAAGGCCTTGTACCTCAGCTTGCAATTGTGCCAGTCCACACACTGGATACTGCTGCTCAAACATAGAGTGTGATCCAAAGGCAAGCACAGCCCCTGGCACTGCGGCTGATAACCGTGCTGCAGCAGAGCACACACGGCGGGGCGGGCGCGCACAGAACTTCTTCGCCGTCTGGTTCAGCTGCGCGGACAGCCCCGCGCCTGGCAGCTCCCCGAGCATGCCGCGCGACGACGCGCTCGAGAGCTGCTGGGCAAACACGCTGTCGGGTATGCGCGGCGCCGACAGCTGCGACTCCGCGCCGCCTGTAGACCGCGTCGACCGCGTGGCTGTGCGTGCAGACACAAACCGTCAGGTGCCCTGCTCATCTCCACGCTTCAGACCGCCAGCTCACATTCGGGACCGCAACCAACAATGACCAGTGCGATTGGAGCACTGCTCTCTACCTCGGGCTGACATCTTGCGCCAGCACTGCATCAACCTGGGGCGCAAGCGATCGGTGGCAAGGCGGCGGCGCGTGCAGCCTGAGCGCGTCTCGGACACTGGCAGAGCCAAAGCAGGTACCAAGGCCCAGGGGAGCAGACGCACCCAGCTCCAGCTCCGCGCGCGCGCTCTTCACATCCGCCAGCGACGCGCCGTCGCCGAGCGGCGCACCGCCGTCGGCCGGCGCGCCGTCCGCGCGCGCGCGCGCAGCCTCCCCTGCGGCGGGCTCGTCGCCCTCCTCCTCCTGGAAGTCGGGCTCCTGGGCGCCGCGCGCCCCAGGGTCTCACACCCTGAGCAGCAGGGTAAGAAAATGCCCACATCTCAGCAGGCCTTCTGCAAGGTGTCAAAGCTTGTGACGCCACAGCAGCAATCTATGTACCTGAGTTGCGGTAGCCAGGCGCAACACAGTCACTCGAGAGCAGCCAGCCCCAGAGGGCCAGCTGGCGCTTGCTTCGCACCCGCGGCGCGCCAGTGCTGTGCCTGCTCGGCGCTGGGCGCGCACCGGCACGGGGAAGATGTTGCTGTCGCCCAGGTCGTGCCGCAGCGCCGGGCTGCACGCGTGGATCTCCTGCAGCTTGTGCAGCAGCAGGCCCTCGATGCGGTCCAGCATGGACTCCACGAACGCGGCATCCTGGCGCACCGACTCCACGTACCCGTACCTGCGCACAGCCCGCCGGCACGTCTGGCCCCACCGCTCGGATTGACGCGAGTCATTCTAGTATGCGAGTTATCCTAGCACCCCTGCAAGGCACGCTGGCGCCAAGGCCCATACAAGCACACCTGCAACACAAGTCGCAAGCCAACCTGGCCTTTTGCTGCGGCTGGATATGTGCACAAGTGGCCGCCTTGGATGGCACCTTGCAAGCTTGAGCAGCGCCCTTGCACTCAATGCCTCCAAGCTTGCATCTCGTCACCCATGTGCACATGCATGAGCTCTGACCAGGACGGGGGCCGGTAGGCAGGCTCGCGCAGTCGCGTGTATAATGAATCCGCGCATGCTCAGGCACATGAGTCCTTATGCATGAGAGTCCTCAGCGGAACGGATTGCCATCAAGACGGCGGCCCAGCCGGCGCGCACCGCGCGATCACATGGTAGAAGCCGCTCACGCCCAGCTGCTCGACCAGCAGGCGCTCGGAGCGGTCCACCTCGGGGATGGGCACGAAGCGGTTGGTCAGGAAGATGTTGACCTCGTAGATGATGGGCATGCGCGACACCTGCGTTCCGCCAGTGCCACGCAGGTGGGCGCCGATGCACCGAGCCGGGCATGTGCGAGGGACGCAGGGGGGAGGCGCTGCAGCACTGCAGTGGGCATGGCTCGCCCCCTGCGTGTGCGCGAGATGCGGTTGCTGCACGAGCGCGTCGCCGGAAACAGCATGCGTTCGCGACTACTGGGGGTATCGATGGCCTCTGCGGCCTTGCACAGAAAGCAGGGGTATGGCTAGAGCTGGGTCGGCGCACCGTCTGCATCAGCACGGCAGGCACGCCGTGGATGTCGTTGCTGTAGTACAGTCCCACGCCTGCACGCAGCCGCCACGCTCGCCAAGTAGCCCTTGGGACAGATACAATGCTGCTGCTGGCACTGCTGTTGCACTGACCCTACGCCTGCTCGACGGGCACCCTGACAGCTCGGAGCTTCCCTCCGCTGCTCAATCCGCACGCATCCTTCTCAAGCATCTGAAGTTTCTACTACTGCAGGACGCTTGTGCACCCGCCCAGAGGCCCACCGCTCGGCCTGCATGCAATGCCAGCACGCTGCGGGAGCAAGCGGGTCCGCCAACCAAGAGGGCCTCGGGCAGGGCCCTACCGCGGATGCGCTTGAGGTGCGTGCCCTTGTGCTTTATCTTTACCTGCTGCTGCGCGACGGTCATGCTCAGCTGGTGGTGCCCCTGCCGCGGTACCTCACCACCCTCAGCACATCGGCCACGATCACTTGTGATGTGTGTGAAAATGATGATTGTGTATTCAAGCATGCAGTATCTGCAGTTAGAGCAAAGACCGATGACGCACAGCCGGATGGAAAGTGCTCCTTAAGACCGCTCACCATACCAGCCTGCTAACAATGCCGCACCAGACCACAGCCAGCGCTCGAAGCTCTGCACACAGGCATGCGTGGTGCACAGATGTGCGGCATTCACAATACGACTCAGCCAGCATCACAAGCAACATACACGCTCTGGCCCAAAGGCTCTGGCCCGAGGGTGCGGAGCTGTGCACGCAAGCGGTGTGCAGCGACTCCAAGCAGCGGGGCCGGCGGCGCGCCTGCTCGCTCATGCGCAGGAAGCTCTCCAGCGGCACGCTGTGGCTGTCAAAGAACGCGTGCTTGCGCGTGGAGCCCCACTGCCACAGCATCATGATGCACGCGTAAATGGCCGCCATCATCAGCGAGAACCAGCCGCCTGCGGCGCGGCGAGCATGCTCTCGCAAACACGGCCTCGAGTGCCTCGCATGACATGCTCCGAATTGCACGCGAGCAGCCAAGGACACCGAGCATGTATCACTGCATGCGTCGATGCAGAGCTCCCACTCATGGCACGACACAGGCGGACTCTGTGAGCCTCACCCGAGCACCAGCGCGGGCAGGGAGGGGGCGGGGCGGGGCGCGCCTGTGGGGACCTTGCCGAGCGTGGCGGACCAGTAAGTGGCCTCGACCGGAGCGAACAGGATGTAGAAGAGCAGGCAGACCGGCACCGGCAGCTTCCACACGAAGAGCATCACCATCGTCAGGAAGTGCGTCGTCAGCAGCATGTCCGCGAGCACGGCGATGCCTGCGCGGCCGCGCGGCTGTCAGCTGCTGCGGTGAGGGCATGACGGCTAGGCGCCACTGCACCGCGCCGCTGGCAAAAGCCGGCCGGCAAAAGCGCATCTGTGGCACGCCTGCCTCCAGAGCCTGGCTCTTGAGCAGTCGTGCTTGACAACTGTAGGTCGGCAGGAACCCCAGGCATATATTCCAGGACACGATAGCACTGCTCATCGTGCAAGCCAAGCAATGCTTTGCCACCACAGCAAGCCACTCAACTCAGTGGGCCGCCGCAAGCACACGCACAAACTGCTCGACACAAGGAAAGGCATGTGGTGAGATGCTTGCACGCATGGCGCTTGCATTGAGCGAGCAGTGCGTTGGCACACCATACGCCTGTCCCAGCCTGTTCGACGTCTGGAATGCCAAGATGATGATGATGCACAGGCACATCAGGAGGTAGTTGACGAACGGGATATACACCTGTCCGCCGCCCCGACGAGCGCACTGATGTATGTTTGCTGATGCGTGAGGCACACGCTGGCAAGCAGATCCAGGCAAGCCAGCGCCAGCACAGATCCACTGCAGGCCCTGCTGCAAAACTGCGCCTGCACCTGGCCCTTGTGCTCGCGGGAGGTGTGGTAGATGTGGAAGCGCGGGAAGAAGTTCTGCACGATGGCCTGGCTGACAATCTGAAACACCTGCAGCAGCACACACAAGGCATCAGCGCCGTAGAACAACCGCTCAGGTGCTAGCGCGCGCAACACGCGGCGCCCCCTGCACGGTGTGCCTCTGCATGGGGGCATGTGTTCTGTCTCACCTGCATGGATCAAGACATGAGGGGTGCTGCAGCTCTGCATGTGCCAGCCACATGGCGGGTCTGCAGCCGGGCAGGGGCAGGGTCGGTGGGAGGGCATGCGCGCCGCCGAGATTAGGGCCTGCGACGCCACGATCGCGGCGAGCGTGGCGATGATGAACATCGGCCAGAACACGCCTTTGCCCCCCGGCAGCGCCTTCCAGAACGTGCTGCTCTGCGGCTGCGAGTCGATGCTGTCCGGCACGCCGACCATGTATGCGCCTGGCAGCAAGAGCATGCAAGCTCATGTCAGCCTGCAGGAGTGTGAAGCATGGTTGTACGCTACCATGACAATAGTCCCATCAGCTGCGTGGCACAGGGGTATGCGGCGTTCTGCGGCTTTCACTTACGCTTGTCACAGGGAGGTTGTAGTGAAGCAGTGCCCCATTCCTGCCGCGCCACTGGTTATAAATGCATCCAGACGTTTCAAATGAGATTCAAATGTTTGGGGATCACTCTGCACGCACTCTCACGCATCGGTTGTCAGCTCCTGGCAAAACCCTGTACTGCCTTCAGCAGGGGCGAAGCAAACACTGCACGCGGCAAGGAGGCAGGGCGAAGAGGTGAAGGGGGCGTTGCGCACCCTGGCCCAGGTACGTCACAATGATGCACGGGTACACCTGCAACGGCCAGCATGTATGCCTTAAGCCTTTACACAATATGATGGACGCACCTGCCACCCTGCTTGTCACACGAGGGGGCCAGTCACACAGGTGGCGCATGCGCTCAGGTCCGCCGCCGCTGTCCTTGCAGCATCACAGCACGGCGCATGTGGGACTGATGGGCTGTGTGGGGGCAGGCAGAGCGACGCGCACCAGACACAGCGTGGAAAGCTGCATAGCGTGTCGGTTGAAGTGGCCTAGATCCGCAAAGAGCGCTTCGGCACCTGCCACAAAGTAACAACGTACATGCCTTGCTATCGCGTGTGCGTCAACGAGAGAAGGCATGCAAGCAGCCACCACAGGCGTCACCAACCACACATCCTTGCTGCGACCCTATACGCTACACATGGGTAATCTTGGGGTCTTACTCGTGAGTGCGCGTAATAATAAATACAAGAGGGCGCCTAGCGCCCTGCATCCAGGTGGATTGCGCTCTCACTCGTTGGCTAGCGTCAGCGCCTGGGACCCACGCGTGATACGCAGCGCCGCGCTCGCCACAGCCCGCATGCTGGCTCCAGCACACGACAGACACCACATGTCTGCCAACATGGTGTGCCGCGCTGGGCGGGGGCGCGCCTGTGATGCAGAGCACCACGCCGCCGAGCTTCACCCAGCCCGCATTGCCGTTCCGCACCAGGAACATGAACCAGAAGGTGGGACTGAAGGCCTTCAGGATGCTCGGCTGCCAGTAGATGATGTTGAACAGCCCGATGCCTGCCGTGCGCAGAGCGCGCGGTGAGCACGGCGCAGGGGCATTCTCTGGTGCCTTGCTTTTCCCCATCAAGCTGTTGCATTGGCCCGCACTCATGATCTCTGTTCACGCCAGCCGACTCAACAGCACTGACCGCACATGTCATTGGCGTCGCCCCTACATAAGGACACCAAGCTGAGGTAATCTCACATTGACCAGATGCTGGCCTTTTTACACATGCACCAACCCTGTGGAGAGCACACCCCGCACTTTAGGCCACGGGCAGCAAAGCGCATGCTGCTGATTGCGCCAGAGCCGCCATCAATCCGCGCACCCAGGTTGAAAAATAGCCAGACCATGACGATGGGCGAGAACAGCGAGCCGACAAACTTGGTCCCGAACTGCTGGATCAGGAAGAGCGCGGCGATGATGGCTATTGATATGCCCACGATCTTGGCTGGCGCGCGCGCGCGGCGCCCGGCGCGCGTCAGCAGCGCTGCGGCAGGGAGCAGAGCGGCACTGCTGCAGGCACTCGAGTCTAATAGGCTGAAACGCGGGCGGTGTCGCAGCAGAGACAGTCCCCTATATCTGAAAATATGCATGCGCCACACTCTCCAGCCTCGCAGCGCCTGGCATCAGGTCATGATGACATTCTCTTCAGACGTAAACGCAAGCACGGCCCAACTACAAGCCGCAATCTGAGCGCCCGGCCCGCACCATCGCCTGGCACAAAGCTGCTGGGGCTGGCCACGGCCAGGCCCTCCACGGCGGACACCACCGACACCGCCGGCGTCAGCACGCCGTCGCCCATGATCATGCCCACGCCCACGACCACCAGCGTGCGGATGACGACCTGCAGCGTCTTGTTCTGCCGCGCCCGGCCGCCCAGTCTTGGTCGCCATACATCGCGCAGTGGTGACGGGACCGAGGCAAGAGGGAGCTTGCTGTGCAGCCCGCCGGTCACCTGACAGCAGAGGCTGTGGCCGTGTGGCATCGGCCGTGCAGCTGCCTCCTACTGTCGCTGCAGTAAACGCAATGGGCTGTCACCAGCGGTCACACTCGGAAGGCTTTCTGCCATGCACTGCAAAGACTGCCCAGATGCAGGGGGCGGGGGGCATGCATGAAAGCACTCAGCGCGTGATGACCAAAGCAGCTGCCTCAGCAACGCATGGAAGGTGAAGAGGGTACCCAGATGAGCTAATCAGCTAATCATGAGCTAATGAGACGCATTTAAATGACCTAATCAGACGCAAGGGCCTTCACACCTGGGGCCATCAGCTCACTACGCATGGAGGTATGGCAGCACACCTGGATTACGAAAAGGCACACGCGAATGCTGCAGCCCACCAGCAGTGAGCGAGCACGGACTAGCTCTCACTCTGCCACACGGAACAGACCCTGGTGTCCTCCCTGTCAAAAGCTCACCGAGATGACGCGCTGCCGCCAGTTGGGCGCCTCCGTCTTGGCTGCAGCGGCCGCCGCGGCCACGCGCGCCAGCGTCTCGGTCGTCGGCGCGCCGGCGGGGGCCGTATTGTTGGCAGAGTGCTGGCCCGACCCTGGCGGGAGAGCAGGCGTGAGCGGGCGGCGCGCCCACAGCGCTTGGTAGCGCTTTGGCTGGCAAACAGCCTTGCTTGGCGTACGGTTGCATGTCAGACGTGGCTGACCCTGTGTGCCTGGGGGCGGGAAAATGAACAAGGTATGTACCGAGGACATTCTTGGAAATAATGAGCGAGCCAGGGCATGTGCCCCCAAGCCCCGTCAGCAGTCAACCCAGGCATGACAGCAGCAAGCCAGCACGGCTGCATAGACTATCATGCCCATGACGTATAAGGAGATGCAATGAAGCCTTGTGGTGATGCGCCATGCACGGGTTGCAAGGGCGGCGGACAAAGAGCGAGGCGGGTGCGAGCACGGGGAGCACCAGCGGTGATGTTTGCGCTCATGGGCGGGCGCGAGCCGGTCGTCCCGCGGCGGCGCATGCTGCGCGCGGCCCAGCCGAGCGTGGACGTGGGCGAGCCGTGCACCATGCCGGTGCTGTACTGCCTGAGCAGGCGGTCGGAGGCCATGGCCTTGCCGCGCACGCCCAGGCCCGCCTGCCGCTTGAGCAGCGAGTACAGCGCGAACGTGCCGCCTGCGCGCGCACGGCGGTGCGCCTTAGGCGCAGCGCCGGCGTCCGCGGCAGCCTGCACACGCCGGGCGCGCCACTGCCACGGCTCGGAGCCTGGGCGTGTGCGCATGTGAGGAGAGCGGCAGGTGCTCGGGGTGATGTGCGAGCTGCAGGCAGCGGCTCCCTGGCAAGTGCGGTGCGTGACAGGAGGCCTTCAAAGATGAACTTTCCTGGTGTCGGGTGTGCACACCCTGCCCATTGTCGTCCGCGTGCAGCACAATGAGCGCATACTTGATCACCTGCGCAGCAGCAGGGTGCAGGCGTCACCACAAGGCACGTAGACCGCCGCCGCCTTGGTTACTGCCCAAGCAGGCCTGTTCTATCTCTACATTGCATTTCAGCGCACTACCAGCTCATCACATCCGCGTAAGCAGGAAGGCAGCGAAACCCATGCATGACAGAGCGCAGCCGACCGTACACTCAGACCCGGTAGCAGGCACCCGGGGGAGGATGCAGGGGCTGCGCACCACAATCCAGGTGATGGTCCAGATGATCAGGCTCGTCACGCCCACCACGTCCTCGCTTGACGGCCGGGGCTCGTCGCCGTTGGCGTAGAAGGTGGACGACATGACGTACAGGGGGCTGGTGGATATGTCGCCTGCGGCAGCAGCGGCTTAAGGCGCACGAGGCCCACCTGAGGCATGGCTTCCAAAACACTAAGGTAAGGCTTGCAGGAGCCTTGGACAGCTATTGAACAGTGACTCTGAGGCAGAATAGAGTGAAAACGCAGCCACTCGGCGTGCAGCTAGGTCCCCCAACAAGCCACTCGCGCAAGTGCGCCCGAACCGGCAGGTGCAGCAAGTGTGGGGCACACCGTACACCACCCCGATCGCCTGGAAGGCCAGGACGAGCGTAGTCATCCACACGCTCTGCAGCAAAAAAGGACGTCAGTGCAAGAAGCGCAGCGCTGCCACAGCCCTGCTGCTACGTCTGCCGCTGTCTGCTTGTGTATGTGTATGTGAAGGCTGCCGCAGCCTATGCGAGACAGCCTCTTGCGCTGACACTCGGTGAGCAGCTGGTGTCCAGCACAGCGGGTGCAGCGTGCGGAGAGCGTCAAAGCGTGTCCGTGCCTTGGAGCGCTGGTGCGCCCCCTGCTCGTGCAGGTCCGCATCCGTGGTCCACGTGCCGGTCTTGACCTTGTCGATGACGGAGCTCCGCCCGAGCGCCGCAGACTCGGGCGTGCGCTGCAGCGATCCGGCGCCGTCGCTGAGAGCGCGCCTGCTGGAACGGCTCCAGAGGGCCCACCTCCGCGGCGAGGGTGGAACAGGCACGAGCGGACTGCTGGCAGTCTCCACGTCGTTGGCAGTGGGACGCGGGGGCAACCCGCTGCCGCTCGGCGCCTCCGTCTCGACCCCCATCGCAGCTGCAGCTGGCACACACCATGCAGTGAGCGCCACACTTTGCACTGGCTAACAAACCTCCTGCGTTTACAGACAACAGGTTCCTTCACAGGTGTTTGGCTGGGTAGCTAGTATAAAGTGGTAGCTGCAGAGGCCAAACGGGGTAGAGGCACTGGCACTATCACACATATGTAGCGACTGGAGCGGGACTGAAGCAAAGGGCATGCCACAACCATGCAGGGCGCACCCGCGGTGCACCTTGCTTGAGGCACTTTTTGTCACGACGACAACAGCGCAAACCTCGTCATCAGATCACTCCGCGTCTGCTGACCACTAGCTTGTGAGTGGACTGCCGGGCATGAGAAGAAATGTAAGCTGAACTGAACCGCGTTGCCATCTACCGACTACCTTGCGCAGGCAAGTCGTTTGAACCCTAGGCCCCCAGAGGCCGATGGTTGCTTGGCTTGCTATGTCGATGTACAGTGGCTCTTTGTTACAACCATCACCGGCTAGCACAGCACTGGACTGTGGGGGTAGGAATAACAGCTTCTGTAAGGCGGTGCCATTCCTGTGCGCGTTGTACGCCCCGCATACAAGCGCAGCATGCTAGTCGAAAACAGACTCAAGAGGTAGCCTCGTGTGCAAAAATGTCTCGTGAGCCCACAAGAACACGAAGTAATGCCACTGTAGACAACCCAGAGGTGCAGGCGTGCCACATCCGGATGAACACACTGATTAGAACTTGTAAATGATTGTCCCGCACAGTCGAGTGTGGGGCTTTGGCCACCAGGTGCATGCTATATGTCAACCAGCACGCTTGCAACAAACAGGCAGCGGATTGCAATGCCCTGGCATACAAAAGCACAGGTGCTACATGGCTGGATGAGCTGGTGCGCGGACGGACAAGACGCCCAGTGAGCATACAAACCGCGTTGTCCACACTTGGGGGCGGCTGCAAGCGAGCGCGCGGCAGCACAGCACGAGCAGGCACACGCTGGCTGTTGCAGGCAGTCCTAGCTCACTTTGGAGCAGCAGAGCAGGCGCCAAACGCAGCCTGCAATGCCCAGGGGCAGAGTGCAATGTCAGTGGAGTGGGCTATGTATACAAATGCGCGTGCATACACACGGATCCAGGACCTCATGGCCTGGGAAGCCGCCCCTCATGTGTAAAACCCTTCTGGGGCTCTAAGCCCCACAGGCCCCCTTTGTACCACAGAATGCTGCAACGGTCCCCGAGTGCTTCGACATAAAAGCAAAGGCGGTGGCTTCTACCCCCAGCCCTTCGCGCTCAGGCAGCCTCTGTCTGCGCCAGGGCGGGCGCATGCTCAGGCGGCGGCACCACATCCCCCTGTACGTCCCCCTGCGGATGGACCTCGCCGGGCTGGACATCGCCCGGGTGCCCGTGCATGTGCGGCGCGCCCATCTGCTGCGCCTCCATGCCGGGCGCGCCCATCTGCTGCGCCTCCATGCCGGGCGCGCCCATCTGCTGCGCCTCCATGCCGGGCGCGCCCATCTGCTGCGCCTCCATGCCGGGCGTGCCCAACGCGTGGCCCTCCATGGGCGGCGGGCCGCCCAGCGCGTGCATGCCGGGCGTCTGCGGCGCCTGGCCCGGGATGGGGTACATGCCCATGGGCAGCT
>JAABUO010006805.1_pt1 | contig 13083 bp, 14 predicted proteins | sample 5559291 | NCBI WGS metagenome assembly JAABUO01 (sample SAMN10711878, study PRJNA513372) | rock metagenome | isolation source: Antarctica rocks | place: Antarctica: Victoria Land, Finger Mt sud
CGGGTGTTGTCCCGTCGCAAGAAGGGCAGCGCCAATTGCGATCGCGCGCGGCGCCAGGTGGCACGGATCCACCGCAAGATCGCGGACCAGCGCAACGACGTCTGCCACAAGCTGACGCCGGCGCTGGTCAAGAATCACGACGCCGTGTGCATCGAGGACCTGAGTGTCAAAGGGCTAGTGAGAACCAAACTAGCCACGAGCATGATGGACGCCTCGATGGGGACGATCCGGCGGCAATTGACGTACAAGGGCGCCTGGTATCGCACGCCTGTCGTCGCGGTCGGTCGGTTCTACCCGTCGTCTAGGCTGCGCTATGAGTGCGGCTACAAGAACGACGCGCTCACTCTGTCGGATCGCAGGTGGACATGTCCGTCGTGCGAAACGACACTGGATCGTGACCTGAACGCTGCGCGCAACATCAAGCGCGAAGGGTTGCGCCTACTCGCGGCCGGGCAGGCCGAGAGGCAAAACGCTTGTGGAGCCCCTGTTAGACCGCCGATGGCGGCAGTGGGCGTCGAAGCAAGAATCCCCGTCTTTTAAGGCGGGGAGTGTCAAGGGATACGGGCATGCCGCGCGCGCGGATGGTACGCTTCGCCCAGTTGCGCCGCCAGGGTCCCGCGACGGCAACCGAACGCCGTCTCATGCTCGAACAACACCAGCACGCCCTCGCAGAGCGCATGCGGGCACTGGAGGAGCACATGGCCGCGTTGCGCCAAAAGATCGCGCGCGTCAAAGAGGTCGAAGCGCGGCGAGACGCCGCATCTCATCCCGACGATGCCCTCGACCGGAGCGACACAGCCGCCGGCGCCGGCGATGCGGGGACAGAAAAGTAGAAAGTAGGGAGGCACGCGACCCATGGAGTCCATGAATCTGGAGATCACCCTGCGGGTGAACGGGACGGCGCGCCGGCTGTCCATTGACACCCGGACCACGCTCCTGGACGCTCTGCGCGAGCGCCTGGGGCTCACCGGCGCCAAGAAAGGCTGCGACCACGGCCAGTGCGGCGCCTGTACCATTTTGCTCGACGGCCGGCGCGCCAACAGCTGCCTCGCCCTCGCCGTCGCGCACCAGGACGCCGAGATCGTCACCATCGAAGGGCTCGCCGACGGCGACGGCGAGGGTCTGAGCCCGTTGCAGCGGTCGTTCGTCACGCACGACGCGTTCCAGTGCGGCTACTGCACGCCGGGGCAGATCGTCTCGGCGGCCGGCATGCTGCGCGAGGCCGCGGACGGCTGGCCCAGCGCGGTCAGCGCCGATCTTGACGCCGACCACGCCACGCTCGACGACGACGAGATCCGGGAGCGCATGAGCGGGAACCTGTGCCGCTGCGCCGCCTACGCCAACATCGTCCCGGCGATCGCGGAGGTGGCGGGGATGGCAGGGGCATGGGCGGCGGCTGACGGGGCCGAAGCACGGGAGGTGGCGCGATGACCCCCTTCCGCTACGAACGCGCGAACGACGCGTCCGCCGCCGTCGCGGCGCTCGCCCAGGCTCCGACAGGCGCCTTTCTCGGCGGCGGGACCAACCTCGTCGACCTGATGAAGCTGGGGGTCGCGACGCCGGACCTGCTCGTCGACGTGTCGCGCCTCCCCTTCGATCGGGTCGAGCCGCTCCCCGATGGCGGCGTGCGCATCGGCGCCACGGTGCGCAACAGCGACCTCGCGGCCGACCGCACGATCCGCGCGCGCTATCCCGTGCTGGCGCAGGCGCTGCTCGCGGGCGCCTCGGGCCAGCTACGCAATCTGGCCACGACCGGCGGGAACCTCTTGCAGCGCACGCGCTGCGTCTACTTCCAGGACGTTGCCCTGCCGTGCAACAAGCGCGCGCCGGGCAGCGGCTGTCCCGCGCGCGCGGGCTATCACCGTAATCTGGCTATTTTGGGCGCGTCGGAGGCGTGCGTGGCGACGCACCCCTCGGACATGGCCGTGGCGCTGGCCGCGCTCGACGCCGTGGTGCGTGTGCAGGGGACGGGCGGCGCGCGCGCCATCCCGCTCGTCGACTTCTACCGCCTGCCCGGCGACGAGCCGCAACGCGACACCGTGCTCGCGCACGGCGAGCTGATCACGGCCGTCGACCTGCCGCCGCTCGCCTGGGCGGCGCGCTCGCGCTATCGCAAGGCGCGCGACCGCGCGTCGTACGCCTTCGCGCTGGTCTCGGTCGCCGCGGCGCTCGACGTCGAGGGCGGCGTGGTGCGCGAGGCGCGCATCGCCTTCGGCGGCGTCGCGCACAAGCCCTGGCGGGCGACGAAGGCCGAGGCCGCGCTGCGCGGCGCGTCGGCGACCGCGGAGTCATTCCGGCGCGCGGCCGACGCCACGGCCGCGCGGGCGCTCCCCGGCGTCGTCGCCGTGCTCTGGCACGAGAACGCGCCGCGCCTCGCGTCGAGCGACGATCCCGAGCTCGCGGTGCTGCAGTCCGACGCCGTCGCGTACGGCGGCCAGGTCGTCGCCGTCGTCGTCGCCGAGACATCGGAGGTCGCGCGGCAGGCCGCGGACCTCGTCGCCGTCCGCTACGAGGAACAGCCGCACGACGTTACGCTTAGCGCCGACCGCGCCGACCTGTACAAGCCGGAGAAGGTCAACCCCTCCTTCGAGACCGACACCGCGAGTGGCGATGTCGACGCCGCTCTCGCGGCGGCGGACGTCGCGATCGACCATACCTACACCACGCCGGCCTACCACAACAACCCGCTCGAGCCGCACGCGACCGTCGCCGCGTGGGGCGACGACGGCGCGAACGTGACCCTCTACGACGCCAACCAGGGCACGCAGCGGATCCAGGGCGACGTGGCTACGGCGTTCGGGCTCCCGCCCGAGCGCGTGCGCGTTATCGCGCCGTATGTCGGCGGCGCCTTCGGCTCCAAGGCCTTCACGCACCCCCACGTCATCCTCACGGTGATGGCGGCGCGCGTGGCGGGGCGGCCGGTCAAGCTCGCGCTCACACGCCGGCAGATGTTCGCGCTGGTCGGCTACCGCACGCCGACGATCCAGCGCCTGCGTCTGGGCGCGGACCGCGACGGCCGGCTCACGGCCATCGCGCACGACGTCGTGGAGCAGACCGCGACGCTCAAGGAGTTCGCCGAGCAGACGGCCGTGGCCTCACGTATGATGTACGCCGCGCCCAACCGCCGCACCACGCACCGGCTGGCGCGGCTCGACCTGCCCGTGCCCACGATCATGCGCGCCGGGCGAGTGCCCGCGCCTGTACGCGCTCGAGTCGGCGATGGACGAGCTGGCGATCGCCCGCGGGCTCGACCCCATCGTGTTTCGCCTCCGCAACGAACCGGAGACCGACCCCGAGACCGGCCACCCCTTCAGCAGCCGCGGCCTCGTGGAATGCCTGCGGGAGGGCGCGCGGCGCTTCGGCTGGGACGGGCGCGACCCGACGCTGCGCGCGCGCCGTGAGGGCCGCTGGCTCGTCGGGACCGGCGTGGCCGCGTCGACCTACCCGGCGCGCCGCCGCCCGTCGACGGCGCGCATCCGCGTCGATCAAGCGGGGCGGTACACCGTGCTCATCGCCGCCGCGGACATCGGGACGGGAGCCTGGACGGCGCTGACGCAGATCGCGGCGGACGCGCTGGAGGCCCCGCTGGAGTGCGTCACCCTTGAGCTCGGCGACAGCGCGCTGCCGCGCGCGCCCATCGCCGGCGGCTCGATGGGGACCGCGTCGTGGGGGTCGGCCATCGTCGAGGCGGCCCAGAAGCTGCGCGCGCGCCTGCGCGACGAGCACGGCGGCGTTATCCCGTCGGAAGGGCTCGACGTGACCGGTGAGGCCGGGGAGAATCCCGCGGCGCGAGAGTTTGCGATGCATGGCTTCGGCGCGCAGTTCGCGGAGGCGCGCGTGGACATGGACAGCGGTGAGGTGCGCGTGCCGCGCCTGCTCGGCGTTTTCGGCGTGGGGCGCATCATGAACGCGAAGACGGGCCGTTCGCAGTTGCTCGGCGGGATGACGATGGGGCTGTCGATGGCGCTGCACGAGGAGAGCGTGCTCGACCCGCGCGTCGGCGCGTACGTGAACCACGACTTCGCGGAGTACCACATCGCGACCAACGCCGACGTGGGCGCGGTCGAGGTGGCGTGGATCGACGAGGACGACCCGCACGTCAACCTGCTGGGCGCGAAGGGCATCGGCGAGATCGGCATCGTCGGCACGGCCGCCGCGATCGCCAACGCCGTGTACCACGCGACCGGCATCCGCGTGCGCGACCTCCCGATTACGCCCGACAAACTTTTGTGATCATCGTTGGTAGCTAGGATCAACCCGCGGCGGCCTTCGGGTTATTCTTTTCCAAGGGGCCGCCGCTCTGCCACCACGCTAGTTAGAAAGAGGGCGCCATGATCGCAAACAGCCAACTCTTTGCCTCCGCGATAGGCTTGGGCGTCGCCTACAATGCCGCGCCGGGGGCCGTCAATACCGAGGCGTTGCGCCGCGGCCTGGCCCGTGGCTTTCGCCCGGCGCTCCTCGTGCAGCTAGGCGCGCTCATCGGCGACGCGACCTGGGCGGCGCTGGCCTTAACCGGGACGGCGTTCCTCGTGCAAAATAGGTCGTTTCGCTTACTCCTTGGCATCGTGGGCGCGTGTTTCCTGATGCGCCTGGCCTGGAGCGCGTTGCAGGAGGCGTGGAAGGGCGGTCTCCCGCACGCACAGGGACAGGCCGCGCGGGGCGACTTCGCCACGGGCGCCGTCTTCTCCCTGGCCAATCCCTTCGCGCTCGCGTTTTGGAGCGGGATCGGGAGCGGCTTAACCACGACCGGCGTGACACGGCCAGGGAGCTTCGCCGTCCTCTTCACCGGCTTCGTGCTGGGCGCGCTGCTCTGGTGCGTGTTCATCCCCGTCGTCATCGGCTGGGGACGCCGGTTCGTCCGGCCGGCCATTTTCCGAGGGATCAATGCGCTCTGCGGCCTGACGCTGGGGTATTTCAGCGTGCGGCTGTTCTGGACCACTATCCACGCCGTGCTCGATCATCCGTTGGCCGCGCCCCCATCCTTCATGCGCGGGGTGGCGACCATGCGCGGGGGCGACGGCTTGGCCACATGAGAGGTAGTAGCTTGATCCTACCTAATTGGCACGAGGTTACGGCCGCTCGTGCGCGCCGCCGATAGAAGATAGAGACAGGCGTAGTTTATGGAGTACGAGATTGTCGGCGAGAGGAGTAATGACGGAGTTATGGCAAAATCGTATTACAGCACCGTGTTCGCGCGGACAGCCGAGCAGGTCTGGGCCGTCATCCGCGACTTCAACAGCTACCCTCTGTGGTTCGAGGGCGTCGCCGAGAGCCATATCGCGGAGGGGAAGGCGGGCGACGCGGTCGGCGCCGTCCGCGACGTCCGCCTCGGCGACACCAACATCCACCACATCCAGCGGCTGCTCGCCCACTCGGACCTCGACCGGTCCTACACGTATGAATTCCTCCCCCCGTTCCCGTACCCGGTACGCAACTTTCGGGCGACGCTGCGCGTCACGCCGATCGTCGACGGGGACAGGGCGTTCGTCGAGTGGTGGGCGACGTTCGACTGCGCCGCCGACGAGGACGACCACTGGACGGCGTACTTCGCGCGGGAGGTCTTCGCCAAAGGGCTGCGGTCGTTACGCGCCCATCTGGCGGGATGACCGGCGAACGCATGCGCCCCCGTCATCGCTGTCTCAAGAAGAGCACTCGTGACCAACAAGCCCGACCGACCTTAATGACGCGTGTGATGCAAATATTGCCCACCGTAGATCGGACGTGATCGGCGTGCGGGGCCGACTGTGCGGGGCCGGCCCGACCGTGCGGCTCAACGGTATCCCGCGGGCCGGAGCCCGTCGAGGACGATCCCAAGGGTGCGCTCCCGCAGTTCGCCATCCTGCCCGGCCCGTTCGGCAGCCCGGACGGCGCCGACCAAGAGATTCATGACCTCGGGGACGCCTATGTCGCCGCGCACCGTCCCAGCATCTTGAGCGCGGGCGAGGAGCGCCCCAATCCCCTCTCGCAGGCGACGACGCAGCCCCGGGGCGGCCGTGCCGACGTCGACGAAGCCATTGGCCACAAGCTCTGAGTAGGTTTTCTTCGCCTCCACCTCCGCGACCGTGCGCGCGAAGAAGGCGAAGAACGCCGTGGCGGGGTCCCCCTCCGCGGCGAGGGCTTCGACCTCCTCCACGAGCCGCTCCACACGGGCGAGGACGATCGCCTCCACGAGCGCCTCTTTGGTCGGGAAGTGACGGAAGAGCGTGCCGATCCCCACCCCCGCCCGCCGGGCAATCTCCTCCGTGCGGGCGGACGTGCCTTCGGCGGCGAACACGTCCTCCGCCGCTTTGAGCAGACGCGCCCTGTTGCGGCGCGCGTCTGCGCGCATCGGCCTGACCCCTTGCGGGCCACCCGCCTCACACACAGGCGGCCGCGGTGGCGTCATCCCGCGCGCCCCTCACGCGAGGCCCCTTGACAAGCGGAGTTGCCACTCCGTATAATGCAGGCGTAGTGGCGTAGTCATGACTCCGATTATATCGCGGCAGCCATGGGGCCGCCAAACGTGGAGAGCCGCCAAACGTGGAGAGAGGAGTACGCATGAGTGAAACCATCGCCTCCGCCAGCCCGCGAGAGGTCTTCGAGCGCCTGATCCGCGGCGTGTCGGAGAAGAGGTGGGAGGAGCTTCCCGCCCTGTACGCCGAAGACGCGGTTGTCGAGCATCCCTTCGCCATACCCGAACCATCGCGCCTTGTGGGGCGCGAGCAGCTACGTGAGCACTTCGCCGCCGGGGCCGGGATACCCGTGGAGATGGAGGCCCGCAACGTCGTCGTCCATGAGACGAAAGACCCGGAGGTGATCGTCGCCGAGTTCGAATACCACGGGCAGTCGATCACGACCGGACGCACGTTCACGGTCGCCGAAATCTGGGTCGTAAGGGTCCGCGACGGCCGGATCGTGGCCTCGCGCGACTACGGCAACCACCTTGCCTTCGCGGTTGCCACCGGTCGGCTGCCGGAGGCCGTCTCCGCGTTTACCAAGGAGGGGTCTGCATAAGAGAACCTGCTGATGCCCGCGCGATTCCCGGTCCGCGCAAGGTCTTCGAGCGTCTACACGAGAGGGTACGAGACGACTACGACATGGACGGACAGGCCGACCTGTACGCGCCGGACGGTACCCTCGAGTTGCCCTTCGCCCCGCCGGGCCTGCCACGTTGCTGCGGGGCAGGGAGGAGATCCGCACGCTTTTGGTGACGGCAGGGCAGAGGGCGCGGCAGGCCGGACGGCGGATTGTGCGGTACGACCCGGTCGTGGTACACGAGACCGCCGATCCCGAGGTCATCGTCGCGGAGTTCGACCTGCCCGGGGAAGTGGCCGCGACTGGCGAACCCTATCGGATACCGTTCATCCAGGTACTTCGGGTTCGCGACGGTGAGATCGTTTCGATGCGCGACTACTTCGACACTCGGGCGATGTCCGAGGCGCTGGGCGCCTCTGTCGGGTAGCCGCGCTACGCAGGTTGCCAAAGGGAGTCCGTAGGTAGAGCCGGCTCTATCTACGGACTCCCTCGCATCCCTGGCACGCCTCCGCGGTACGCCATGCTCAGCCCTTTGCCAGCATCCATGCCGCCTGTCTCATGAGAACGGACAGCGGCCCTGTGCGATACTCCACACGGGCGTCTCACCCGTCGATGGGCGTCCTTGACGGGTGACGGTGAGGGGAGGCGCGCCCGGCCGGCACGAGGGGCGGGACTCTCACCGTCGCCGCGTGCGTCATCGATGGGGACGGGGTTAATCACGAGGGCAGAGGAGACGGGAACAATGGCGATTCGGGTATGCGTGGCGGGCGCGACGGGCTGGACTGGACGCGCGGTGGCGGGCGCGATCTTGGCGTCGAGCGACTTCCAGTTAGTGAGCGCCATCGCCCGCCGGCAGGCGGGGGTGGACATCGGGGTGGCTCTGGGGCGCGAGGAGGTCGGTGTGCCCATCGTCGCCTCGCTCGACGAGGCGCTGGCGACGCCTGCCGACGTGTTGATCGACTACACAGGGCCGGATGCGGTGAAGGCCCACATTCTCGCCGCCTTGGACGCGGGGCTACGGGTCGTCGTCGGGACGTCGGGGCTGACGGCGCGCGATTACGAGGACATCGAGCGACGGGCGCGGGAGCGCCGCCTGGGAGTCATCGCGGCGGGCAATTTCTCCGTCACGGCGGCCCTGGCCAAGCACTTTGCCCTGATCGCGGCCCGCCACCTGCCGTCCTGGGAAGTCGTGGACTATGCGAGCGCTGACAAGGTCGACGCGCCGAGCGGGACGACGCGCGAGCTGGCCGAGGAGTTGGCCACTGTCGCCCCGAATCGGCTTGACGTCCCCCTTGATCGGACCCACGGTCCGAGGAAGGCGCGTGGGGCGACCATCGACGGCACGCAGGTCCATTCGGTCCGTCTGCCCGGTTATGTTATCGCCTTCGAGACGATCTTCGGGCAGCCCGACGAGCGCCTGACCATCCGCCACGATGCCGGGTCGGGTGCGGGGCCGTATGTGGGTGGCACGCTGCGGGCGGCACGTGAGGTGCTGGAGGTGACCGGATTGGTGCGCGGCTTGGATCGACTCCTCTTCCCATCGTGACGTTGTTTCCGGAGCAGCGCGGTTCGTCCAGCACGACGGGCTTGGACTCGCAGATGGTCGTTTCTCAGAACTCGAATCGTGGCGATGATTGGCTCAGTACCGTGGTTTTGGGGGTGACGGACCACACGGCGTTGAGCTCGTCGGCGAGCGCGGCCGTCAGTCTCTGGACATCCGCGGAGGCCGATCCATGCATCGCTTCCGCGACGATCAAGACAGCGGTTGTCGTATCCCGCACGGCCGAATAGCCGCTCTGCCGATTGGTCCAGCGCCGGGCGTGCGCCCGCCCCGCGTTGTCCGCGAAGACGACTTCGTGGGCGTCAGGATGCTCTATGTCGCCGGAGAACGTCACATAGTTTTCGTCGCCGGCTGCGTAGCGCACTTCGAGATACTCCGCGATCTTGGATACATCGAACACGGCCACCGGGATGGCGAACGCGAGTGAGATCGCATTGCAGAGATCGATCAGCGGGTGGATCTGTGGGAGGGATCCCTCTTTCTTGAAGCGTCGCAACAGCGACTCTGAAGCGCAGCGATACTGCGTGGGCTTGAGCCCCATCCGTGAGAAGGCGCGTCGCCACGCCTGTATCTCGGGCAGTTCCCCTTCCGAGGTGCGCGCGAGTCGCGATGCCGCGATGGCATTGAACGTCGCAACCCGAGAGACGACAGACACATCCGTGGTTATGCCCTCGGCGAAGAGCACACCGGGGACAAGCTCCGGATAGTCTCTCCATATCTCACGCGAATGCTGGACATACATGAGGTTTCTTTACCGATCGGGTAGCGCGAGTCTGACGCCGAGCGCGACAAAAGAACCGGCGAACACACGGCGCATCCAGGTCATCACCCGTGGGCGTGAGACGACGTGAGTCCGCACCGAGGCGGCGAACACCCCATAGCCGACGAAGACGACGAACGTAAGCAGCATGAAAACGGCGCTCAACTCCACCATGTGTAGGGACGCGCCCGGCTCATGGGCGTTCACGAATTGGGGCAGGAAGGCGAAGAAGAAAATCGTCAGTTTCGGATTGAGGATATTGATCAGGATGCCGGACATGATCACCCTGGTTGCCGAGCGCGGGGCGGTCTCCTCCTTCACCGTTAGGGCGCTCGTGTCCCGGAACGTTCTCCACGCCATGTAGAGGAGATAGGCCACGCCCAGATAGCGCAGGGTCTGAAACGCCAATGCGCTCGTGTGGAGCAGGGCCGCGAGGCCCGTGATCGTCGCCACCATGGGCGGAACGATGCCAAGGGTGCAGCCGACCGCGGCGACGATGCTGGCGCGGGTGCCGCGCGAGAGGCCGGCCGCCAGCGTATAGAGAACGCCGGTGCCGGGTGTCGCGACGATAATGAGCGCGGTCAACAGAAACGCGACGCTCACGGCGGCCCTCCTATCTTTCTCCACCTCATATGCTTCCCCCTCCCACGAAGAACACCCCGTCAGGGTACCATAGCCACGACGCCTCTAGCGATTGCATGATCGACGGTGCCGGGGTCGAGGCAGTCCCCGGAGGCGCCGTTGGCGATCTATGCCGCCGGCGCCCTGTCGGGCTGGCCTGAGGACGGCCGCTCAGGCCGTCCCGCTCGCGGCGGCCGCAGCCTCTCGCGGCGCGCCGTCCTCGGTCTCCGTGCCCGCGGCGGTGGCCCGCGTCTCGCGCGTGAGCAAGGCGCGCTTCCGCTCCACGCCCCAGCGATAGCCGCCGAGGCCGCTGTCGTCCCGCACGATGCGATGGCAGGGGGTGACGAGGGCCACGGGGTTGCCGGCGCACGCTTGCGCCACCGCTCGCGCGGCCGTCGGCTGGCCGATGGCTCGCGCTACCTGGCTGTACGAGCGCGTGCTCCCGTAGGGGATGGCCCGCAGCGCCTCCCACACGCGTGATTGGAAGGCCGTGGCCTGCACGTCCAGGGGCAGGTCGAGCCGGGACGGCTGGCCGTCCAGGTAGCGCGCCACGGCGTCGGCCCAGGGCCGCGGGGCGGCGGCGTCCCGCCGGATGGTCGCGGCCGGGAATTCGTCCTGGAGCGTCCGCTCTAGCGCGGTTGGGGACTCGCCGAAGCGGACGGCGCAGAGGCCGCGCTCCGTCCCCGCCACCAGAAGCCAGCCGAGGGGACTATTTATGGTCGTGTAGGTGATATCCATTCCTATGCCTCCTTTGCGATACGTGGTCGGGGTCATGCCCAGGCGCGCGGGCGCCTGCGTGTAGAGTCCGCTGCTCGATCGGTAGCCCGCGCCGTACAGCGCGCCGCTCACGGCGTCGCCCTCTTTGAGTTCGGTCTTGAAGCGATCCAGGCGGCGGGCCGCGACATACTGTCGCGGCGTGATCCCCACGGCGGCCTTGAACAGGCGCTGTAGGTAGGATGGGCTGAGGCCGATGTGCGCGCCGAGGGCGGCGAGGGTCACCCGGTCATAGGGATGATCCTCTGAATTGGGGTTCCTCGATCTCATCAAGGAGAACGCTTCAAGAGTAATCTGCTGACCAATCGCTCATCTCTCCTGTCATCGGTCGGCGGGCGAGCAGGCGCGGCTCCCCCGGTTGGCACGCCGCGGAACCAAGCGCAGGCGCCCTTGGGACACGGCGACGCCCAGGATGACGATGACGGCGCCAACGGGTTCGTACCAGGCTAGCTTTTCTCCGAGCACGATGACGCCCTCCACCGTCGAGAAGAGTGGAATGACATAGGTGACCGTCGAGGCGACAGTGGCCCCGGCGTCCCGGATCAGTCCGTAGTTGAGGATGTAGGCGATCCCCGTCCCAAGCACGCCGAGAACCACGACACTGGCGATGACGGGCACGGGAGGCAGGGACGCGGGGAGGCCGGCGAGCAGCGGTGTCACGAGGGCGAGTTCGACCGTGCCGCAGAGCACTTGCCCCGCCGCTAGGACGACGGTGGACTCGGGCCGGCCGGCGAGATACTTCCTGGTATAGGGGAAGCCCACGCCGTAACTGACGGCGGCGCCGAGACAGGCCAGGTTGCCGACGAGGGCCTGGCCGCCGAAGCCCTGCCACACGCCGAGCACGACCAGGACCCCGAGGAAGCCGAGGGCGAGGCCCGCCGCGCGGGCGGCGCTGGGGCGCTCCTCGCGCAGCATCAGGAGAGCGAGGGGGAAGGCGAACAGCGGCGGCGTCGCGTTCCAGATGCCGGCCAGCACCGAGGTCGTGTGCAGCTCGCCATAGGCGAACAGAGTGAAGGGCAGGGCATTGAGCAGGAGCGCGGCCACGGCGAGGTGCCCCCACACGCGGGGGGCGCGCGGCAGTCCCTCGCGCCGCGCCGCGAGGATGAGCAGCAGTGTGGCGGCGCCGAAGACCATCCGCCCGAGGGTCACCTGCACGGGACGGAGCGCCCCATCGCCGACCTTGATGAAGAGGAAGCTGGAGCCCCAGATCGCCGCGAGCAGCACGAACCGCACCGGCCACGGGATGGCCTCGTTCTCTTCTTCTGACATGACGGTGTCCTTTCGTGATGGGACAGCGGGCGAGGATGTCCGGATCGATCAGTAGCGACGCTCCTGAGTGTCTCCTCCATAGGGACGCGCGAGGGACGCGCGGATTGGTAGGCGGCGCCCTGCTGGGCCGTCCACGCGGCGTACCTGTCGGGGAGGCACACCGCGCACGGCCGGTAGCCGGCCGCGATGGCCGTGGCTTCGTCGGCGAAGAACACGCGCTGCGTGACGTAGCCGCCGCGCTCAATCGCGCGCAGGGCGGCGCGGCAGTCCAGCCGCCCATAGAGCTTGCCCCGTCGGTTCCCGCCATACAGCCCCGGCGTGGCGCTCTGATAGGGGCGGCCGTCCGCGCCCAGCAGCGTATACTCCTTCCGGTGGGCGCCGGCCATTAGGCGGCGTCGTGGAAGACCAGGCCGAGGGTGTGCCGCAGGCCCGAGCGGACCGCCGACACGCCGTGGCGCACCGGCGCCGCGGACCAGCCGCGGGCGGACACGACCGGACGGTCGCGGGTCGTGAAGATCAGGCCGTGGCCCTGCTGGAGCTGGGTGACCGTGCCGCGGGATTGCGCGCGCGGGCGCTGCTCCACGAGCAGGAACTCGCCGCCGATGTAGTCGACGTCGGGCGCGTCGAGCCCGATCACGACCTGCAGCGGGAACACGAGGTCGCCGTAGAGGTCGCGGTGCAGCGCGTTCCAGTCGTTCTCCTTGTAGCGCAGCAGGATCGGGGTCGGCTTGGTCTGGCCGGCCGCGTGGCACAGGTCCAGCCACGCGTCGAGCGTGTCCGGCCAGGGGGCGGGCCTGCCGAGCTTGCCGGCCCAGTCGCGCGCGATGGGCAGCAGGCGCGGGTAGAACGCTTGCCGCAGTTGCTCCACCACCTCTGGGAACGGGCTCTTGAAGTAGCGATACTCCCCCGACCCGAACCGATATCGGGCCATGTTGATCGTGGAGCGGAAGCGTTCCGCCTCATCGTACAGGGCCGCGATGGAGCGGCACTCCCGCGGGGTCAGGATCCGCGGAGTCTGCGCGCACCCATCGGCGTTGACCTCGTCCACGCGGGCGGTCCAGTCCGCGCCGTCCACGCGGGCGGT
>JAABUO010006806.1_pt1 | contig 13082 bp, 17 predicted proteins | sample 5559291 | NCBI WGS metagenome assembly JAABUO01 (sample SAMN10711878, study PRJNA513372) | rock metagenome | isolation source: Antarctica rocks | place: Antarctica: Victoria Land, Finger Mt sud
CAAAATTTTCTGACCTCTAAAGAGCTGCATAAGCATTCATGCCTATTGACTGCATTGAGCATGGAAGTTAAGCAAAGAGAAGGCAATGCCTGGGGTATTGCACAGGAACGTGTGAGGGGCAGGGAGTATGACGAACTCATTGATGAGCTGATTGTGGCCTTGAGGGAAAGGTATGGGGCCAACTTCATCCTTCACTGGGAGGACTTCAATGTGCGCAACTCCTTCCGCTTGCTGGACAAGTATGTGGCTCAGGTACACTGTTCAAGCCCTTTCATCATAGACTTGTCATGTATCAGCACACTCACAGCAATGCACAGCGTAGTGATGCTGATCGCCTGTTGCAACAGGCCAGCACATGAATGATGTCATCATGCATGTCATGGTTAGTCTTGACAAAGAGAGCATGTGTGTTGGTTGAATGCTCAATGCTTGCTGCACATCATTGAAATGATGCAATATGCATCATGCAATATATATATCATAAGCATATGTCACCATGACACCTCCAATTATGCCACAGATCGGCAATCTGCTTCCATCACTTGTTAGCAAGGCCATCCTCCAGGCTGCAACTGTTGTCTGGAGCAGGCAGAGTGAGTCAACTCAGCAGTGTGATCTGCAATCTGGTGCTACAATGCAATTCTGAGCTGTGCTGCATGTGCCTGTGAAGGGTGTGTGTACCTTCAGTGATGACATCCAGTCCACAGCAGCAGCAGTGGTAGGGGCAGTCTATGGTGCCCTAAGGCTAGATGGGGTGCCCCCTCTCAAGGAGCAGGTCTTCCTCTTCTTTGGGGCTGGCCAAGCCAATATTGGCACAGCCCGCCTGCTGGTTGCAGCTCTGATTGATGAGGGCCTCACAGAGGCTGAAGCCAAGAAGCAGATGTGGCTGTATGACTCCAAGGCAAGTCAGCTATTGACAACAACCTATTCTGTCTCCAACTGCTGTCCATAGCAGGGAGACATAGAACAAGAAGATGAAGAGATGTCATGACAGACCCTGGTCTGTCAAGCTGCGGCTGCATTTGCCTGATGGTCTTGTCCGTCCTATGTTGTAATGGCTGTCCCAAGCACAGTCAAGCTTGCTACTGTTGCAGCATGCAATGAGCTATACCATTCAACGCCATGTCACAGGACATGCTTACCTCTTGGAGATGTCAAAAGTTCTCCTGTTGGAGAAACATCTGTTGCGTACTGGATATCTAAACAGAGCAATGCTGCGTGACTAGTATCTTGCATTTCTACTTTACGGAGATGCTTTAGATCCTACAAAAGTCCGCATATTGGGCCTGACAGTATTGCCTGGTCTTGTGTGCACATCACAAAGCATACAGCCTTCACTGCATGATCTCAACACACTCACCAAGTAGGCTTCTTGGTGTGACTCATTTGTGTCCAGGAGCGTATCTTCTGATTGTTGACAGTTTGCAGGGGCTGGTGTATCAAGGCCGCCCCACAGGGCGGCTCACACCCCAGAAGATGGAGTTTGCACGCTCTGCCTCTGAGAGTGACAAGGTACCGAGTGGCGGCAGTCTGCTGGATGCCGTGCAGCAGCTGCAACCATCGGCCCTCATTGGGGCTGCTGCCAAGCAGAACGCCTTTACTGCTGACACAATCAAAGCCCTCACCAAGGTCGGCAGTTCTGCCCCCTCTGCAAGGACATGGCTGCTGCAATTGTTGTGATTCCCATTCTGGGCCTGTCAAGTTGTTCAAATTTCCAGCACTGTTAAGTACCGTGACATTCAGTAGCTGTGCAGAAGTAAGCATGTAGCATCCTTTGCAAGGCAACATCTGGACAGCCTGAATGACTTACGGTCACCCCAAGATGGTGCTGCTACAGCTGTGCATGAGGCTCCAAACCATCTGATGTATATCATTCCACTCAGTGTCACAATCCTGCTCAAGAAAGATGCTGACGTCGTCACCTTCCATCAGAACACAAGCTTGCTGAGGTGTCATAGTACCACCTGTCACCCTGTGGTGTCACATTACTTGAACTCTCTTTCAGAAGGTGTCTGTTGATTCGCACAACAGCTTTTATGCATGGAGTCCAATGACCATAAAGAAATTGATTGGGAGATTGAGTATCTTCATGCCATCCTGCCCTCCCTGACCCACACTTAGGAAATGTGGTAACTAGGCTGCAGTGACTGCAGCAGGACCACTTTGCACAGATGGTGACACACCAATACCTCATCCCCTTCCACGCACAGCTGAAAAATGGGAGCAAGTAGTAGCCTGTGCAGTGAGCTGTCAAGGGCTGACTCATCAGAAACATGGCATGAAGCTCATGGCAGAAATTGCATCACCGTCAATTTGATCTGCCTACGCAATGCTTTGTCAAAAGGCATGGCGAACAAGGCTGATGATGCAGGGTGTGCAAAGCCGGTGGGGGCGGGGCAGCAGACCCATTGTGCTGGCCCTGTCCAACCCCTCTGAGGTGGCTGAGTGTACAGCTCAGCAGGCCTATAACTGGTCTGGAGGCAAAGCTGTATACGCCAGTGGCACTGCCTTTCCTCCCTTCCAAACTGAGGAAGGCATGAATGTCCCAGCACAAGCCAACAACTCTCTTATCTTTCCAGGTGGATTTACTTGAGCGCCCCTCTGCATGCAGCTGCAAACGCAAGATGGAAACTCTACATGCAACAGAAATGTCTTTGCTCTGCAATAAAAGTCGCATGTCTCGCTGCCTCTCTTGCATAGCATTAGAATCTGCCGTTGCTGGGCCATGGCACCTGTTTTTGACATGCAGCAGTTTTTTGACGTGTGGTTTTGCTGTGTGGCACAGGAGTCGGGCTGGGCTGCATAGCCGCAGGTGCCAAGCAGATCACACCTGACATCATGCTGGCAGCAGCCAAAGCAGCTGCTATCAAGCTCACAGCTGAGGAGCTTCAGCAGCAGTCAATCTTGCCTGAAGTCAATCGCATCAGGTGAGGAGGCAAAGCAGCAATGTTAGCCTGCGTTAGATTGCACAGCAGTGCTACTCACCGTTGACTGCTGCTAACAGGACAGCTGCAGAGAGACAAACTGCAGGAGCTTCCTGTGCAGTCAGCTGCGCCTCAATGCCAGAGGCTCAGCACTAAACCTCATTGTGTGTGTTGCAGTCAAGTAGGGCTGGGTGTGGCAGCGGCAGTTGCATGCTGCATCAAGGCTACTCAGCATGCTGGCGAAGCTGCTACACAGGTCGCAGCCTGTTTACCTGCAACAGCAAATGTGCTTGCTGACAAGGACGCCTTCAGGAAAGCAGAACACTGTATTGCAGGGATGCAGTATAACCCTTTCTCACCTCAGTATGACTGACGACTTGAGCACATGTCAGTCAATGCCGCTGAGGCAGCTGCTAGCTTTTCATTCATTAGCCCATCTGCAAATTGGACTAATTGGCAATTTGAAGTTGAAGTATCTTATCTGAGTTGTGCCTCATTTTCAAACCTACCTCGTCACATCAGTACGTCATTTATACAATCAGTGCAAGACGCAAGATATGCCACTGTCACACTGCCTGACTCTGTGACACAACACCTTCCGACCCCGCATGATAACAAGCATGTGTGATGCAAAGACGATCATTGGGTGACTCATACTTTATGAGTGACACTATGTTGAACAAGGTGAATTATGCTGGCAATATTCAATATAAATCTTGTTGCATTTGCAACATTGCAAGTCGGCATGCAGAACTCGAACAAACCAAATGCTGAGGTGAGACGTGAATGGCTCCCACTTCAAAAACTGTTATGAACTTTTCGAAACTTTCGGAAACAAGCTACATTGCAAAGCCCCTTGATGCTTTCTTCACTTATTGGCTTGGGAGTTCCCTTGTGCCAATGTGATACGGGTTATAATACAAAGCAGCATTCAACAGATTGACGTGCATATGTGGGCGGTAGCAGTACTGGCAGTACTGGTGCGTGTATTGATGAATAGCCTCAGAAGCACACTGCAGTCCCCATTGCAATCAGCAAGCTTTGCACAGCCTGAAAAACCCTGCTGGCAGAGTCAAACTGGACTAGTGTATACATCCTTTACTTGAGTGCAGTGGACGCGGGCCAATTGAACAACTTCATATCAGTGGGACGTTGTGCCATGGAGTGCTTCTTGTTGTGGATTGATGAACAGCTCCCTGCATTGACCAATGGTGTCAATAGGGCTGTTCACTGCGTGACCAATGGTCTTAGGACTTTGAAAGATCTCGTAATCATTGCCTCCCTGCAGCAAAGGGACATTGTCAGGTCAGCCTATGTCAGCGTTGTACTCAAGAGTACTGTGAACACAATGTACAAAAAGGAGTGTACAGAGACATGCAGTGATGATTAGTTGCACACCTCATACGTCTTGTCTCCAAAGAAGTGGATCTCATCATACTCCTTCTCAACATACTGTAAGCAGAAGGTCTTGTCCCATCCTTGAGGGAAGATATCAAAGCTGATCTGTCCTCCTATGGAGTATGTGAGCCCAAGGTGGCCGAACTTCTTCTTGAGGGCTTCGATGAATTTCTTCCTGAAAAACCAGGCATCCCATATTGTGCTCTTAAAAGAAAGGCACATAGCAATGCTTGGAACTGCGGTAGCAATCAGATGGCGCCTAAGCATAATTGCAGATTACAGGCAAGATGCATCAATGCAGCAAGCACATTGTAATTGTTGTGCTTCTTGACGAGGAGCCAGACGCCAAAGAAGGCATTACAAAACAGTGGCGTTGAAGAAGTAGGTGATGGTTGTACCTGACTCCAGCTCCTTGGTCAAACCTTTCAAACTCATCCCTCTCCTCTTGACTGCAGTTCCTGCCAATTGGTGAGACATTGAGCATGCCATTTCTAAACTCAATAAATGTGCCACGTTTGATTGGAATGTCTAGGTCTGCTACATAATGCAGTATGTAGTTCAGCAATTCTTTGAGCTTGTCTTCGCCTAGCCAGGTCTTCAAGCTCTCAGTGGCAAGAATCTTTCCCTCTTTGTAGGCCACGAGACCGTTCTCAGCAAAAAAGAAATCGACCTGGTCCTTCGCTGCATTCGGGTCATGACCATTAGAGGTTTTCTGGCAAACTACAAGCAGACACTGAAGTGACAACGGCAGTGAGAGCGTGCTATGAAGCATACCGTTGGCTCCTAATTGCTCGCAGATCTTCACCTCGTCTGATCCGCCCACAATACCAACTTTGACGTACTGCACAGAGAAAACGCAGCATAAGTGCGACGCTGGCCCTGGTCCATGATCAGCCACAAGTCGAACGGACCTCGCGCAGTTCTTGGAGGAAGGCTAGAGTAGCTGGGTCGGCTGCCTACACAATGTTTAAAGTGTGAGCTGCGGCATGATCCCAGTCTGCGCGGACTGCCAGGTGCTTACCTTGCGAGCCACGGACAAAGTGCCATCGACATCAAAAAGAGCTATCGTCCGATGACGGCTCCGATGCTCTACCTGCACCATGGTTGTGACAATGGAGCGCAGTCGGCGGATGTCAATAGCCAGCAATGAGTACGCGCACTGTTTGTCTCGGTCAGACCAAAGGGTGCGCTCTGCGGCAACGCACATGGCGAAGAGGACGAAAGGGGATGCATGCAGGATGCATGCATGCAGGGCTGGTGAATCAGTGAATCAGTGAATCATGGTCAGGCATGTATCTGAAATCCATTCAATCAAGGAAAGGTCAGGCATGGTTCTTTGAGCTGCCACTCATCACTTATCCATGCATACCACAGAAATACCATGCTCAAACTCGTCTTTGCCTTCTTGCAACTGGACTGTACTTACCTTTAACTTAAGGCTATAGACCACTCACAGTGTATGTAGTCTACGCATACAGCCTTGAAGCTCATGATCATATAAGCCTTTCTGATCTCAGGAGTATAATCAGAGTGAACTGATTATGTAGCAGCCATGTAGTCGCAATGCACCTTACAGTTACTCCATGCAGTTTGCGAACAGTTTCTTGGGACTATCATGCTAAGCGTATCTCAAAAGGGTGGACTGATGCCAGAACCACTTTCCTAGTGCTCAATGTATGGCAAAACGCAGCCTAAATTTGAGTTTCAACAAGCAGTTGAATCATTGTGATAGTTTCAAAGAAAAAAGAAATAAAAAGCTCCCTTCCCATACTCTGAGGGATGATGACCTTCATTTGAATCCGACCTTTGACCAGGTGATTGCGCTATACTCACAAATCAGCATATGCATGCAAGCAAACACTACAGTTCACGCTACAAGCACATAATAGGCTAGCAGCAGCAAGTCTGACTTAGGACCTTTGGCATATGGCTTTGGACAAAAATTGATAACTATTGAATCTAGGCACACTCATAATACTGTGTCAATAAGCACTGCCAGCCGCAGCAAAATGTTCGTGACAGATCAGATCAGACATTCAACTCTTGCTCAGATGTATCCATCATCTGCATCATCTACAGTTGCCAGTATTGAGCTGAAGACACAAACGTCAACATCATTGGACGACTGCGTGCTTGCTTGTTGTGCCTCCAGCTTCTGTCGCCTCTTCTTCAGCATCTCAGCGTTGAAGTCATGGTGAAAGAAGTTGGTGTGTCGGCGGCAGTAGTTCCTCACCATCCACTTGTCATTGGGCCGGCGGGTCAGCACCTTGATCATCTTGTCCGCATCCTCCCTCTCCTTACGAACAGCTGCTGCCACAGCTTCAGCCACAGCCTTCTCTGCTTCAGCTCTGCTGATGAAGTCATCAGCAGCAGTCTCCTGCATGACAGGCAAAGCATTAAGCAACCTGCTTGCACATTGCAACACTTGCTCAACTCTGACAGCTCACCACTGCTGCTGCCAGAGCCATATTTATAGTCATATCTGGTTCAGCATCACAGTAAGCACCATGTGTGGAACAAATGCAACTTCACATGCACAGCAGTCACAGAAGCAGGGAGCACAGTACAGCAATCCAAGTCACATATGCATTGTCCAGTAAGCAAAGGAGAAAAGCAAACCTGAGGCGCATTGTGTGCAGGCTCTACAGGGTTGGTTGCCTCAGGAGACGCTGAGAGGGAAGTCTGACTTGAGACAGGTGAAGGTGATAACTGCTGTACAGCTGCAGCAGGTGAAACATCAGAGGTGTACAGGCGCTGCTGAGTCAGCTGACCAACACCCATCAAAACCACATCCCGGTTGTTGCTGCCAATTCTTGCTGGCTGGGGCTCGTCGCTCCACACAATGATGTCGTTTGCAACAGGTATTGGCATGAGCGCCCACTGGTTCATGATACTGCAAATGCTGCGCTTGACTTGTGGACAGGCATTTGGGAGAGAGTGCGCCTCAGCCAGGAGCACCAGTGTGTCCTCAAGGCATGGTGACTTGGCCACAGGGATCATCCTTGCAGTCTGGAGCAAGACCTCTATATGAGGGAGAAGGTTGACTAGTTGCTGCGTGGCACAGGCTGCATGGATGAGGTCACCCATGTTGTACTTGCAGCTGACAATATTTGTGTCAAGGCCAGAGCTGCCCCTGAAAGGCCACACGCCAAGCACGTCTGCACTTGCTGCGTGCTGCAGAGCTGCGCTGAACTCTGCCATGTCCACCTGAGCTGACTCACCCTCATGCAAGACAGCCACCATTCTGCCATAGATCTGCTGAACTGTCTGCTCTTGCTCCTGCATGCAGTCACTGTTTCAGTACAACCTCAACTGCAGTGCTGGGCCAAAAGAGTGCTCCTTCACTGTAAGCAGCCGTCTATCACCATCACAGACAAAGCAGTCAGGTGACTTCAACCCATTTCGACAACGTCACCTACCATTGTTGCCTGGATTAGCGGACGGTTCTCGTCCTGGTCCTCTATTAGCACGCCAGCAGCATAGTGAGCCATTCTTGGAGCCTCCTCATAAAAACTGTCATCCAAAGCGTTTGCAATGGATGGAGAGCGTCTGGTAGTCAAGGCAGACTGATGCTTGGATTGCCGGCGAGTACCAGGATTCACCTGCATAGCGAGCAGTTCAACATCACACCTTGTCCAGATTACTGAAAGATGCCGTGGCAGAGAAATGCAAGTTTGCTGCACACCGTACGCATCACTGAAACATCTAATCACATAGCGCGATAGACCGTACGGCATGCACATCAGTACACGTGCGGGTTACCTTGAAGACTGTTCTATTATTTGACGGTCTTTCGAAAACGGCACCTTTGACCTTCTTAAAGCCAGAGGCAAGAGCGCTGCGAAAGCCCATCATGCAGCAACGCAGGAACAAAACACAGCCAGAAGCACTGGCGGGATGTCGGCCGTGTCCGCAAGCATGCCACTGCTCAGTGAACAGAGCTCGTGCACACCGGAATCCAGCTCGGAATCCCAATCCCGGGCCAGATCCCGTGCCAGATTCCAAACTAAACCCCGGACATCGTCCATGCGTGCGTGTGTCCTATGGATGCACTGGTTTTTTCCCGAGAGGTATGAATCCGATGACCAATTCCCGAAAGGATACACTGGTTTGCAGAGCCTGACAAATGCGTGGATCATGTTGTGGTGCAGATCAGCCTAGCCGGGCTGGCATACAATAAGCTCAACTGTTTTCTCTGCTCGCTTTTGCGAGGCTTTGCAGCAGCAGCGCTAGCAGCAAGAACAATTTGGCCATGTCAGTCATAGTGCCCACATCTTGCAGGCCACCTCTCAGTTTGCTTTGCCGAACAGGGGGGGCAGGATGTGTATATCTGTGCAGGTCAGAAATATATCACGGCACAAACACTGATTTTGTCTGTTACTACGCTGACGTATGTCTGTGTCAGAAAACTTTGCCACCATTGGAGACTGCAGTGCAGAGCTTTGAGCCTTGACCCAAACTTAAGGCATCAAAGCAAAGATCTGTCTTTGTAGTGGGTCTTGCACTGCATGAAAATCTTTCTAGCTGACCTCCCTCAAACTTTCTGACATCGAGGATCAAAAGTGCTGGAGAAACCGTAATCTGGACCAAGTCATCCTTGCTGCAGTGCCTGTCTTCACAGCAAAAGCCAGTCAGCTGCTTCAGCAACTTCTCTGAATGTGCAGACATCTTTTAGCCTGGTGAAGCAAATGATCAGGGTAGCACAGGCTTTACAAGGGGCAGATGAGCTGCAAGCCTACCTGCAAGTGGTAATGGGCTTCACAGAGGGGCACAAAGAGGTGACTGACAAGTGGAGTAGGTACCCCCATAGGAACAAGATTCTGGGCAGAAGCAATACACACAAAGAAGACGAGGGAAATGACAGCTCTATTTCTCACTTCTGATTGAAATCAAGTCTTGCACACTTTTGGCATGCCTAAAGTCAGCGTGACAGCAATCAGCATTATGCTGAATGTACAAACACATGTGGTCTTCTCAATCCCGAAATTTCAGTCAGCGACTCTACTCTCCATGACTGTAAATATAGCCTCCGAGATGCATTTCAATGCATTGCGCAGCCACACAACCTTGCTTGACTGCATACTGTATTTGATGCAGTACCTCTATGTTCCAGGAAATTTACCAAGCTCTGCAAACTAGTGTACCCTTGGGAAGGTGTATCTGAGATCCAATATATCAAGGAATCCCGAAATATTTATTCGTGTCTAACAAACACATTGGTTTGTTGGTGTGTGTAGAGATGAATCGCAGATCTGGTGCCACCTAAGTCTGAATCACTACCTTAGTGTTGATGCATCAAGCAGCCTGGATAACAGCATAGGTCAATGCCAGTATGATAATCACACCTGAAATTGGTAGGCCATCATCAATATTGTGTATTAAACAGCATGCAGCAGCAGCTTGGGGGTGGCCATATAGCGATTCGGACAAAGTCGGTATGCTGTTGACAAGCTGAATTTGACGCAGACAATATGTCACACACGGACGTGCTGCAGACGCTGGCATGCAAATAGATCGGTTTACTTGTCAGGTGATCAGTGATCCAGCGCTGCCGATACAAGAAAGCCAAACAACCTCCATCACGGGCTGCTCGTGACAGATTATGAGCGCGCAGCCGGTGAGGTTCTTTCCCGCCGAGCCAGGCGCTCGTCTGCTCACAGCCTGGCCAAGCAGCCTGGCACTGGACCAGGTTTTCCCGCGTCCCATACTCAGCAGTATGCCTGAACAGTCCCATTGACTTATTGCTTGTGCCTTTGAACTGTTGATCCTTGCCTAACATCACATCTGGCCTATCACCACTGATAGGACTACCAGGGGACAAACATCACTTCTGAAGCCCAACAGCTTGCTTATCATCACTTGTCGCCCAACAAGCAAGCCAAACATCACTACTTGCCCATCTTGCCCATGGGATGCGCTGCTGGCCCCGGTCCTCGTCCGGCATCCTGGGAACACCTTGATAGTCCAGGTGGCTAAGAGGCCAGCACTTGCCCACCAAGTTGCCAATTACCACTAAACCCATTCAGTTCTATCATCCAGAATCTGACCTGGTTCAAATTCCAATGCTGGAGCAATCAGGCAACGAGTGACTGTGTCACATATGATGAAGAAGTGAGTGAATGTATGCCTTGCACTTGTCAAGCAATTCTGAGTGCAATACCATCACGCGGCCATTGCGAGTGTTACGTTGACGCCAGCAAGATACAGCAAGGCCATGCATATACCATGTCTGACATTGGACACTCACATGTCTTTCCTACTGTGCAAGCACAACCTGCTGTCACTGCGTTGGTGAGCATGCTCAGCGAGCATCATCACGATTGACTTTGCAAGTGCTGCTCAAACATCACTAGAGCAAATCACACATCTGCTATTGAGAAAGGATGAAGCACCTGCTCAGCTTCTAATCTGATGCAGTACTGAACACTAGTGCAAGAACGTGAACTGTCTTGGCGTCACCAGCTATGCCCCTGGCAAGTGCACATGCATAAGTGAGGGTAAGAAGCTGCATACAATGTAGTGTCATGCATTGCCTTAAATGCAATGCCTTTCATCCCAAGACCTATCTATTGATATGCGAGCTAGCTGTTGCTGCCATGTTAAATGCTCACACGACGTGCATTCTTTCCTTCATGATTCATCGACACATTAATGACGTCACACATTCCCACATTCATCTCGACGCCACACAACCCTAAGGCGGCCTAAATTCATGAGGCCATACAAACAAAATATGCGTGTACGTGTTGCCGGCAGCAATGCATTATGGCTCTGAATGCCATTGCTTGATTTGGCATTGCAATAGTTGCTTATTCTTTTCATATCTGGGTGAGCTGCTGATCAGAACAGCAACCAAAAGTGCTGCATGGACCTAGATTGTTTCACTCCAGGTCTGAGCTGCATGAAGGGCTTTTGTGTGTTGAGGTCCACAAACAACATCTCAATCGCAGCTACCCTAAGGCAAGAACCAAGACAGCGACGTGTCACACTGCAGAAGCTGTGTCCACAGAACCTGTGCTACAAGCACTCGGTTCTTCATATCCAGGCGTGTTCCCAGGCTCTGCAAACCAGTGCATGTTAGGAGAGTGTATCTGAGATCCAACCTATCAAGGAAGCACTCAGTCTCTGCAGATTGAATTTTCCAACACCATTTCAGGTTCGTAGTCAACAGCAGGTACTGATGCGCAAATTTTCAGGACTCAGAGAGGCAACTGCAAGGATCAAAGGCTTTCTCAAGATTGGGCCTCATGCTATTGTCTTGTCCTCACGCAATGGCTTACAGTCCTGGCGGAAGCAGATCCCCAGGGAGAGCTTCAGCAATGCCTCTGACATCAATTGGTATTTGCACTATCGATTTCAGCGGTTGTTGCATTTTAGCTTGAGCTTTCCAAGTGGCTGGCCAGGGACCGCCTCCTGTCTCCAGTGCCCCACTGGTAGAGCTGGTGTCAAGCACAGAGCCGCCTTCACGCTGGCCATGCTTGTCTAGCCGCCACAGTTGAAGCCTTACCTGTACATAAGCTGTAAATGCTGGACAAGAGATCTGTTAAATCACGCTGTTACATCAAGCAGGCTGTATGATGAACGAAATGCATTGAACATCAAGGTTTCATGCTGTTGGGAACCGACAAATGTACAGGGTGAGGTTGCAGTCCACACGACTGGAAGGACAGCGCTGTGTCACCAAAGATACTGCAGCACCTGATGAGCTGACCTGAAACAACTTGATGATTCAGAACAGTCAACAAGCTGCCACAATCCATGTAACAGATCAGCCTGCATGTGCTCAGGCAGAGCATGAGGTGATACAACCTGGGATGGCGCGTGATGCAAAAATATGCGCAGATGATGTGCATTGCTACCTTGCCAAGGAAGGTGTCTTGGCAGAGGGGGATGAGGCCTTGCTTCTCTGTGGGCGCCCTCAACACAGTGCCATCATCAGCACCAGCTGTGGCTTCTACGCACGCTTCATACAACTCACCCTTTGCCCAGGCCTGCAAGTCACAAGGTACAGGCTTGAGTGGCACAGACAAACACCTGGATCTGATTCAGCAAACACATGCAGCGCATGCAAAAGCCAGCTTGATATAGAAATGACTCGCAGACATACATGGTGCAGATGAACGAGGCCAGAAGAATCATAGTGGGTCTCACCTTCCATTGGCCCCATGGCGCTATCTCCCAGCTAACTGCAGCATTCCAGGGGACAAGCTCAATGAACTTGCCCTGCCAGTGGATGCCAATCAACCCAACATCTTCTTCTACGCCGGGGATGTTCAAAATACCACGCCGAGCCCCTGCGGCACAACCAAAGGAGGTTTGTGACTCTGTGCAAACTGCCACTTGGCAGCAGCAGCGCACAGCAGGATATTTAACAGCATTGCTGAGCCATCACATCATAAGCAAATTGCACCAGACACATAGACCAGCGCTCAGCCGAATTTGACTGCAGCCAAAAGCAATGCTTGCAAGTTTTTCAAGAATGCCTTTGCTTGGTGACGGTACCCTTGAATGACATGCTGCATGCAGGTGTAGCCATGTACGCCTTGCAATGAGCTGCTGGGGCATGTCATCTAGCAACGTCTCACACCTTCACAGCTTACCAACTGCGGTGAGCGCCACATCTGGATTATCAAAGGTGTTGCAGACCACCCACCACCACTTGCTAGGAAACCTGCCGCCCCAGTTCTTCTCGGAGTACGATGGTGCATCATGGAAGTCGTACCGCTTGCCATCACACTCTATCCAGCCAGTGGACAGGCC
>JAABUO010006807.1_pt1 | contig 13081 bp, 18 predicted proteins | sample 5559291 | NCBI WGS metagenome assembly JAABUO01 (sample SAMN10711878, study PRJNA513372) | rock metagenome | isolation source: Antarctica rocks | place: Antarctica: Victoria Land, Finger Mt sud
CCTGGAGTACCTGCGCGCGACCGGCCGCGACCCCGACATCCTGCACGTCCACGAGTGGCAGCTGTCCGCGGTGCCCATGCTCTACTGGCGCGCGCTCCCCGCCCACCTCTTGGCATGCGCCTGGCACGGCGTGCAGGAACGCAAGCAGCACGCACGCCGGCACACTGGCCCGATCGCGGCCGCGCGCGCGCAGGGACAGCTTCCACGCGGCTGGCCCGAGCCGGGCGCGCGTGGTGCTGACCATACACAACATGGACAACACTCGCGAGTGCCGGCAGGAGGAGTTCTCAAGCACAGGCGCGCCGGCGCATGCTTCCCCGGCCGCCCCGCGCAAGACCCCCGCCTGCTCAGCGTGGGCGGGCGCGGCAGGGCTGCCCGGCGAGGCATTTGCGACGGCGGACAAGGCGCTGGACGAGCGGACGATCGGTGCGCGCCGCGCGCCGCCCACGCGCCCGGCGCGCGGCGTCGCGCCGCGCGCTGCTGAGCGGGGGCGCTGCGCGCGCCGCAGGCCACAACCCCGAGCGCCTGAGCCTCATGAAGGTGCCCGCCCGCCCGCGCGCGCGCCGACGCCTGCCCGGCGCGCTGCGCGGCTGACACGCTGGCAGAGAGGTTTGACACATACCCTAATCTCAGCCCTACACGGCTGACGCGTTGCCCGCGCGCGCGGCCAGGGCGGCATCGTGTACTCGAATGCGGTGACGACGGTGTCGCCGACGTACGCGCGCGAGGCGCTCGAGGGCGGCGCGGCCGGCTGGCTGCGCGCCACGCTCGCGCGCCCGGACGTCCGCGCCAAGTTCCAGGCGCGCGCGGCGCCGCGCGCTGCACGGGCCCCAGGCATCGTGTCGGCGGCAGACAAGCGAGCCTGAACCTGCCTGCGTTGCTCCGTATTGCGCTGCTTCTCTATTGGCGCTCAGGGCTGGCGGGCCTGTGGCGTCCCGAGTGCCAGGACGTGCGCAGCGAGCCCGTGCATGTCTACCAATATAGAGGGCGTTGACCGCACGCCCGGCCTCGACGCGAGCAGGGCGTGCTCAACGGCATCGACACGGCCCTGTGGGACCCCGCGGCGGACGCGTTCCTGCCGGCTCTGTACAGCGCGGCCGCGCCTGAGGGCAAGGCGCTGTGCAAGCGGTGCGCCTGGCCGCAGGCGCCGCACCCGCTCCGAACCGCACCCCTTGCGCCGCTCGAGCTGCACCCTGTCCTCCGGTCTGGTTGAGCGGGGCGCCGACGCAAGTGCTGCCGCTCACGCGCGCGCGCGTGCAGGTACCTGCAGCTGGGCCTGGGCCTGCGGGTGGACGCTCGCGCCCCTATCGTGGCCTGCGTCACGCGCCTGGTGCCACAGAAGGTGCCCCGCTTGCGGCCCCTCCGAGCCCCGCCCCGCGGGCCGCGCGCAGGCCACGGCGGCCGAGCCTGCGCCCGCGCGCAGGGCATCCACCTGATCCGGCACGCGGTGTACCGCACCGTGGAGCAGGGCGGCCAGTTTGTGCTGCTGGGCTCCGGGCACGCGGACGATGAGTTCAGGCGCGGCGCGCCCAATCCCTGGCTCCTTGCCCGTGCGCATGTGTGTTTTCATCCGTCTCACTTGCAAGGCTGCTGGCTAGGCCAGTCGCGATAGCATAGCAGGCCGGCTGTCTCGAGCGCGCCGTCAGGCGTGCGGCATGCGCAGGATCGCCAGGAGTGGAGGTGCTTGCCTTCCATGCCCGGCTTGCCCCCGGACTGCAGCGGGGCCAGGCGGGCCTGGAGTGTGAAACGGGCCACGCGCGCGGGCGGCAGGCGCATGGCGGCCGAGGAGTTCCGCGGCAGCGCCTCGGCGGCGCTGCTGGTCATGTTCAGCGAGGCGGCCGCGCACCTCATATACGCCGCCGCCGATATCGTGCTGGTCCCGTCGCTGTTCGAGCCGTGCGGCCCTCCGTGCATGCGTGCACATGCGGGCTACGCGCTGCGCCGGCCCCTCTCCCGGGCCGGGCCGCACCTGTGGCGGCCGCGGGGGGTGCCAGCAGGCCCGCCTGCATGTGCGGGTATGCTTGTGCGGCTTGCGTATGCGTGCAGGGCTGCGCATGCGTGAGCGGCCCGCGCGTCCGTGCGCCAGGTGCGGGCTGACGCAGCTCATTGCGCTGCGCTACGGCGCGATGCCGGTCGTGCGCGCCACGGGCGGCTTGGCGGACACCGTGCACGACGTCGACCAGGGTGCGCCCGCCCCGGCCTCGCAGCTTTTGACTTTTGACTTGGGCTGCCTGCTCCGTAGCTGGCAGCAGCGCAACGTGAGATGCGTCGGTGGACGGAGGCACGTCCTTCCTTCACGCCCTGTAAATGCAGCGGACCAGCAGAGAGGGGGATCGTGGCGCGGCGCGCAGGTGGTGAGGACGCCAATGGGTACACCTTTGCCGGCATGAACGAGGCCGCGCTTGACTCTGCGCTGGACCGCGCGCTCACGGCCTACCGGCGCGCCGCCCGGGCCTCTGCGGCACGGGATGCCGAGCGGGGTCGCTGCCTGCATGCGCTCACAGAGCCGCGCCAAGCCGCGCCGTGCAAGCACTTGTCTTGTCCAGGGCTTCGGCACACCGCGCCGGCGTGCAGGGCGCGCCAGGGCGCCCTGGAGCAGCAGGCCTGCTCCAGGCGCGCCGCAGCCCTGCGACTGGACTGCGAATGCAATTTGGACTGCGACCCGGAGCCGAGGGCGCCGCCCCGTGCGGCGGGCAGGGATCGGCCGGACTGGTGGGCGGACCTGGCGCGGCGCAACATGGGCGTGGACTGCTCCTGGGAGCGCGCGGCCGGCGCCTACCTGGCGATCTACAACCAGCTGGCGGCAGCCTGAGCAGACGGCAACGGCGCTGCTGTGCGGGCAACCCTTTTTACATGAGACATCCCGAGCCTGCGAAACGACCCTGCACTAGCCGCCTCCGACACCTCCAACATGCAGCTCACACGAGCCAGGCCCCCGCAAGGCTCCCGCGCAGAGGCAGGGAGCCCCGGGCTGCGATAAAAGTTACGCCGCTCGGCCGCCCGCGCGGCTCAGAGCCCGGTGAGGTAGTGCGAGCGGTGCACGTGCGCGGGCAGGCGCACGCCCTGCGCGGCCGCGAGCGCGAGCAGGCGGGCGTTGGCGGTCAGCGTCAGCGCGCGCTCGCGCTCGGCTACGCCCAGCACGGCGGCGTGGTGCGGCTGCAGGCCCTGCAGGCCGGCCACGCGGCCCAGGTCCGCCGGCGGCGCGTCCGGCACCACGCGCAGCGCGGCACGCAGGCCCGCCCAGCGCGCGCGCTCGCGCGGCCCGCCGTGCGCGGCCAGCAGGCTTTCAAAGCGCGACACCGCCGTGGCCGCGGCCACCAGCTCCAGGCCCGCCAGCGCCGCGCACAGGCCGGGCAGCAGCGGCGCCGCGCGCTCCGCCTCCGCCGGCCCCTGCGCGTGGGGCAGGCAACCTCAGCGTGCGGTGTGCCCAGCGGAGGGCAGGACGGCGGGCCCAGGCGCAGTCCGTGCGCCCCATGAGCGCGCATCGGCCTGCGTGCACCGCTGACCGGCCCGCGAAACGCCCAAAATTGAAAGCTTGCCCGCGCACGTCGTGTGGACAGGTCCGTCTGCCTCTGCGGCAGCTGGTGTAACGATCTCGGCGGGCGCACGCACGCGGGCGCGCGCCTGGAAGCCCGGGGACAGGGCGGCCGGCTCGCCCGCGCCGGCCGCGCGTGCCGCGCCGTGCGACAGCTCGCTCACCAGCGCGCACAGCGTGGTGATGTCCAGGTTGGCGGCCGCAGGCGCCGGCGGCACGCTGGCCAGCACCGCCTCGCCCAGCGGGCCCGGGCCGGCCACCAGCGCGCCCTGCTCGCGCAGGCGCGCCGCCACGCAGGGCGCCCACGGCGCGCCCGCGGCGTAGTACACCACCTGCGGCGGCCGCCAGTGCCACGCATTCCAGGGCGCGCGCGCCGCCTGGACGTGCAGCCGCGCCTGCGTTGCCATGTCTGCGCGCGCCGGCCGGGCCGCCCGCGCTCAGCGCCACGGGCCGGGCGTGAGGGGGCCGCGGCAGACACCCCTGTTGGCTCCGAGCGGCGGAGCCTCGTTGCGGGCGTGACGCGCACCCGCGGCCCGCCGGCTGCCGGCGCCGAACGCCTGGTGCGCCTTGACCTCGATCCAGAGGCTGCCGCCCGCGGCGACCACATCCACCTCCACCGCGGAGCTGCCCATTGGGAACACGGCGGCGCCGGCGCGCGCGGGGCCCGCCGGGCGCGCGCCCTTGACGTTGGGCCCGGCCGACGGCACCAGCCGGAACTTGCGGCACACGCCCACCACGCCGGGCGCGCTCTCAGCCTGGCGCCCGCGGCGCAGCCTGCCTCGCAGAGGCTCGATGCCGCTGCGCAAGCAGCGCCGCGGATACTGTCTGACTTAGCAGTGCACACAGCCTCCCGACACACCACGCCAATGCTGCGGCAGCGGGAAATGCAGGCTCGCAGGGCGCGCGCACGACGTCCAGCTCGGCGTTCATGCCGACGGCGTTGTTGGCAGCGCTGCGCAGCTCCACCCCGGCCATGCCGTCCAGGCCCAGCACAAACTTCAGGTCGCGACATGCCCGCTGCCGCAGCAGCGACACGCCGGCCACGTCCGGCCTGCGACTGGCAAAGCCGTCGATGCGCTCGCACAGCGCCTGGTACGTGGCCACAAGGCCGGCGAGCTCGGGCGGTCGGTCGGTGTGCGCAATGCTGGCTGCAAGGCGCCGCGCTGGCAGGCACACGGCGGGCGGGGGGGTCCGCCGGCGAGCTGCTGGACGCACGGCTTGCAGGAAGGCTTGCCGGAGGCGAGGCAGGACCATCCATTCTGGCCCGCTCTCCCCCCTTCCTGCTGTTTTGCAGTTCGTTGTTGAGCTGCTACCCTAGTTGCATTGGCCACACGGCCAGAGCATGCATGCATGCTGGCCCTGTCCATGTTGAATGCGCATGCATGCTGTATCTGTCTGTCCAGCGCGCCGAGCACCCACAGAGCTTTTCTTCACAGGGCGCGTGCGTGATGGGTTGGTGACATTGCCTGCATGCAAATCATATCATGCACAGTAAATACTTGATGCAGCCGTCCACCGGGGCATCAGTAGGATGCCAGCGCCTTGGCGTCCACGTCGTCGGCCGCTGGCACGCCGAACTCAGCCTGCTCGCAGGGGCACCCGTCCACACGAGCGTATTGGTGTGGGCGGCACGATATATCGCAGGAGAGCGCGCCCGGCGTAGCACAGGTGCGTCTCATACAGCCACGCGTGGAAGTCAGCAAGCGAGCGCTGTCCGGCCGTGGCCTTCTCAAAGCTCTGCAGGGCGCTTTCCCCGCGGTCAGCATGCGCGCGGCGTCCGTGACGCGAAGGGCCGCCCTGGTAGCACGCCCCGCCCCACCTGCATGGAGGCCTGCTCGCGCCGGGCGCGCGCGGCCAGCACCTTCGCGTCAAACACGCCCGCGTCGCTCGCCGCATGGAAGTCCAGCAGGAACGCGGCGCCGAGGCTGCGCTCCGCCAGGCCGAACACCTTGTTGAAGATGGCGCGCGAGCGCGGCATGTGGAACTCTGAGGTCACCACGCACAGCCTCCTGCGCCCACGGCCGCGCGCTGAGCGCCGGCGAGCCGGCCGCCCCGCCCGGCCGTGCAGCGCAAGCGCGAGCGACGCGCGGCCCCGTGCGCACCGCCAGCCGGCGGGAATGCAGTGTATGGTTGCCGCAAACCAGGCGTTGCCCACCGTGTCGTAGGAGGACGTCTCCTTGACTATGTCGTCAGGCGCGACGCCCTGTCGCTCTTTCGTGTCAGCAGGCTGCCGTGCAGGCGGCGCCGAGGACCAGTCACGACACGGTAAGAGCACAGCACCGGCGTGAAAGTGCCTCGCTCGGCAGCGCACCCGCGCCAGCAGGTACTCGGCGCAAACCTGCGCGCGGTGCAGGGGTCGGCACGCGGTGGTGCGCCAGCAAAGGTGGCCCTGCTGGAGCACTCCCCTGCGGCGCGTGACGGACCGTGGACTCGTGCAGGACGTGGCCGGTGCGCGCGTCGAGCACCGGCGGCTTGTGCGGCGTGCCGCCGCCGCTGCACAGGATGGGTGTCCTGCGCCCTGCTCCAAGCGTGTCGCGCTTGGCAGGGCCAGCACGGCAGCAGAGCGCGTGCGAGCTGCGCAGCACCGACCCTGCTGCCGCTGGATGGCGGCGCAGGCGTCCAGGCGCCGCGTGACCCACTCCGGGCAGCCCCCGCTCGGCGTGAGCCCGCCTGCCCGGCCGTGCACCCCAACGTCGTCAGCCGGCTCTCACCTGGGAGAACTTACACGAGCCCAAGCATATCCCGCGAGCTGCAAGAAGAGACCAGTGCTCGTGACACCTGCGAGCAGGACGATCGCATCATAGTCGCGGCGGACGCCAGCGCTCTGCTCAGCGGCAGTGTGAAGAGCGCGCCGCCGCCGCCTCTGGAAGGTGCGCCATCGTTAGTTTGGCACCTGCCGGTGAGCCTGTTCGTGCACGCATCGAGGGCCAGGGGCACCTGGGGCCTGCGGGCTGAAGGTGCTTTCCTGGTCGTGAACGGGCTCTGGTGCGAGCGCAGCTGAGCGAGGAGCGCCTGGCAGGACCCCAGCGCACGGCACTGCCTCAGCATGACTGCAGATTTTGAACGGTGGCCATGAATGGCGCAGGTGGGGGTGTTTTTGTTTTGTTGTTTAAAACAACCAAAATGGTCCACAGCCCAGCTAGTATTCCCTGCTGCCTGAAGGGGGAGCTTCCTTTGGGACGGGGATAGGAAAGGCATGCTTGTACATAGGGCCCATGTACCATGTTTCCCTGCTGCCTGCACCCTTTTGCATGCCTTCAGGCGAGCTTTTGCCAGACAGATGGGTCATGCTACAGACAATGCTCATAGCGTGTCACAGCCTGTTCACATCTAAGATATTGATGCCGGTACAATACAAGGGCGTTGATACAGCGTAAACACCTCTAAACACTAGGCAGCGCAAACAATTAAGCATGCATTGCAGACGTGCGATAAATAAACGTGGAGCAGCTCTGCAGCTACGCTGTTCGAATTGTGACGATATCCACCGAGTCTTCTAGGGACGGCGGCTGCATGGGTATGTTTTCTACAGGCGGCTGGGAGCGGGCCCGCGCCACCAGCTTGTGCCCACCTGCAGCATTTGGAAGTGTTACAAGGGTCTGTGCTTCACAGGCGCTACGCCACCGCGTGCTCCATGCACCATGGGAAGACTGCTTCAAAAGACTGCGTGTCAGCATGCCAGAGGTGTGCTGCACCTTCGCCTCTGGCAACAACCTCCCGCACGTCCCTCTGTATCGCCGTGCAGTACGCCGAAAGTGGCAGTATTGCAAACGGCTCCTCGATCTGGATGCCTATGTTCTCCACGCCGATGAGCAAGAAGGAAATGATGGCCTGCGCTGCCACAGTGTGTAAGCAGTGACACACACACAGCACTGCCATGGTACGAGCGCCGGGCCGCGCCTGCAGGCCGGGAGCGGCCCAGCCGTACACGTCCCACAGCGGAAAGGGCAGCAGCGTCAGCCAGATCATCAGGAACCCTGCGCGGCCCCGCACCGCTCACGCCTGCCCGCCGACTCGCCCTGCCGCCCTGGCCCAGCGCCACGCATGCACCCCTGCCCGCCGCTGTGCAGCCGCCATGCTGAGCAGCTTGCCGCATGACAAGGCCCATCGCCGGGCGCACGCGAGAGGTGCCGCGTGTAGGCCTGCGGGATGGCGGTGCGCTCAATGCGCTCGCACGCGCCCATCAGCCGGACGTACTCGCTCACCAGCTCGTCCAGGGCGACGCGCTCGTACGCGCCCAGGCCGCGCACAGCGCGGATCGTGTCGCCGAGCAGCTGCGCGGTGCCGTCCGGGCGGTGCTGCCACGCCAGCACCCACGCCGCCTCGTCCTCCATCAGCACGCCCTGCGCGCGGACGCGGCCGAGCCTCCAGCAAGCAGGCGCTCAAGCGCGGCGGTCTGCGTGGGCCGCGCGCCGGGCAGTCCGCGCTGCGCGGCGCATCAAGCCCGACCTGCCTGCCTCGGCGCGGCCGCGAGGGCAGCCTCGCGCGCTGGACCCAGGGACGCCCGGCTGCAGGCGGACCCTGTGTAGGCGCGCGGGCCGCGCTGCAGCGCACAGGGCGGGCCGCGCGTGCCCCTTGGTCCGCTACACAGCAGGCTCAGGCAGGGCCGGCGTGCGCGGGCGCTGGGGGCGGCACCTGGAGGTCGCCGGGCAGGTCGAGGGGCGCCGTGTTGCAGTCATGCTCGGCCTGCAGGAGGTGCACGCGCAGCGTGAGCGCCAGCGCCTCCGTCAGCCGCGCCACCATCAGCAGCGCGCCCCGCTCCTCCAGGGGGAACCTGCGCCGGGGCCTCGCTGGGCACCGGGCCTGCTCGGGGCGCGCCGGCGCTTGGCCGCCGGCTGGGGCGGCGCGCACCAGGCGCTCGCGCGGCGGACCAGGTTGCGCGTCAGCGCGATGATCAGGCCCCAGGCGGTGCGGGCCTCCCAGAAGCGCGCGTACGCGCTGTTCGTGCGGAAGATCATCAGCAGCGACAGCGCAAAGCTGGTCAGCGACAGCGCCTGCCACACCTGGCCCCTGCGGTCCTCCGGCGGCCAGCGCGGCGCGCCCACCGGCTGCGCGCCCGCCCCAACCTCTCACCGCGCCCGCGCCGCCCGGCTCAGGCAGCGCAGCTGGGCAGACCGCGGGAGCGCTGGGCCTCACCACCAGCCACTGCTGGTACGCGGCCCACAGTAAGGACAAGATAGTAAAGTACACCACCCAGAAAAGGTACCTGCATGGCGTCACACACCGCCGTCAGCGCAGGCACGGCGGCAGACACAGCGAGCTCCAAGCAGGCGCGGCACATGGCGGCCACGCACCCGCGTAGCACAAAGATGAACGTGAAGTTGGGCAGGTGCCGCCTCCAGCTCCGCAGTCGGTGCCAGTCGTCGGCGGTGAACGGCTGCGTACAGGAGCACGTCAGCCGTAGTGGGCACGCAGTTGTATGTGCGCTGCACGTCTGCAGGCGCTGCTTCACGCACCGCATCCTTGAACAGCAGGCGGTGCTGCGGCATGACTCCCGGAGGCGCACTGCGCAGGAGCGCAGCTGCGCTGTCGCATTTTGAACCTCCACGGCATGGAGCTCGGTAGGCTCGCTGTACGGCCCGAGGGGTTTGGTATTCCGGAAGGGGTGGCCACTGTCAATCCGGTGACCAGGCATGCAGGCGATCAGATACTCACACAAGCAGCTGCAGTGCACATGCACCGCAGTGCATGCAATGGCTGGAGCGGCATGCTTTACACCCCCGCCATGCTCAGTGCTCCTCTCGCTTGCAGCGCCCGGGGTCGCAGCTCACACTCGACCTCCACCTCGCTCTCGCACAACCCGACACGCTTTGCACCAGGAGCGGCATGCTGCATCCGTTCTATCAGTCCATACCTCCTGCAAGCGTTTCTCCAACTCGGCACGCATGCGCGGAGCGCAGGCCTGCATGCATTTCTTCATGCGACCTACCCGAGCTCACTCGCTGTGCGGCACCCCTCACATGCAGCCAGGCTGCATGCACCCGACCACCGAGCCTGCGGCGAGCGCCGCAGCGCCCCGGGCGCGGGCCTCAGAAGCCGTCGGTGGCGAGCAGCTGGTGCAGCGCGCCGACCGCCGGGCTGCGCGCCAGGTCCAGGCCGGGCGCCTCCACCTTCTGCAGCAGCAGGCGGTCCACCTCCTGGCGCAGCTCGCGCACCTACCGGCCGCGCGCCCCGCCGGCCTCTCACATGCGATTGCATAAGAGGCCGCGCCGCCCGGGGCCTGTGCTCACATTGTTCTTGGGCAGCCCAGGCAAGCGCTGGCGGTACTCTGGTCCCAGGGAGATGACGCTTTCGGCTCACTTAAGGAAGCATGCATGCTCGAGGCCGGCTGCAGACGCAACAGCATTGGCTGCGGGCGGCGGCGCGGCGCGCCAGCACGGCGATGCGCGCGGGCGCCTTGAGCACCCAGCCGTCCAGCTGCAGCAGGCCCTGCTCGTGCTTGACGGCGATCTCGCCGCCAAACAGCAGCATCGCGTAGACCGGCACCATGCTCGCCTCGCGCACAAACACCTGCCGGCGCGCGCGTTGCTAGATTGCGCGCTGCAATAGATAACCCTAACCAAATCCTATCATGCGGGCACATGGCGCGAGCCTGAACGCGGCGCGCGGATGCAGTTTAAGTGCGCAGCGCGGCGCGCCTTGCTGGTCTCCACAATGTCCGTGTACACCAGGAACCCGGACGGGAAGCTGCCGCACGTGAAGTTGACCGATGCCGGGTGGATGAACACGCGGCCTGCACGTGGCGCGCGCCTCAGCGAGCCGTCGGCTTGGGTGCGGCGCCGCTGCCCGCTCACATAGGAGCGCGCTTTGCAACCACCGGCCGGTCATTGCCATGCGACACGCAGGCACAGCAGGTGCCGTGCGGGCGGCGGGTGCCTGCCCGAGGCGCGGCAGCGCGCGCACGCGCGGGCCGCGCACCGCGGCGGCGGTCAAAGAATTTAAGGCGCGCGGGGTCGGCGTCCTTCTGCAGCGCGCCGCCGTGCGTCTCAGCAAACACGGCGGTCGGGTGCTCCACGCGCAGGATGGCCGGGTAGAAGCCGGCGCAGAGCGCGGCCTTGACGATGCGCGCATTGCCGGAGTGGTCGTCGAACGCGGCGGCCTCCGCCGACATCGGCCCGCCGTCGCGGCACGCGCGCGCGTACGCGGCCGGCAGGAAGCCCAGGTCGGCCAGCTGCGCGGCAAAGTCGGCGCGCGACGCCGCGGTTGCCTCCATCGCGGCGTCCGCGATGAAGTTGGCGGCGGCGGCCTGCGCGCGGCGGGCGCGCGCGCGCGCGTCGGGGCGCGGGACCGGGCGGGCCTGCGCGGGGCCGCCCGCGCGGGCTGGGCGTGAACGCGACGCGCTCGGCGCGGCTGCGGCCGCCGCCGCCAGCGCGGAGCGCCGCGCGCGGCAGGGCCGGAGCGAGCGCGCATCGCGCGCAGAGCCTGCGCCGCGCGCAGAGCGCGCGCGCGCAGCCAGGGCGCGCATGGGGACAGCGCGTGGGAGCGGCCGCGCGGGCGCGCGCCTGGGCTGCCGCCTGGCGGCCGCCGTGCGCGCGCGCCTTGTCCCACAGCGCGTACGCGGCCACGACGGCCAGGTGGTCGCTGCGCGCTGCGGCGCCGCCGGCCGCGAGCGCGCGCTTTGCGGCCTCCGCCTCCGCGCGGCGGTCGGGCGGCGAGAAGAACACCGGGCGGCCGTACGCCATGGCCGCGGCCGCCGTCAGCACCGGGCCCACGCACCTGCGCGCCGCGGCGCCGCCTCGCGACTGCGCGCGTCGCTCGTCCGGGCGTGACGCAGCCTCCTGGGCCGCCGGGGGCGCGCTGGCCTGTCACAACCTGAGGCAGCACCCTCGGCGCTCGCGTTGCTTCAAGGCGCGCCCGCAGGGCCATGCAACCGGGCAAGACACGGACCAGGGCCCCACGACCTGCCATGCGCAGGCGCGGGGCGGGCCGCGGGCGGGCGCGCCGCAGCATTGCGCCGTACAGCAGCGCCTTGCCCAGGCGCGCGTCGCAGGGCAGGCGCGCCAGGTGGCGCCCCAGCGGCGTCAGCGCCTCGTCCGCGCCCAGCGCGCCCAGTTCGCGCAGCGCGCCGACCGCCGACGCGACCGCCTCCGCCGCCGGCGGCGTCAGCAGGCGGCCGAGCGCGTCCGCCAGGCGCGCGCTCGGCACGGCTGCCTTGACCGTCAGGCACAGCGCCTGCAGCGGCACGCGCAGCACCTCCGGCGCCTGCTGCGCCTGCGCGCGCCGCGGCCGCCCCGGGTCGGGCGCGGCGTGGGAGGGGCGAGGCCGGCATGCCGCAGGGCCGCAGGGCGCGCGCGTGCGGCGCAGGTGGCACTTGCTTATAACATGCATGCGGAGGACGGCGCATGTGCGGCCCTTGCATGTGAGGGACGGCGTCGTGCGCGTGCGGGCGCCCCCATGCGCTGGCGGGCGCGCGCCTGCAGCGCGGCGGCCTGGCGGCGCGAGAAGAGGCGGAAGCAGACGCCGGGCCGCACGCGGCCGGCGCGCCCGCGGCGCTGCTCCGCGGCCGCGCGCGACACCCAGGTCTCCTGCAGCCGCGCGATGCCCCGGCCGGCGTCGTACCTGGGCGGCCCCCGCAGCCGGTTGCGAGCGCGGCAGCACTGGCTGCGTCGAGAAGCAGGGCGAGGGTGCAGCGCTGCAGCAAAAAGAATGCCCAACCTCGGGGCCGCCGACACGCGCCCCTGTGCTCCCCGCTGCTGCGCCCGGGTCGCCATGATGCCCAGCGAGTTGTGCGCCCGAGCGCACCGCATCTCCTTGACGCGGCCAAAGTCGATGACGCAGGTCACATCATCGATGGTGATGGACGTCTCCGCCACGTTGGTGGCCAGCACGACCTTGCGCGTGCCGGCATCCACGCGCTCAAACACCTTGGCCTGCGCGGCGCCCGCCCGCGTGCGCGCCAAATCAGAGCCCCGCCGGCGCCGGGATCAGGCCCAGTGGTGCCACTCGCCCGCTCAGCTCGCAGCGCACGGGCACGCGCGCGCTCGGGCGCGCGGACAGGTTCCATGCGGGGGCAGGTTCCCTGGCGCGGCGTGCTGCGCCATGTCCTGTGCCCGGTGGGCTGCCGACGGGCGCGCCTGCTGCGCGGGCGGCAGCGCGCCGTGCAGCGGCAGGATGCGCAGCCGCTGGTCGCCGGCCGCGCGCCGCAGCGCGGGCGAGCCCGACAGCTGCCGCGCGGCGCGCCCGATCTCCGGCGCGCCCGGCAGGAACACCAGGACCGCGCCGCCGCCGCCCGGCGTCCCGGGCTGCGCCCCCGCGCGCGCTCGGGCATCAGGGACAGGCTCACACCCGAGGCAGCGCCCGCCCAGGGCGACCTGCGCGGCCTGCGCGTGCTGCCCGCCGCGCGCAGCCGTGCGTATGGCAGGACCGCCCCCGCGCCGCTGCCAGCCGCGCGCTGCAGCTCTGCAAGACAGGCCATGCCGGCGCTGCCGCAGCCAGTGCTGTGTGCGCCTCCTGCAGCCCGGCGCCGGCGCGCGCCTGCAGCGCCGCGTCGGCGTCGCGCCCGTCGTCGTCCGCCACGATGCGCGCGACTAGCGCGTCCAGCAGGTC
>JAABUO010006808.1_pt1 | contig 13081 bp, 3 predicted proteins | sample 5559291 | NCBI WGS metagenome assembly JAABUO01 (sample SAMN10711878, study PRJNA513372) | rock metagenome | isolation source: Antarctica rocks | place: Antarctica: Victoria Land, Finger Mt sud
TTCTGTTGATGCGGTTATAGTTCATTGCACAGGCTCTTCTGTCTGGTTGACCCCAGACTTCTCAAAAGCAGATTGCATGGAAGCCACCGAACGCTTCGAATTCAGCGACTACGCCATGTACACCTCCCAGCGCCTGGAGTTCTCCAATCGCGGAACCCGTCGCACAACTCGCTATTCGCAGATGAACACACCTCGCCGGTACACCATTGGCACCTGCACGATTGTTATCGCTTTGCTGTGGGATTTCCCCGATCAACCTCCTTTTCCACCCCTCCCTGGGCAGATTCTGCCGGCCGGGCCGTTTGAAAAAAACGTGGTCACTAGTTTTGAAAATCTCTTTGATAGTGCAAAGAGGATTGTGACCAATTGCTACGGCAAGCCACAGGCGCCAGTCGGGTGGGAGGCTTTGGGCAGAGGAGGGAATATTGGGATCTTCGTTATGGCCTCGGAATCGATGCTTGCGAGGAATATACCGGTTGGGGGCTATGATGCTGTAGGAATGGAGTTTTTATTCAACCACACCAACACTTCTCTTAATCATATGGCACTTACATCATAGCTTTTTTGATTGAACGTTGCACATTCTCTCGAAGGGATCATCATTTCGCGTCATAAATAGCCTCTAGAGAGCTTTTAGTCAACTCGAAGCTGAATTTTACCACATGTATTGAGGATGAAATCATATGGGCGGGTCGATAATATTATTGTTGACGCATGGATAAGCTTTAAAGAACGGGGACCGATGAAAGTCCGAAGACAACGGATAAACCGAAAATAATTCTTATAGAATACAGCTTAATGTAAAAGGCTTCCGGCAGAGTCGAACAGTGGGAAATCTTGAATGCTCTTGAATCTCGAAGAGTCGTTCTACACTATTCAAGGGTAGTAGCTTCTTTATTCGAAAACTTGAAAAATCGACTGGGGAGACACTCCTTGAGTATCATTTGGTGGTTGTGCTTTTTAGATTGACGTCATTGAGTTCGCTAAATGAAGTGGAACATTTAGTCCAGATCTTCTGTCATCTACTCACAGACATTCCCATCTCACAATGGCTCTCGAAATCCATCTTACTGTTTGAATGCTGAAGCCTAATAGAGAAGTGGATCAAGCGACGTAAGAGGAGTAATTTCGTCTTGATACTTTATCCAAACGGGCTTAACGCTAGAGTAGGTCTTACTCGGGACATCAAAAAACGCTACCATGTCATCTCGCTATCTCTGAATGCAGCCAGCAGTGCATGAAATGCTTGAATCAATTCTGGTCTCTGATTCTAGAGAATTCCAAAGCTTGTAGAATTGAGCGGCTGTGGGGCATACCCCGTCACCAGGATAAGGAGATATTAACATTCTTCTCACACGTTCTCCGTCACACGACTTCCCTCCTTATGGAAGTAAAACACTCACATAATTTATCTTAATCTGATTTCCCTTCCTCGTAAGATTTATCGATTGTTTAATATCGTTTGTTGATTAAAAAGTGAACATTCTAATACAACCTCTTAACGTAAGACGATCCTTTTCATTAATGATTGTTTTGAGGCAAAACCGAGCGTAACGTGAACCATACGTAATTAGCTGAAAGAATGATGCTAACCTTATTGGGGAGAGCATGCAGCCTGAGCACGCAGTCTCTGATCTCGTAGCCTGATCTTATGACGCAAAATGCTAATGCACAATGTCGTCGATTAGTATGACTTTCGGCACGCCGATTTATTCTAGGTTCATATGACTCGACAGCTTCGAAGGTCTTACAGATGAAGAATTCGATGAAATCGTTGTTCACTGTCGCAGCGCAACGGCTGCCTTCGTCGAGATATCAGATCGACGAAAGCTCTGAAAGGATCATACGATCGAGGATTATTATGACACACACGTTATACGCTTATCAGGGAGCTACAATCATTCAGTTGTAGCCTAGAATGGAAACTCGCCCCTGAAGTCTTACTCCGATAATGAGATCCCTTGCTAACGGGCTCATGAAATCTGGCATTCCTCAAACGGAGGGTTACCCACCAACAACTCACACGTCAGATACCCACAGCCCAGATATTCACTTCGGGTCCGTAGCCACCCGGGTTGATGATCTCGGCGCCGTATAGTTCAGCGTTCCGCACATTGTGTCTCGCCGCCTTGACCAACTCGCGATGAATTCAAAATCGGCAATGTAGATTTGGGCCATTATATTTGATGTTCTCTGCCTTGATGTCTCTGGCGGCGATGAGCACGCTGATGCCATACGGGATGTTCTACACACAGTTAAGGTAAAGGACTAGTTTTGCGATCCTGAGCAGTCTCAAGGATGTGAAGGGTGGCACGACTTAGGGCGCTGGAACTTTTAGCGTAGGTCTTCCTTCCCCTTCGACGTCTGTTCGGAGCACAATCGCCTATCACATCGTGAATAGAGAATGTGATTAGGATGGCCGAGGGTCACATGGCAACTATGACACATAGGTGAGACAACTCATAGGCCTTCAACCTGCTTCCGTGTTGGTCGAATAGGGATTATCGTCATTACACCGTTTTATCAGCCTTGCTCGAAGTGTACATTGCCTCGGATTTCGGAATGAATGACTGCTCCATTCCCCTCCTTCTCCTTCCCCGTCCTCCGGCTTGAAGATTAAAGCTCGGTGTGGTAAATGCAACCTATGCTCGCATGAGCTATCGAAAAAGCGGTAGCATTGCAGCGCCCGAAGGCGGAAAGTGATGTGGCATTTTTTAGGCTCCGCAGCACACGCTGGTTTTGCCCAGGGGTGTGAATAATATTCAACACGGCATTGAGAGCCCTTATACGTTCGATCGGCTAATGACTGGCGTACTAAAGACTCACACCGAGTCGATCTAACTTGAGTAAAAAGTAGTGAAAACACAACGCAATTTCGCCTTGCGAGGCAAGACCAATAGATTAAGGGAGCCTCTGTTCATCATAAGATCCGGTCAGCCTGGCTTCTTGGCAACACGATCGCGAAGCCACTGCAGCACATTTTCGGTAAACCAGGTTCTATACTCATGTGTACCCCATTGTATAAGGATGTGAAGGCGATAGTAGATCTGATAGATGCCGTTGATATCGCTTGTTGAACCCATGATGAAAGGGCTCATCATCACCTGTAAGATTCAAATTCAGCACTCTCGACACTCAGTCTGAACGAACGGATCTCAGTCTATCACAAATGTATATACATATCAAGTCTCCTTTCACTTCAAAGAAAATGAAATAATCCCACGAATTCCCATTGATGGCGATGGCAGGCATTGGCATAGAAGTATTCCATACGTGATGCTGACGTTTAAGCAGGGCACCGGAGGCCCAGATAGCTAATTGACCTTCTGGGTCGCGGTTTGATTGGGTCTTCTTAATCTCGATGTCGAGGAAGAGGGAACATTTATGTATGTATGATAAAGTCTGGTTAAGGCTTTGCTCACGATCTCTCAAGCTTGCAAAAGCTTCGTCCACTAAATCCTCGTCCGCGTCATTCAAATTTAGGCTCAGGCACCAGTCCACCATTCTTCCAACGGTCTGAGAGCTTTCCTCTGTCATGACTTTCTGGCTGCTTGAGGTCTGTGCATCATAGTCTAAGTGCGCTCCGTTAGGCATAACGGGCCGTATCTCCTCGGGTTCAATAGAGCATGTTTCACTGAAAGACAACCATTTAGTGATCACTCCTGTCACAGCCACGTAACAAAGAGATAGTTACGTGTTCAGTATCTTGAAATCGTTGCCAATTGGCCAAAGCTCGAACTCCCCGAGAAGCTTGTTGACTAGACAGCCCCATTGTTTCTCATGTGCTCTGTTCTTGTGGGCCCACATTGCGTCTCTGAGCAATCGATTAGACCGTGCCTTTAGAGAAGGTAGGCAGGTTGAGGGGTAGGGGCATGCATTGCCTTGAAGGTAGTCGAGAGGTCTCGGCGGGATTTTTGATTTGTGAGGGGTTCGCGCATCGTTCTCATAAGCGTCCTGAAGATGAGTTCAGAAACGCTCAAGGATAGCGATAGCTGGGTTCGAGTGCCTACCTTCAGCTCTTCAGGAATGAGACCCAGAGGAATGCTCTGCAGCCTGGTATGTAGAATTAGGACGCTATGCGGCATCTTTTATGCGGACTTGGCCTCTTGAAAGCTCTTCATCTTCACCCTTGGGTTGCATCTCCCAAGGTATGGCATGTCGATACTTGAAGGCGCTCTTGGCTGGTCGATGTGTCGAGCATTTTTGCGAGGTGAAGCTGATTTTTGACGCAATTTGAAGGACTGCGATCGATCCGTTGCGGAGAAAGCTGAGCTAGAACGACTTTGTGCACTCAGGATCGGGTTCTGCGCCGCTGTGTCTGCTGTTCGCCGAGGCCGCCCCCGACGTCGTTTCATTGGCTCAGACTCGCTCATTGATAGATTTCGCTGTACACCTATAGTCTCTTTAGCAGTATCATCCGAGCTATTGCGGCTGCGCCCTTGAAGATTGTAGGAGATCTCGACAAGACCAGCGCGACGCTGTCTTTTGTGCTTGGTCACTTCCCCTGCTCAGTGATTTATACGAGCGAAAGTATCGAGAATCGCGTCATCTGGCATTTGTATTACGTGCAGAAGAAGTCAGAAGTCAATGACAGCAGATTAAAATGATCTTCGTGACTTCTTGATAGAAGGGTCCACCTAGCACTCCGCTAAACCTAGCAGTCGGACAGCCCTATAGGGCTGAAAACTCATATTTCGTTTTTTATTGCTTTAAACGATGAATTACGTAGCTAATATGATCTCTTTAAGGCTCTTCTGATACGCATGCCTCGCTTTAATTAATTAGTTATAAATATCACGTTATTTCTTTGCTTCTGTTTCTGCTTTTGCTTCAGCTTTTATTTCTGCTTCTGTTTTTATTTTTACTTTAGCTGTTTAATTCGTAACTTAATTATTAGCTGCTTCGTCTTCTTTTATTTAAAGCTTACTGTTATTAATGCTGCGATAGCTCGTTTTTTAAAAGTAAAAAAAGACTTCGAAGCGAAGAGCTTAAAGTTTAAACGTAATAAATTATTAATCTTCTTATTTTACATCTTTATTTATTAAGCTAAAGCTGCAGCTCATATTTAATAAATAAAAGATTTTAAAGTAAAGAGCTTAGAATTTAAACGAAGTAAATGATTAATCTTTTTATGTCATATTTTAATTTATTAATTTTCTTTTTTTTCATTAATAATTTTAAGTTAATTTATAATTCTTACAATATTATAATTACTCTTAATTTAATTAATCTTTTACTTTTTTCTTTTATTTAATTTAAAAAGTTTCTAATTAATAACATTTTAAATAATAAATTTCGTCATTACTCGTATTAATGCTTTACTTATCTTTTAAAGAATCTGATTACTTGTAGAAATTATTTCTTTTATTGCTTACTTAATAAGTTATTATACTTAAAAGATATTTATAAATATTAAAACGATTTTTAAATCGTCGTTAGAATTAATGTATGTAACTATAATCTTAAAAGACGTAATTAAACGAATAATAATATTATATTAGTATAATTGCTTTAATTTCTTAACAGAAGAAAAAAATTAAAGTATTAATACTGATTAAAACGATAAAAGTTTTATAGCTGCTTATATTTTTTTAATATTTAATAATGTAATTATCTCATGTTAAATTAACTAATATAGCTTTAAAAAGTTCGTTTTATTAATTAAGTAACTGCTTTTAAATTAAGTAACTCGCTAAACATAAGTCTTATACGCAGTAACTAATGAAATAAAGATTTTAATATTAAATAATTAAAGTAAATAAGTAATATAAATTAAAAAATATAGTAAAACGATTTTTTAACTAATGTAATAATTAATCATTTAAGTAATAATATAAAAAGCATAATTATTAATTAATAACATTTAACATTCGTTTTTTTAACAGATTTTAGTTTCTAAATTAAAACATTTTTAAATTTAAACTAAACTTAAATTCGTTATTAATTTAATCGTTCTCGCTTAAAATAATATAATCTTTTTTTAATACTTCGTATTAAATCTTCTGCTATAATTTATCTTTAAAGAAAATTTACGACTTTAAGACTTTTTCATTTATAAATATACATTTAATTAATAAAACTTACTTTTAATTATTACATTAAGTTATATAAATCTTTTTTTTATACTTAAAAAACATGATTTAAAGATTAACAATAACTTTTTACATGAATCTTTTTTTATTCATGTTATAAATATCTTTTATCTTTAATTTATGCTTTTTTTTTAAACTTTAAAAATTATTAAATTAATTAGTTAAAGTATTAAAATTCTGAGTCATAGCACGCTCTTTATTAAGCGAAGAAACATATGCTGTTTTAATTTACGAATGGCGTTTTAAAAATTTTTAAGATTAATTAATTTTAATTAACTTATTATTATTCTTTTTTATTAATAATTCTTTAATTATTAAACGTACTTACTTTACATGAGAAAATTAGTATTAAGTTTAAAGACGTAAAATTTAGTCACATATAGCTTTTTCTTTTTCTTAACTAAGTCTTTAAAATTATTAATTGCGTGCAGTAGTAGTCTTTTAATTATTAATTTAATCTTAAAGAATATTAATTAATATTTCATATTAACGAGCGATTTTTACTTAAGAAGAATTTTCATTAACTGCTGAAGTCTGGTTGCAACGAGCGTAAGTAAGCGTTATACGCTCTTTCTGTAAAAGTTTTATATCTTCAGAAGATATGAAGAATATAAGAAGAATGAGAGAATGACTGTCATCGTTTTGCTAATATGTTAAAGAATTATATTAATAAAATATAATATTTAAATTTTCAGCCCTATAGGGCTGTTCGACTGCTAGGTTTAGTCGAGTGCTAAATGAATCTTTATAGTTATAAAATTGTGTTAATATGTTTCTGTAACTCAGTTACTAACGTTCTCTTCGCTGTTAACTAAAAGATAAATTATATTAAGAAGAAAACTCGACTTGTAACGAACTAAAAATTATTTTTGTTAAAAACGTCGCGTACTAAACTCTTACAGAATAAAAAGAACGCTCATGTTTCTGCTTTTAATTCATTCTTTATTTTATTATATAATTAAAGCTAATCTTCATTTACATATTTCATTTTACATTTTTCATTCTCTTCTTTAACTTTCATCTCGTAATTTATTCTTAAACTTATTTTAATCTTTAACTTTGTTAAATTCGTTACTTTAATAATTAATTATTTATAAATAAAGAATAAAGCAAAACTAGTAAATTATCGTCGAGCTTTTATCTTTAACAGCGTGCAAAGCTCGCTACTTAATGTAAGACACGCTTTAAGATAAACGATAATACAAAGAAGAGTTTTGCGTTAATTTTAAAAAAGTGAAAGAAATAAATCATCTTTTATTACTATCTGTAATGATTACTGAAACTAATTAACGATTTAATACTATTACGAACTTTACTATAACTTAAAAACGTTTCTTAAAAAAGCTTAAGTGTTAAACTTTAAGATATTTTAAAAATTAACGTTAAAAAGATACAAAGAAATTAACGCTGCTTTAAGACTAAAGAATTACTAGCGGATTTTAAGAATGTACATTCTTAATAACGCTGATCGAGATTTTAATTAGCGTAAAAAGAAAGACATACAATGTAAAATGTTAATTCGTTCAGCTTTGTAACGCTTTACGCTGACGTCTTTAATGCGTGTAGTATATTAAATTACACATTAATGATTATGATCTGCGCTCTGCTTAAGAAGAAACCTGTTATCAGTCTCGACGATTTGTATCTTCTTCTTTACATTCACTGAATGTTTAATGATTCGACATATGAGAATGAGCATCAGCGGGTTCAGGTTGCCATAGGCTTACTTACCGCCGTGTTTTTCGACTGTCGATCATGCTCGTAGTTTTACACTCGAGATAGAGCGCTTGTAATTATGAATGCATATCATGTCAGTTAATGCTTCTTAATCTGAATATGTCATTGTTTCTACTACGTGACTTAATTTGACGCTTCAGTCGGTATCTTTAACGCCTGCTTCAGCCTGATTCGCATTACAGGAATGGCGAATTTGTTCAGATCGAAAGCGTCACTCCTCGAGGCTTTTTAGCCTTGCATCTGGCTCTGTCTTTAACATCACATATTGCGGCGAGTTTGTGAACACTTATATCCTGTAGTCAGCGCGACGCAGTAATCATTTTTGAAAGGGGGGGGAAACATCAGGGCAGGTGGGGACCGAACCACTTCGGGGCAGCGATATTCCCAAATTCGTTTTCTACTTTAAACCTTCATATTTTTCAATTAGAAGGGTTCACCTAGCAGTGGGATAAACCTAGCAGTGGGACAGCCCTATAGGGCTGAAAATTCACATTTCATATTTTATTAATATAATCCTTTAACATATTAGCAAAACGATGACAGTTACTTCTTTCACCTCTCTCATCTCTCTTATTCTTCTTATATTTAAACTAATCGTTAAGTTAAGTTTCGATATTAACATTTTAACTCGAATTAAATACTTAATATTAACATTATAACTCGACTCGAATACTTAATACTAACATTATAACTCGACTTAAATACTTAATATTAACATCGTAACTTAACTTAATATTAATCTTAAGTTAAGTTATAATTTAAGCTTTTAACTTAACTCGTTAAGTAATTAAAAATAACGTTAAATGCTAAGATTTACTAAAAAAAATCTATTACGTTATTATTATTCTCTTACATTATTCTTTTACATTATTTTCTTACATTACTCTTTTATATTATTATGTAATTATTAAATATATAATAAAGAATTAATTATATATAAGTAGCAGTAATGATAAACGATGACGCTAGTATACAGCGTGCGTATTATGTATTTAATATGTAACGTTTTAAGTATGTAAAAAATACGATTTGTAACGTACGAAGATATAATAAAAACTTTACACTCGATACTAGTTTTAATAAAAGTAATTAATTATATTATACGATGTACGTCGTACGATGTAATAACTTTAATATTTAATAATAACAAGTTAAATATTATATCGCTTCATGTAAACTTAACGAGTTAAGTTAAGAATTCGAGTTAATACTCGATATTAACATTATAACTCGATTCGAATACTTAATATTAACATTATAACTCGACTTAAATACGCATTATAACTTAACTTAAATACTTAATTTTAAAATCGTAACTCGAATCGAGTCTTAGCGAGTTAAAAACTCGACTCGAGCTCGATGTATCGACTCGTCGCGATTAGTTTACTTATATTTTTTAAAAATATAAAACTTTTATAAAAAGAGCGTATAACGTTTACTTACGCTCGTTAAAACGAGACTTCAGCAGTTAACGAAAATTCTTCTTAAGCAAAACTTGCTCGTTAATACGAAATATTAATTATTACTCTTTAAAATTAAATTAATAATTAAAAGACTGCTGCTGTACGCAATTAAAAAATTTAAAGATAAAGTTTCGAAGAAGAAGTAGCTATACGTAACTAAATTTTACTTAAAGAAGTAAAGCTGTAAAAGATTAATCGAATTAAAAATAATTACGATATTATAAAAGTTATAAATTAAAAGATTATTAATGAAAGAAGAAAGAATTAACGAACAAAGATATAATAAAAGAAGATTAATTCTTTATTACGTTTAGCTTTTAAACTCTTTATTTTAAAATCTTCTTTTATTTAAAAACGAGCTATCGTAATCTTAGCTTAATAAATAAAATTATAAAATAAAAAGATTAATAATTTACGACGTTTAAATTTTAAGCTCTTCACTTCGAAATTAATAATAATAAGCTTTAGTTAAAAGAAAAAGTAGCGAATAATTAAATTACGAGTTAAACAGTTAAAGTAAAAGCAGAAGTAAAAGCTAAAGCAAAAGCTGAAGCAAAAGCTGAAGTAAAAGTAAAAGTAGAAGCGAAAGCAGAAGTAAAGAAATAACGAAATATTTATAAATGATTAATTAAAGCGAGACATGCGTATTAAAAGAGCTTTAAAGAGGTTTTATTAGCTACGTAGTTTATTTAAAACGAATCGTTAAAGTAATAATAATGAAATGTAAATTTTCAGTTTTACAGAGCTGTTTCACTACTAGATTTATTTCATTACTAAGTGAACTCTTTTATTTTAAAAGATTTTAAATTCGTCTCGATTAACTTTACAGTCGTCGTTACTAAGAGTACTTCATTAAAAAGCGTCTTTACAAAGTTTTAATATTAATAAATTCTGACTCTTTTATGCACTAGCTGCGATTTTCGCTATAAAGAATCTGAAGAAGACTTTACAACGAGAAGTAAAATACTAAAAGAGATTTGCGATAAAAGTTTTAAAAGGTTAAGATCGATCTGAAATAACAAATACTCGTATTTACTTCTTAACGAGTTAAACCTTTATCTTTTATTCGCGACGGTCATCTGACAGATGACTTATATAAAAGCCGTAAAGCTGAGAGGCGAGTAGTGACGATTCGTCATTAAACTCGCTAAGATCTCGTTATTAAACTCGTTCGCCTATAAACATCTGCTCGACGATCTCGAGTCTTATACTTTCTATAACGAAAATTATCGAGCTCGTTGAGACGAGTTCAACGCTGCAAAGAACATTAAAAAATACGAAGATTCAAGTCAGAAAATGAAATTAAGAATCTTAACGAGTTTAGCTAATCGATTGCTTAGCTGCCTGCATCTTTCTTCGCGCGAATGAAATCTTGCGCATTAATTATCGCACATTCTTCGCGAGATATAATCGTAGCTCGAATTAAGACGATTGCAACGCTACAAAAACCACGAGAATCGAAGCTGATTTGAGCGCGCAATCGGGGTTAAAAAGTCTCGCGCGCGCGGAAACGAGCTTCAGCGTTATGAAACGAAAATGCTTACACGTATAAATATCGTGTTTCTCGAATGCGACGATAAGAACGCTTTTAATCTACGATGTTTTTCTTAATGAAGATGCTCGTACAAAGTCATATTACGTTCTCTTAATGAGATGAAAATAATGCGATTAATAATGAAAATGCTCGTGTAATATAACATCGCATCGTATTCGAAATGATGTTCTCGAATTTAACTTTTATAATATAACATAAAACATAATACGAACGCTTACAGATATAAAGTTTATATGACGAAACTGTTAATTAAACGATTACGATTTAAACAATGTTTAGTTTATTTAATATACTTTTTCGTGCGTTGTAAATTAAAGCGTTAAAGTTCATTTATACGCGAACGATTTTAAAGTTTTACGTCTTCGACGCTAATTCGATAGTTAAGCTTTGCTTCGTTAAACTTCTATAGTATTTTAAGCTGAATTTTAATAAAGAAACTAGTTTTATTTAAATAAACGTAGAAAAATCGTCTTACGTTATCGTAAAACCTCGTACGATCAAGATTTTAGTTCGATCGCATGATTCTTTAATCACGTGATTCTTTAAGCACATGATTATCGTGATTTGAAATTCTACACTCTTTTTCATTAAAAACGAATCACATAATGAATAAAAAAGTAAAAGATTTAAAATCATTCATTAAAGTGAGAATAACAAGCTTCGTAATGAATGAAGATTCTCGTACGTACTTCTCGTTAGCTTCATTTCTTTAATCTTTTTCTTATTACATTATTATAACGCGATGAAAAATGATTTGAAACTAATTATAATTATCGTTAATGTTACTAATAATAATCGTAATAAACTAATCATTTATTTTAATCTTGTAAGCTTTCTTTAAATAAGTAATAATTAACTGAGCTGACAAGTAATAGCTTTTCGCTCGTCTGTTTCGTGTCGATAAAGAAAAGCTTAATCTTTTTATCTTCGAGAAATTCATTTTTCTAGCTCGTAGTGAACGATTAAAGATGAGTAATCTTAACATTACTCATTCTTAACAGCCTTAAACGTTGTTTGTATAAGTAATAAGTAAGATAAAATTAACGCAGAGCTAAGAACTAATTCGTACGAATAGGCTTACGATCGTACAGCTCAGCAGCTTTATGCGCGATGCTGTTAGAGCGTTAGCGAAGATAAGGTCTCGAATCTCGTCTTTGCGCGATGTAAAACTCGTGATCAGATAAGTAACGACGCTTATAACGATTATCTTTATAAACATAATACGATTAAATGTTCGTTTCGTAAGTCGTACGACTTCAGTAATTATTTTAAACTTACTTCTTCTTTAAATTCGTTACATAATGAATCGATATTTTTCGAAGACGTAATGCTTTCTGTAAAAAGTACATTTAACGTTGCAGCTAAACAACGTCGCGAAACTCGTACGTTTACTCGTTAACACGATAACGAATTAATCTTAATTAAGCGATTCTTAGTACGTCGTCTTAAACGTACGCGCTCGTTAATCTCGATTAATCTTCGTCATTCTCGCTTTTCTTTTCTGATCTTAAAATTACGAAATTCATTATCTCGAGAAAAGAAAAATGAGAATAAGACGATGACTGATTTTAAATTATCGAAATTAAGCGCTCGTCAGCGATTTGCTTAATTTTAAAGAAATGAATAAACAGAAGTGATTTGTACGATAGAGACAATTTTCTTTGTTTTTTTCTTTGTTAAGCGTTTTAAAGTTCTGAAGTTTGTTTTATTTTATGATTATATGTTATAAGAAAGAATCTTACTGAATTTTTCGTTATATACGAAAGTTTAAAGAGGTTTCGTCTTTAATAAGATAATGAGAATCACGTTCGCGATTTTATACGTGACTTCTCTTTTAAAATCATCGCTTAAATAAACATAATAACGCGTAATGTATTAAAACAAGCGTCTTAGTAAACAAAAACAGATTTCTTTTTTTCTTCGAGCTATCTTCAATGAATTAATAACATACAGTAAAAAGCTTACTGTAAGAAGTTATTCGTACGAAGACGCTTTCTTCAGAATCATCTTTCTTTTCTTCTTAAAAGTCTTTTAGCATTACTGAATTATTATTAATGTTAATCTCTGATTTCGATAATGCTTAAAAATTCTTTAAAAGTCGAACGATCACTGCATGCTCAGAAAATCTAGCGTTATAAACTTTAGCATCGATTTTCTTAAACCTATTTAAATCTTTTAGCGTCATTAATGCTATTAGTGTAGTATTTCAAGCTGAATTTTAATAAAGATATTAG
>JAABUO010006811.1_pt1 | contig 13079 bp, 8 predicted proteins | sample 5559291 | NCBI WGS metagenome assembly JAABUO01 (sample SAMN10711878, study PRJNA513372) | rock metagenome | isolation source: Antarctica rocks | place: Antarctica: Victoria Land, Finger Mt sud
AGTTCGGCCGGCGCATCCTGGTGCTCCTCGCTGGAGCCGCGGTCGCCCAGGCGCCCGCCGCCATCCTGCCCCACCTCCTGGCGCTGGTCGCCGCCGCCGTCGTCCTCGAGGCGGGGGACATCGTGACCGCGCCGCTCGTGCTCACGCCCATCACCGGCGCGTCGCCGCGCGGCGTCATCGTGACCGTAGCGCGGGCGGCATGGCTGGAGGAGGGCGCGCAGTATCTGCTGGGGGTGGTCGGCGCGCTGGCCGCGGCGCAAGCTCTCAGGGCGCCGCTCCTCCTGGTGGGGCCGATCGCCCTGGTGTACTATGCGCTCGAGCGCGCCCTGACAGCGCAGGCCCGCGCCGAACGCGCGCATCAGGAGGCCGAGGCGGCGCGGGCGCAGGCGGTGGACGCGGCCGACGCCCTGCAGCATCAGGTGCTGCACGATGCCCTGACCGGGCTGCCCAACCGCACCTTGCTGCACGACCGCCTGGCGCACACGCTGCGCCTGGTGGAGCGCGACGCGTCGTCGCTGGCGCTGCTGCTGCTGGACCTGGACCGCTTCAAGGAGGTCAACGACACGCTCGGGCACCAGGCGGGCGATGCGCTCTTGCGGCAGGTCGCGGCGCGTATGCGGGACGCGGTACGCGCCTCCGATACGGTGGCCCGTCTGGGTGGCGATGAGTTCGCGGTGCTCCTGCCGGGGGCCGAGCGGGACGGCGCGGTCCACGCCGCGCAGACACTATTGGCCGCGCTCGTGGCTCCGGTGACGGTGGAAGGCCAGACCGTTCATGTCGGCGCGAGCATCGGGATCGCGGTGACGCCCGCGCACGGGCATGAGGCCGCGGTGCTCCTGCGGCACGCCGATGTCGCGATGTACATAGCCAAGCGCGGGGGCAGCGGCTACGCCGTCTATGATCCGCGGCACGACGGCTACAGCACAGGGCGCTTGATGCGCGAGGCGGAACTGCGCCAGGCCCTCGCCACGCACGAACTGGTACTCCATTATCAGCCGCTGGTGGATCTGCGCACGGGCCTCACCACGGGCGTCGAAGCGCTGGTGCGCTGGACGCATCCGACGCACGGGTTACTCGCGCCCGACGCGTTTATCCCCCTGGCCGAGCAGACCGGCCTGATCGTGCCGCTGACGCGCTGGGTGCTGGAGCAAGCGGTGGCGCAACAGGCCACCTGGGCGCGGGTGGGGTGCCCCCTCGCGGTGGCGGTCAACCTGTCCGTGCGCACCTTGCACGACGAGCGCCTGCCCGAGACGCTGGCTTGGCTGTTACGCCGGTCCGCGATCGCGCCGGAGCAGGTGACGCTGGAGATCACGGAGAGCGTGCTGATGGCCGACCCGGCGCAGGCGCGTGCGGTGCTGACGCGCTTGTCCGCGCTTGGCGTGCGCGTGGCCATCGACGACTTCGGGACCGGCTATTCCAGCCTGGCCTATCTCAAGCAGTTGCCCGTCGACGCCGTCAAGATCGACAAATCCTTCGTGCAGAGCATGGGCGCGACAGAGACGACGAAGGACACGGCGATCGTACGCTCCATCATCGAGTTGGGGCACAACCTGGGCTTGATGGTCGTGGCCGAAGGCATCGAGGATCGGGAGACCTGGGCGCACGTCCGGGCGCTGGGTGGCGATGTGGCGCAAGGCTACTATCTGAGCCGTCCCTTACCCCTGCCGTCCCTGGACCGCTGGCTGGCGTCCTCACCGTGGGGCCAGCGCGGCGCCACGCGTTGAGGAGGTGGCCCGTGCTTGGCCGCGCGACGAGCGACACGGGGACGCCGGCGCGCTATGATCGGGAGGGCCACCCGTGGGTATCGGCGTGATGACCGGGGGTGGCGCCGACGATGGGCTCAACGCGGTGGGCAGCCGCACGCGGCTGATCAGGCAGGCACGGGCAGGCACGGGCGGGTGACCACACGACGGACGGAGTCCGTCGCCGCTCTGTCGGCGCGACGCGCACCCGTGTTGCCGCGGACGCGATGGACGCGCCGAAGTACTGCAACGCAGGCAGCACAGGTAGCGGCATACCATCGCTGGCGGCAGGCCTATCAGCGGCCTTTGGCGCGGCGTGGAATCTCTCATTGGTTACCGTGATGATGGAGCGCTGGACAATAGGTATATTAGAGTACATTTTCCCCACCAGCCAGTGCCATGTGTCTATGCCCAGCCTTTTGGCGCCACGACGAGGCCACGTCGTTGGTTGGCTACAGCATGACTGAGCATGGGGTCTGACGGTCACAGGCACAACCCGCCTCTGCTAATGCGCACGCCTTGCCGGCGCCGTGCATACGGCCGCCCGCTCTCACGCATGGTCAGGTTCTTGCCTATACGGCATCGTCGGATTGGTGCGGGACAGTGCTGTTGTGCGCGAAACGGCGCTGGACACAGGAAAGCGTGGGCCTGATGGACGAGGTGTCGCCGGCGCTCCGGGGCTATCTGTGGGCGACCTCCCTGGCCGCTGCCGCCCTCGTCGTGCGCGCCGCTGCGGACGCGGTGGCCCAGCATCCGCTTGATCCGGTCCACCGTGCCGTCTGGCCGGCCATCGCCCTCTTCGCCGTCCTGGCGTACCTCGCCGAACGCGCGGTCGTGCCGGTCACGACGCTGGTGTGGCGCAGCCTCGACACCGCCGTCTACGTCGCCGCGATCCTACTCTTTCCCTGGCCCTTGCCGCTGGCTATCGCGTTGCCGGGGATGCTCCTCGCGCGCGGGTGGCGCTGGCGCGGGCGGCTCCCCCGCGACAAACGGGCCTTCAACGTCGCCCACGGCCTGCTCACCGTCGGGCTCGCCGACGTCCTGTGCACGCGCATCGTCGCGCCCACGACGCTCATTCGTCCCGGCCACCTCGCCGCGGCACTGCCCGGCCTGCTCCTTCTCGGGGCGCTCTATTATGTCCTCGACGTGGCCCCGCTCCTGGTCGTCCACGCCCTGACGACGGGGCGGTCGCCGTGGCGCCTGTGGGTGGAGCAGCATCGCCCCGTCGCGTCGCTCGCGCTCGCCGACCTCGCGCTCGGCGTGCTCGCCGCGCTGGCCTGGCGCTTCGATCCCCTGGCGCTCGCGCTGGTGGCGCTGCCACTCGCCGCCGTGGCCGCGGCCTTACGGGGCCGAGCGCGCGCCCTGGCGGCGGAGGAACACGCCGCCGCGGCCCAGGCCCTGGCCGCCCGCGACGGGCTCACCAGCCTGCTCAACCACCGGGCCTTCCAGGAACGCCTGGAGGAGGAGGTCGCCCGTGTCGCGCGCGACGGGCCGCCCGTGGCGCTCTGCATGGTCGATCTCGATGACTTCGGCGCGATCAACAACAGCCACGGCCACCAGGTTGGCGACGCGGTGCTGGTGGCCGTGGCGGAGGCGCTGCGCGCGAGCGTGCGGGACGTGGACGTGGCGGCGCGCTACGGGGGCGACGAGTTCGCCGTGATCCTGCCGGGGGCGACGCTGCACGAGGCGGTCGCCATTGCCGAGCGGGTCGGCGCGGCCATCGCCGCCGTCATGTCTGACGCGGGGGTGCGCCGATCAGCGTTGGGGCGAGCGTGGGGGTCGCCGTCCTGCCGGCGCACGCGTACACGCGGGACGGGCTCATCCGGGCCGCCGACGCCGCCGCGTACGCGGCGAAAGGGGCGGGCAAGGGGCGTGTGCGGACGGCGACCCCCTAGCTGCGTCCAAATGCCGCGCGCCTCCGCGTGGTGGCAGGTCCTGGGATCAGGCGGAATCGACGTGTGGTAAGCGTATGGTCACGGTCGTCCCCACGCCCACGACACTTTCGACCACGAGCGTGCCGCCATGCTGCGCGATGATCACCGTCGCGCCCGCGAGCCCCAACCCGGCGCCCGCGACGCCACGGGCGGTCGACGCGCGGTAGAACGGCGTGACGAGGCGCGGAAGGTCATCGGCGGGGATGCCGATGCCATGATCGGTCACCATGACGATGGCCTGACCTGTGTCGGCGCGCACCGTCACCCGCACGGGCGCGCCCTCCTCGCTATACTTGAGCGCGTTCTCCAGAATGGTGGACAGGACCCGCTCCAGACGGCCACGATCCCCGTCAACGGCAATGGACGTGGGGGTGTCGATGTGCAGATCGGCCGCCCGTCGCGTGCCGGACGCCGCGATGACCAGGCCGGCTGCGGCGTGCGCCAGCGCGCCCAGCTCGACGCGCCCCATCCGCAACGTGAGCGTTTGCCCCCGCTGCACCTCGGCCACGTCGGTGATCTCTTCGACGGTCGACACCATGCGCCGCGTCGCGTCGCACACCGCATCCACTTGTCGCCGCAGCCAGTCCATGGGGGGCGGCTCCGCATGGGCCAGACGCGCCTGTATGACGTCACCACGCCCGTGCAGCGCGGTCAAGGGGGTGCGCAGATTGTGGGCGGCGCTGATGAGGAAGTGGTCACGTACCTGCAGCGCGCGTTCCGCCGCCTCGCGCGCCACCTGGGCCTCCACGCGCGCCTGCTCCGCGATCTGGCGACGGTCGTCGGCCAGGCGCTGCGCCTGCTCGGCGCGCGCGATCGCGCGGAAGGCCAGGCGCACTGACCACACGGGGACGATGAACAGCGCCAGCAATAGATGGTCGTAGCGCCAGACCGCCGCGACGAGGATGCCGGTGGCGGTGGCCGCAGCCTCGGGCGCCAAGGTCTGGCGATAGGTCGCCCGCCACACCTGCCTGGGCGACTGGCGCTGCAGCAGGGCCAGCAGGATCACGAGGAGCCCGACATCCAGGGCGTAGTACAGGGCCACCAGGAGCGCTAGCGCGGGCACGGCTGCCAGGATAGCGCCGGGACGTAGCACCGTCGTCGGGCGCGTCACCTGGGCGAACAGCAGGGTCACGAGCCCGACCAGCAGCGCGGTCCGCGCGACGTTATACGCGCGCTTATACAGGGGCGTGCGGCGCTGGACGAATTGCGTCGCCGCGACCGCGACCGCCGCGGTCAGCAGCGGGACGGGCGCGGGTAGGGTCAGGATGGCGGCGATATGCACCGGCGTGGCCAGGCTCTGATCGACTGCGGGGCTGACTTGGAGCGTGGTGTACTCGCCGACGTAGGCGAGGATGGTGAAGATCACGATGTCCACGAGCGCGACGGGCTCCCCTAATCCCGCCGGGAGCGCGCGCGCCACGGCCCACCCCTGTGCCGCGATCAGGAGCGCGGCGGCCAGATAGGAGAGGCCGAGATACAGGCGGACGGCTCGTGGCAGCGCGCGCATCGTCTTGCCCCACAGGCTACGCGGAAACGCTAGAGAGACCTGGTTGATACCGCGAGAGTGCATCACTCTTAGCCCAGTGTACCACCCGCATGGGGCGTGCGCCCTGAGGCGTCTGGGCTATCACCTCCCCACACGGGTACCCCGCGTCTTCCCCGAGTGGCGACTGGCGTGCAGGCCACGACCGGGCCGATACTGGGGTCCATGAGGCGTACAGAGACAGCGCGCCACACAGCACAGACACGCAGAAGGAGGCGACCATGGCGACACACCGCATGACAACGAGACGGGGGATACGACGGGGCAGGCGCTGGTGCGGCGTCGGTGGATGGGGCGGACGGGCCGCGCTCGCGGGCGGGATGCTGGTCGGAATGGCGCTGGCAGCCCCCCAGGCGCCGCGGCAGGTGGTGGTCGCGGGCCCGGCGATTGTCGTCGACGCCGGGCACTGGCACGGCGCCCAACGCGCATGGCCCAGCAGCCCGGAAAAACACGGGGACGCCGGACATTGGCACGGCACGTCCTCCGACACCCCTATCCCTGCCTCCGGCCGTCACGCGCAGACCGTGTAATGCGTGACGCGTGGGACATACCTGTGCCGACGACGTGTGATGTCCGTCAAGGTATCGTGAATGGGCGCGGCGCAACTATTTCATCGCCCATTGGAGAGGCACAGAACGAACGGATCGGGGGGCCGTTCGCGGGCCCGTCAGCATGCGGTGCAACGACGCTCAGGTGGTGTAGGTTCGCAATACAACCACGGCACGTCGCGCGGCCGGACAACCCGGATGCCGCACGTAGCCGGCACAGCGGCGCCCATGTGCTTGTATGTCGCCGGCGGTTCCTGAAGATGCTATCGGCGAACCCGTCCTCGCACTCGATCAGGCAATACGCCTTCTTGGCCTGATTGCCGGCCACGATGTCGACGACGAATTGGCCAAACAGGCCCACCTCGACGGCGAGTTGGTCGACGGTGTTGGCCGTGTAGGCGTACGTCCCCAAGAACGCGGCCAGATGGGGGTGCGCGCGGAAGAAGGGCAGGATGTCGGCTTTCTCCGCGAGGTCCGGCGTGGCCGCCAGCAGGCGCGCGAAGGCGTCGAGGTCGGCCGTGCAGGCCACCGGGTCGAGCCGCCAGGGCGCAGGGCGTCCCGTGGGCGCCCTATCCGGCATGGGCGAAGCTTTCCAGCGTCGCGGGCTGGACGATGTCGCGTACCTCGACCGCTCGTCCCAGCTCCGCCTGCAGGATCACGACAACATTCGGCGCGGCACGCAGGGCGTAGAGGGGCAGCGCGCCCCCGAGGCGCGTCACGTCCAGTCCCGTCGCGCTCAGCCCCTCGCGCTCGATCCGCTCCAGCGCGCCGAGGACGTGCCGCCGCTCCTCGTCCGTCAACTGATCGAACGCGATGATGACGCGTAGAGGCACATCGGCGCGTAGGCGCGCGCTCCCGTCCGCCTCCACATGGCCGATCGGTCGTTCCATCGTTCATCCCCCTCTCATAGGTCTACTTCTAGTAGGATACCTCACCGCCCTCCTCACGCGGCGATTGAGGCCACGCGATGAGGCGTGACGTCGCGCGGATGAGCACGGTAGCCAGGACAGGTTTGTCTGATCAATGATGCCTCCTCTTGCTCGCGTCCCTAGAGATCTATACGTGGGCGATAACAGCAGACTCTCCCGATGCTCCGGTTGACCATGTCGACGGCCGTGCGAAGGAAGCATCCCTGAACTCATCATCGTATAACCCCATGCGTATGGATTTTTAGCGGGATTCCGGATGCGGCAGCCCTGTGTCAGTGGGACATGCGCCTGCACTGGCATCATGTCAACCACACACTCAGTGGCGATGAGGAACCACGTTGGATCGACACGAGCATCCGTTCAAGCGCGCTGCTGGTCAGTTCCCAGCAGCCCCGCTAGCGATGACTGGCCTCCGCCAGGCGCTTCGCGATCCTCCTGGCCGGGCGCCTACGGGCAGCGTCGTGCAGCGGGCAGGCGTGCGTCGACGAAACCAACCACCTCGACCGCGAAGGAGTGGATAGAACGACGTCCCCAGTCACGAAGCGCACCAATCCAGCCGGCAAGATGCATGTATGATTGCCGGGCGAAAGCGGCGTTTGGGTTCCGTCCAGATCGCGGAGCATGCCCTGCTGACCGCTGAGCGTTAGTGAGAGGCTACTGGACGATTGATGCGACCACAGAGCCAACACGGGCCGTTGCGTGCCCGAGCCTACGAAGCGCAGAGCGACTGTGCCCTGTTCTGGCTACATGTGTCGTCCGCCGAAGGATTGGGTGGACGACGCATGTAGCCAGAACAGGTGTATGCTACGGGACGGCCAAGGCCGCCGACGACCGCATGGCGGCGTGCATGGCCTACGCCCTACGCGCGCACGATGTCGCGGCCGTTTCGCTCTATCTGGGGCTGGTCCGCACTGAGGCGCTCCCGCGCGCGGCCGAGCACTTCGACCTGTCCAACGCGGAATCCCCTCACTTCATCGGGCGCGCGCAGGAGCGCCGCTGGCGGCGGACCCGCAGATCATGCGCAAGTCCGGGCAGGTTCTCTTCGCGGTGGAATACGGGTTCACCGATATCGATGGACGGCAGCCAACGTCCCTGCGCGGGACGTAGAGCCGTCGCAGGAGCGACTATCCCTGATAGCCGCGACAGCTGCCTCAATTGGCTGTGACGAGCGGCGCGTACAGGGCGGGGACACGCCGGCGCAGCAACTCTTTCACGCGCACGGGCGCGGTCGGGAAACGCTCTGAGTCGGAGCCGGTGTCGACCGCGAGCACGGCCACGCCGGACGCGGCGCCCGTGATCAGCGCGTCCTCGCTCCCCAATTCGGGGCCGAATACGCCGCTCTCGCCCATGCCATGCGGCGCGCCGCGGTTGGCGAAGGCGACGACCGTGTTGTTTTCGTGCGCGCGCTGGCGCCACAGGTGGAAGTGGCGTGGATCGGCCACGCGCAGCCGGGCGTCAGCGAATGGGACGGCCGAGGCGGGTAGGCCGCGCGGGACCGGCCCCACGAGCGCCGCGGACGCGCAGATGACGTCGGCCCCGGCGAGGGCCAGGACGCGCGCCGGCTCGGGCAAGAGCATGTCGCGCCCGTACAGCAGCCCGACCCGTGCGCCCAGCAGGTCGAAGACGGGCAGCCCCAGATCCCCCGGTGTGGCCCAGGCGTCCGCCGCCCAGCCGGGATGCAGGGCGCGGTAGCGGCCCACGACACCTGCTCCGTCGACCAGCGCCACGGTCAGGTAGTAGCGGTCACCGTCGCGCTCGACGAGCGAACCCACAACGTGGGCGTGTAGGTCCCCAGCCAGGTCGCACAGCCAATGCGCCGTGGGGCCTTCCAAGCTTTCCGCCGCCGCCTTGGCCTCGGCGGCGTCGTGCGGGGGGCGTGACAGGAGGGGGAGGGCCGGCAGCACGAGCAGGGTGACGCCGTCCCCTATCCCAGTCGTGACCAACCGGCGCAGCGCGTCACGCCCCTCCTCGTCGAGTGCGAGGCGCCGGTCGTTTCTACTGGGAGCGCGGGCTGCCAATCCGCTGACCGCCAGCCCGCCCTGTCCGTCGGCAATCTGTTCGCCATACCCACCCATGCCGGACGCGACGGTTTGCCGGCTGGAAGCCGGCGCTCCTAGTAGATACGATACTGACGCAGCGGGAGTCGGCGTTACCGGTGGATACGACACTCCGGTTTGCGCCACGCCCACGCGCAGCCGCGTCCCCGCGTCGAGGCCGCGCTCACCGTAGAGGCCGTGGGATTGCAGCGGGTTCCACAAGTAGGCGTGCTGCGCCAGCGCCGCGTAGGCAGTGGGCCGGCGGTCGGCCAGCTTGTCGTCGGGCTCACCAGGGCTGAAGGGGCGTGTGCGCGTGCGCGACAGGTCCACCTCGCCGTAGACGATCCCCTCGCCCGTGTCGCGCATCGCTACCACCGCGCCGTCGGGGTCGAGCACGCAGCTCCCGCCGCTGAACTGCACGCCGCGCTCGCACCCAAAACGGTCGGCGGCGACGAGGTACATGCCGTTCTCGTAGGCGCGCGCCATCCAGGCCGCGGCGGGCGCCTGCTCGTCGAGCCAGCAGGTCGGGAACAGGGCCACGTCGCACCCGGCCACGCCAAGCAGGCGCGCCGGTTCCACGTAGTCGGCGTCCATACAGATGAACAAACCCAGGCGGCCGTAGGGCGTGGCGACGACGGGCGGGGTGTTGACGCTCTCTGCCGCCCAGCGCGGCTCGGCGATAAAGGCGTGCGACTTGCGATAGACGCAGACAATGCCGTCGGGACCCACCAGCGCGGCCGTATTGTAGTAGAGGTCCGTCAGCGGGTCGCGCTCGGCCAGACCCACGACGATGTAGCAGCCGTGCCGTCGCGCCACCTCTACGAACAGGTCGGTCGTGGGCCCCGGCACGGTCTCGACCAGCGGCGCCACCTCGACGCGGTCGCGCCAGCAGTAGCCGGTCACGGCCATCTCCGGCATCACGATCACGCGCGCGCCGGCGCCGGCCGCCTCGTCCACCCGCACGCACAGCCGCGCCACGTTCTCCCCTTTCGCGCCCAACCGGGGCTCGAACTGCAGCGCCGCCGCCGTATAGCGTTCGATCATGAGCATCCCTCGGGTTCCGTTGGGTTCACGTAGCTTGCCTGTATCGTAGTCGCTTCGGCGGCACACGGCCAGCGTGATAGCCACACTACCACACTTGGGTGCGCCCCCCTTGGGGTGCGCCCCCCTTGGGATGCGCCCCCTTGTTGACGAACCGTCGCGCTACTGCTACACTCGCTACACACGACGCGATGCGCGTCACGACAAATAGCGGGAGGTGCGGCGATGAGTCGAGTAGTGCGAGTTGAGACGCCCGGGACGGCCGGAGTGTCTAAAGCGATGGGCGAGCCACAGCTAAAAGCGGGCGCGCTCAATCTCACGGAAGCGACGGTAACGGGCCTGTCCAATATGGCCCCGGCGATGAGCCTCTTCTTCAGCGTCAACGTCATCGCGGGGACGATCGGCGCTGCGGTCCCATTCGTGTTCATCCTGGCTATGCTGGGTATCCTTGCCACGGCCAACACACTCTCCCAATTCACGCGCCTCTATCCGAGCGCCGGCTCCTTCGTCACCTTCATCACGCGCGCGTTCAATCCGGCCGTCGGCGCCGTTGGGGGCACGTTCCTCATCGCCGGCTACACCATGGCGGCTGGCTCCGTCTACGCCGTGATCGGAGGGTGGACAGCCGACGTGCTGCGCCGCGACTTGGGCGTGACCGTGCCCTGGCAGGCGCTGATGATCGTCGGCATGGTGTTGATGGCCGCCCTATTGGTGGTGGGGGTCGAGGTGTCGACCCGCGCGGCTCTCGTGCTGTTCCTGTTCGAAACGGCGGTCTTGCTGCTGCTGGGCATCGTCATCGTCATCCGCCAAGCCGGCCACCTTTCCGCGACGCCGTTCGCTCCGCCAGCGGGCAGCGGCGGCTTGAGCGGCATCGCCACGGCGTTCGCCCTTGCCATTTTCGCATTCGTCGGATGGGAGGCGTCGGCGCCGTTGGCCGAAGAGACGGATAACCCCCGCCGCAACGTGCCCATCGCGCTCATAACCGGCGTGGTGATCCTCGCCGCCGTCTACGTCTTCGTCACGTATACCGTCGTCATCGGCTTCGGCGTGAATCACATCGCCAAGTTGGCCGCCGACCAGACAGCGTTCTCGACGCTTGCCGCGACCTACCTGGGTCCCCTGCGCGGGCTCATCGATATCGCGGGGATCACCAGCATCCTCGCCAGCACGCTCGCGCTCTCCAACACACAGGGCCGTATCTTTTTCCATGGCGGCCGCGCGCGCATCTTCCCCTCGATCCTGGGGCGCGTCAACGCGCGCTACCAGACACCGGCCGTCGCCATCGTGACTTATATGGTCATCGGAACGATCATCGTTTTCCTGGCGCAGGCATGGCTTGGCGCCGCCAAGCTGCCCAACGACGCGTTCAGCATTTTCAGCGCCCTCGCCACGTTCGGCACGCTGCCGCTCATTTTGATCTACGGGTTGACCAACATCGCGCTGATCGTCTACACGGCACGCGGCGGCGCGCCCGGCGCCAACCCCCTGACGCACTACGTCCTCCCGGCCATCGGAGCCGTGCTGCTGCTGGCCCCGGCGTGGACCTTCACGCAGCCGGCGCCGCCGCCGTTCGATCGCGTCGTGGCTCTGATTCTCGCGATCCTCGTCATCAGTGTCATCTACGGGCTGACTGTCGCACGGCTTAATCCCGCCGCGGCTGAACAAGCGGGAGTGGCATTGAGCGGCGAGGGCGCACTGGGGTAAGTCGGAAGATGGAGGAACTTATGCTCGTACATACGCCAGAACCACAGACTTTGGAACAGGATAAGGAGCTGCTCTCGTCCGTGTGGGCGCGCTACACGTCGATCGTGGCCGAACGCGCCGAGGGTTGCTATATCTACGGGGAAGACGGCAGGCGCTACCTAGACTTCTCGTCTGGCATTGGCGTGACCAGTACCGGCCATTGCCACCCGCGCGTGGTCGCCGCCGCACAGGAGCAGGTGGCGACGCTCATACACGGGCAGGCCAACATCGTCTACCACAAGCCGATGTTGCGTCTGGCCGAGAAACTCGCCGCCGTGACCCCAGCGGGGCTGGACCGTTTTTTCTTCAGCAACAGCGGCGCCGAGGCCATCGAGGCCGCAGTCAAGCTGGCCCGCTACGCCACGGGGCGCTCGGCCATCATCACGTTTGAGGGCGGCTTCCACGGGCGTACCATCGGGGCGCTCTCGCTCACCTCCTCCAAGGCCAAGTACAAAGCGCATATGGGTCCGTACATGCCGGGCGTCTACACCACGCCGTACCCCTACTGCTACCGCTGCCAGTACCGTGCGCGTCAGGCCACCGACGTGGTCATGCCTAACGGGCTTGGACCGGGCGATACCTGCTGCCAGAGCGGGCTGCCGGCCCTGCGCGCCCTACTGGCGACGGAGGTCTACCCCGACGACGTGGCGGCGGTGCTGGTCGAGCCGGTGCTGGGTGAGGGCGGCTACGTGGTCCCGCCGCCCGGCTTCCTGCGCGACCTGCGCGCACTGTGCGACGAGTTCGGCTTCCTGCTCATCGCCGACGAAGTGCAGACTGGCTTCGGGCGCACCGGCACGATGTTCGCCGTCGAGCAGGCCGGGATCACTCCGGACATCATGGTCATGGCCAAGGGCCTGGCCTCGGGCTTCCCGCTCAGTGGGATCGCGGCGCGGCCAGAGCTTATGGAGCGCTGGTCGTCCGGCGTGCACGGCGGCACCTATGGCGGCAACGCGGTCGCCTGCGCGGCGGCCTGCGCGACTCTCGATGTGTTGCGCGATGAGGACCTGCCCGGCAACGCCCGCATGCAGGGGACGGCGCTGCGCGACGGCCTGCGCGCGCTGCAGCAACAGTATCCGCTCATCAGCGATGTGCGCGGCCTGGGCCTGATGGTCGCGGCCGAATTGGTCACACCGGACGGCGCGCCCGACGCGGCGCGTTGCAAAGCGGTGTTGCAGGCCTGCCTCGAGCGCGACCTCATCCTGCTCAACTGCGGCCCTTGGGACAACGTGGTGCGCTTCATCCCGCCGCTCATCGTCACGGACACCCAGATCGGCGACGCGCTCGTGATCTTCGGGCAGGCCTTGGCCGCCACGAGCTAGTAAGTCGCCAAGACTGGTTTGTCGATGATCTACTGGGAGTGGTGGCTGGCAGCCGGCGCTCCCAGTGAGCGCCAACCCGTTATAGAACCCCGACGAGAAAACCCACTTCAGGGGTGAGATGAATCGGCGTCCTTTAGAGCGCGTCAGCGCGGCCGTTGCGTGGCGATGTATTGTCGGATCGTTTCACTCGCCACCTGCCCCGCCGTTGAACAGAAATACGAACGGGTCCACATGCTCGGCATCG
>JAABUO010006812.1_pt1 | contig 13079 bp, 7 predicted proteins | sample 5559291 | NCBI WGS metagenome assembly JAABUO01 (sample SAMN10711878, study PRJNA513372) | rock metagenome | isolation source: Antarctica rocks | place: Antarctica: Victoria Land, Finger Mt sud
CTCCCCAATGTTGTGTAATATCAACCAGATACCTAAACACTTTGGACCTCGTCTACATGATAATAGCAGGAACTGCGCCAAGGTCAGCGCTGCAATCACGATAAGTTAAGCAATTGCTAGTGTCAGATCTTACCATCGATGTTTTGCTTGATTGACTTGTGAGGTAGGATGGATCCGCCGTTGACGTAAATCTCATCGCCGATCGTCACATCATCACCAAGAACCGACACATTTTCGAGTCTGGCCCACTTGCCTATCGAGCTGTTCCACCCAACAATTGTAGATTTCACCCACGCATGGTCTTTGACTCTGCAGTTGGCGAGAAGGACGGAACGCTGCAATCGCACACCGTCGCCTACAACGACGTTTGGGCCGATTGTCACGTTCGGACCAATTTTGCAGTTCTTTCCGATCTTTGCAGAGGGGTCAACGAGTACATTTCCACCGTAGACGTAGGGCTCCGACGGTGAACTGAGTTTCTTCGACCCTTTCTTGGTGAGTGAAGACAGATATAGACAGGTGCCGCTGAGAAAGTCTTTTGGCTGCCCAACGTCCATCCAAAAGCCCTCGAGGTCAAACGAGTGCAATTGACCGTCTTTGACCATCGCCGGGAATGTTTCTTGTTCAATAGATGTGGGACGGAGCTCGATACGTTTCAAAACGCTCGGGTTAAGGATATAGATACCAGCATTGATTCGATTACCCACAAACTCTACAGGCTTCTCAACGAACCGGTCGATTTTTGATGTATGCCCTGGCTTGTGAACGACTACTCCGTATTTGGAGGGTTCTTCGACCTTAGTTACCACAATGGTTCCCTCGTCACCGTGCGACTTGTGGAAGTCCGCTAGCTGTTGGAATGGGTAGTCGCAAGTGACGTCGGCATTCAGAACGAAGAAGGGCGAGTCGTCTTTGCCAAGGGTTTTCTCCGCCAGCTTGAGAGGGCCAGCCGTTCCAAGTGGTTCTCTCTCAATGGAGAATTCGATATTGACGTTGTATTCTTTCTCGTACTAAAGCATGGTTAGCGATTCCCTACAGGCCAAGTCCCGAACCTAATATTTCATTTACCTTCTTCAAGGCAGCCGCCATGACTTCTGGCCGATAGTTGACGGCTAGAACGATATCTGTTACTCCTGCAGCCGCCAGGTTCTCGACTTGGTGCTCTATCATGGGCTTGTTCGCAAACTCAACCAGTGGCTTAGGAAGTGTGAGGGTCTGATGGAAGTCAGATTAACTGAATCTGATCCGCATTTCTCTGCTAGTCAGAGTGCCCCCGTGGCACTCGATGGAGGTAGAGCCGTACCAGAGGTCGAAGACGAGTGCCATACCCGCCGACAAGAATGAGAGCTGCAGAGTGCAATGTTAGAGACAGCGACAATTATGCCTGATTGTGTTCGCTCGTACCTTTCATTTTGGAAATTGGTTAGGTATCCTCGAATAGCTCGCTTGGATCGAATTCGGCTCCGTAAAGAGAGTGGTGGTTGCACAAACGAGGGTACTGGTTGGGGAGAATCCTTTGTGAGTAGATGTAATTCTTTAGAGAAGAAAGAAAATTGCTATGCGGTCTTTTGAGAGGAAGTAAGATGAGTGAGATTAGGACACGTTCTGAATACGAATGTCAGGTCTGGTGAAGAAAAGCGTAGCGCGACCCCGGAACTTTCTAGGGCCGCCGATATGATCGACAGTGCATAAAGGGGCTGACAGGGGTCTGTCTACCTTAAGGGGCCGAAGCTGGGAGTTTTAATGAAACGTAGCTTTTGGTTTCCGGTGAACGATGAAGCTAGACAACAATTACGGTAAGATCGGTCCATAATGATGTTTGACATGATGATGTCCTCTTTTTAATGAAGAGACTTTTCGAATCAGTAAACTACTTCGTATAAACTCCGCTCTCGTTATAACGATATTCCCTCTCTAACAAAGGGATTGAGCGGGATATACCACTTTGTTATTGACCGGTGGTAATGTATTAGCAAGGTCGATAGTCAACGAACAAAGTGTCGCATTACAAGATGCATAGGATCAATTGCAGATGCCCAAAGTTTGGGCACTTCACGACACACTGTCTGTTATTGTTGGAATTGACATATTGAAGAAATCATTGCCATCTCTCATCCCAGTCCTCTCTGATCCCGCAAACTTTACCGACTCTCTGTTGCTTAACAAGAGGCACGTTCCCTCCTGGTTTCTGCTCATAAGCTGGAAGACATAAAGCATCCTGCTGGGGGTTCCATTTTTGTATCACGTCCAAGTCCTTGTTTCCTGTTTCTGTGGGTCCATATTTGAATACCGGATCAGGGTGTTGATCCATCATAGAGATCATATCTACCTGTAAAACATTGTCCTCGACTCCGGCATACCAGCTCGGCGAGAAAGGAGAAGGAGAAGACAAAGAGTAAACAGGAGAATCTGATACTTGGTTGATGTTCTTATTAGACTGGAGTCTGAGGAAAATGTTCCAGTCCAGATGATTTAAGGCTTTATAGTGATAGTTGCAGCATGTGGACTTTGGCGTGGGAGGAGCCGCTTTGGGATGGCTAGGAGAAATGGTGGAAGAGCAGGGATCAAGTTTTGCAGCATGATAAAGCTTACCGCCAGGCATTCGAAGGTCGAACACCTTCAGTATTGAGTGGCGAGCACCTCCGGCGACGAAACGCTCTTGACCAAATGGTATAATGGAGTAGATTGCGGAAAAAGTATCAACAAGATCAGTGAACGAGGCCATAGTATGGTAGGGCGAACGAAGATCATGAAGTCTATGATCATTCATTAGCTTACCTTGCAGTGGCTGTTGTGGTTTCCTGCAATAGACATTGAGGAGTGAGTCAATATCCACTCGAGCAAGCACATACCGAATAGCACCATCGTAACTTCCTGTTAAAAATAGATCGCCTTCAGCACCTCCAGCTAAAGAGGACGGCGCAATTGGGGCAATGGAGTAAACAGTCGAGATCCCACAGGCAGCGCCACCCGTTGTGTCCATACGGTTGTCGGCTGATGGGCTTGGAAACTCGAGTTTCCGCACGAGTTCTGTCGAGACCCTATCTTGCCTAAGACTATAAACATGAAGAGGTTGTTTGGACGGTCCCAGCCCCACTGCCAGACGGTCATGGCGTAAAAATTGCGTTGACCACGTTCGTCCGGACTCCCCGGGTGGGATTGCACAAATCTCTCCAAGTGGTTGTAGGAGGTTCTGGGCTAAGTGAATCGAATGGAAAGAGATTGTGCTATCTACCAGACAAGCGGCGACAAGTGGGGTTGGAGAAGAATTGAGACTGGCAGATCGAAAGGTTTTCCCACTTACCAACTCGGCCACCTTATGGCTCTCCGATTCAGCCATCGAAACCTTCACGACTTCAATATAGCCGCTTGCTCTCCCCACTACTATATACTCCGATCCACTTGTGGGATTTTGTGACGGCCGCAGCAAGTTCACCGACGTGATATCGTCCCTCCCTTCAACCAGGCTAGCCTCCCTATGTACCATCCACTCATTCATGTGTTGATGCTGATCAAAAAGCTTTGTTTTCTTCCCTCTACCATGTGAGGGCTGATATTCTTTCTCTGCTTTATCACCCATGCTCTTAACTCGTACCACCAGATCTGGGCCACCGCCCCACGCTAGGATCTCCTTCCGGGAATTCCAATCTGACCCATACCAATCGATATAACTATCAATGACCGGCTGGTATCCCATGGTCTGTGCTCTTCGCCTTGGCTGAGAGCGAGATATCTTCCCATATTTCGACCTCACGCTGTCGCCGAGATCAGCGATGTCCGGTGCTATGCATCGTGCAATTAAAGCTTTCCGGTCCCAATTCCGTGACAAGGCAGTAAGCGCATGTGCAGCATCCTTCCAAAACGGTGGCGTCAGAATGGAAGGAAACCGGTTCTGAACAAATACTCGAAAGCCATCTCTCTCAACATACTCGTGAAGTCTCTTGCATGTCAGGGATAGGTACAGCAACGTTCGAGCTGTCTCCAAGTGAGATACTATCTGAGATAACAGCTCAGGAGGTATTGTAGCGAGTGATTTGCTCATAACTTTACATCAATGCACTCATTTTCAGGCGAATGATAAAGCTGCGCCTGTTGCAAACTTGTATGTAGAGGAATGAGTTAAAGCAGACGCCCTCGTAAAATAACTGGAACCTTAGTCACACCCACTTTTTTTGTTTTCACAAAAGAGCTTCTTACCGCACTAAATTTTGGTCGTAGGCTTAGAGAATCGCTAGAAATCTGTAAAGTTCATTGTAATAATACTACATGATCTAAAATAGTGGCAAGTTGTGACTCTGAGAGCCTCATTAACATTTGGTGGGGTATTGGTTCCATTTATTTTGCGAGGGCTCCTGGGAGCCTCATCTTTAAGCCCCAGGCCCCCTGCCCCATTTCCCCTGCCCTGCGAGCTCTGTCGAGACAAGCCAAGCTCTGTTTATATTTCCTGAACGATGAAGGAACCATCATTGAATTACCCTCGAACATGGTTGACATTACACTTTGCTATCTGGAAGATGTTTCTTCTGGCAGTCGCTCTAATAGCACCAGGCCCAGGTTATGACACCTCCACGAATTTATTCTTTTCCCAAAGTGATAAATCCAGTCATTTGACATCCATCAACCTCAAACATTTTCGATTAAGTAATTTGTTAAGGTGGGATGCCATATACTTTACCCAAATCGCCCATAATGGATACAAATTCGAACAGGAATGGGCCTTCGGATGGGGCTTCACCAAACTTTTAGGATTTGCTGCTACGGGTATCCAGAGTGTCGCACAATGTATCAGCGCAAGTAACTAAAATTTTATAGGGATCAAAGGCACTGCCTCTTCAGAATCAGCCTACACTGAGTTATTGGCTGGTATTTTTGTGGCTCATGGGTCTCATTTCTTGTCTGTCCATGTGCTGTATCAGCTCTCTCTCGACGTCAGTCTGCACGTGTCAAACACCAAAACTCGTAAATTTGCCTTTCTAGCAGCACTTTTTCATGTCATTTCTCCAGCTGGAATGTTTCTGTCTGCACCATATGCCGAAAGCTCGTTCTCTTTTCTGAACTTTGCCGGATTCTTTCTCTATGCGAGAAGCCATCGAGAACGTTTCGGTGGTAGAGATGGAAAAAGCTGTGTGTTACTGGCAGCTTCTGGCCTCCTGTTTGGTCTCGCAAGTACGTTTCGCAGCAACGGTCTTTTGAGCGGCATGATCTTCTGCTCTGAAGCTATCGACACTACCGTAGCTCTTCTAAAGTTACACAACATTGGTGCAAATTTACAGCATTTATGCGCTGTCTTTCTTACTGGTGGTTTTGTGGCATTCGGTGCAATTACCCCACAATATCTGGCCTACAGGGAATATTGTGTCCACACGGATAGTCTTGAAGACATAAGACCATGGTGCTCAAAGTGGGTACCGAGCATATATACTTGGGTTCAAGACTATTACTGGTAAGATAGTTTATTTTGTATTTATTTAAGCTAAGAAAAGTAGGGGTCTCGGATTTCTGAGATATTGGACTGTCTCCAATATTCCCCTTTTCATACTGGCCGCGCCGGCGCTGTACATACTCATGCAGTCTGCTATATGGGGTTACGGCTGGTGTAGGGAGGACAACAGTGTTCTGTCAGGTGCAACAAAATCTTCGAGGAGTGAAGGAAAAGCTAAAGAATCCAAGTCGACTTCGTTTACCAATACAGATATAATACGCCAGATCTCCATACCTCAGGCCGCACTCACTATCCTTGCATTGACAAATTTCCATGTTCAAATTGTTACTCGGATTTCTTCTGGATATCCCGTTTGGTACTGGTGGCTGGCATCTACGATGATTGAGGATCATGATCTGCAGATATTTGGTAGGAGGTGGGAGCCTGCAAAAGTGACAGTGAGGTGGATGGTGATCTATGCGGTCCTGCAAGGAGGTCTTTTTGCAAGCTTCTTGCCACCAGCATAGACCATGCTAGGGAAACCGTAGCCTTGAGCACACGTTTAGCTACCCAACAAAATTTGAAGCAAGACCACCACATTACTGCCTCGCCATAACCAAATCAAGTTGAGACGGTCGCAGACCGACCCTATCCGGATGAGAAGTTTGGCATGAGAGCAGCTATGTAGGGAAGTGGCGATAAGGGAGCGGCGTGTGAGAACAACTATCAAATGTGACCTATCACGCATTACAAAGGGCTCGTGCATAGTTCATGAAGCAGGGCAAATGAATGCTTGGCAGAGTAGAGAACCTCAAGTTGTGATCATATGATCAAGGGATCTTTTAGAATTTGTCAGAAAGGATGATTCTCAAGGCAGCTTGCGTGTGTCACTGGTGCCTGAGAAATTAGAGATAAGTAAGCGTATATGAATAAATAGGCAAAATCCCAAGATAAACTGCTTAGAGTTGTGAAGAAACCTCTACAGCACATTGAAACTCTTCTCTGATATTATTTCGTACCTGGACCTTTTAAATACAGAGGAAGCCTGTTGACAAAACCCTCCTGGGCATATTTTGGCGGAGTATAAATTTGCCACCGGTGGCCTTTCACAGCTAAGGTGAATAATAGTAACGATATAACTATTTCGTGAGGAAGCCCATTTCTTCCTCTAACCTCATAACATCATCACTTGACTGCATCGATTACCGCAGATGATCAGTCCAGTTGATGATTTCAGTTGAGGTGTGACTAAGCAACAAACGGTCGACATAACGCTCACCGAGTCGCTGTTTACAATTAATCTATACTCCTCAGAAGCTAGTCATGAAAGTAACAACACTCAAAGCTTGAACGAATGTTGAGTGAGAAGCAGGACTGTACCGAACGCAAAGATACTGTAGCATGTACGTCATCACTTCCTCATGTAGCTGCTTGACGATAGCTCCAGAGCCTTGCCTTGCATGACTATAAACGTCTCGCTGACCCCTTCCAGTCCCGACGGTTTCTGCCTAATAGTTTAACTGCCGCCAAACCTCGAGCACATTATCCAGGAGTTTACAGTCGTTTTGTTGTACGTGTCGGCCATGGATGGCGCTCGAGATAGAATAGCTGAGCTCATTTCATCATTTGACGGTAAAGATGGACCAGATTCCTCCCGTGTCAGCTCGCCTGGAGGAGGAGAACGGCGGGATGGTGACAATAAACAAACGGCTCGGAATAGAGCGAGAACATACCCTTACTTTCGATATCTACCTTACGAGGTCGAAGATGAGGCTGAGAGACACAGGAATCTTGAGGAGATTCTGAAGCATCTCTATGTTGCTGTGGAAGCTGGAGACTTCTCGCCAGGGGCAGTACATTGGACAAGGGAGTTGAGAAATTGGTTGAGTCTCAAATTCGACCCTACGAAAGAACAGAGGCTTAAAATGGTCAAGCTTTATTATGAACTTGCCCTAGCACCGGGCATTGATGTAACAGCGGCTGAGAGGTTCTCTAGTATGTTTATGGTTTTGACGAAGTGTGTTCCTCTTAAAATCCTTTCCCTCTACATCCGTAGCTAACTCTTCAAAAGACGAAAACACTACCTCAGAGCTGGCACGGATCTAACTCTTGATTGGAGACCACTTTTTAGAGAATTGAAAGTCTTCGTGCTTCCATCAGAGTCAGGCATAGTCCACACGACGAATATCAAACGGAACTTTCGTGTACTCACAAAGCTGTGTACCTTTGCACAGCTTTATTTTGACCCAAGTACTACACCAGCGATGCTAAAGGAGATCCTACCCTACTTTAGTACCTCCTTCACCGAAGGTGCATATGTGGTGGCTGGGTTGTTAAACCTCTTGCTACCAACAACTCCTCCGCCAGCCGGAGATGATAAGTTGGTGCCGCAGCATTATCTTCCAACGCTGTTCCACTTGTGGTCGTTAATCAATCGCTCAAGGGTATTCGATACCTATTTTCTCGATCTGTTCTCAAGGTTAGCTCGTGATTCTCTTCCAGCGGAACATATCCCTTTCTCCGAATACGGTATCTATACTAAAGACCAGTCGTCCCTTGTTTTTACTGCTGTACTTCGCCTTCTCGAGATTCCTGTTGGGCAAGCGACTTCACCCTACAGCGCGACAGTAGACGTCAGTGCCGGACTTGCGATAATGCTAGAGCGAGATCCTAAGAAACACCCAATTGCACATCACATTGCTCGGTGGATTGTAATGTCACTCTCTACAGCATGCCTGGATAAACCCGATTCGATCTTGACTTCTCTTGAGGGTCTTATACAAGCCGTAGAAACCTTCTTCCACCCTTCGAATTCTGGCGGTTGGACCAAGATGCTGTCCCAGTTGGTATACTACTTGGCAGACTTCTTCGTCATGAGGTGGAATCGTGAAAAAAGTGGGGAAATGGATATACCAGAAGAACGCAAACTCAACGGTGCAATAAAACGCCGTTTTGTATTATGCCTCAGAGAGGTTATCTTCATGGGCATCTATGCTAAGAGTGGGACTGCCATGAATTTCTCGTTGTCTACTCTTCAAAGCTTGGCATATCTGGAGCCAGATTTGATATTGCCTGGAGCACTCCAGCGAATCTATCCCTCTATGCAAGGCCTGGTGGAGGTTCACCGCACAACATCCTCCCTTCGCTCACTCCAAATACTTTCTCGGATTATGGTGCGCACGAAAGGCTTCAGGTGTCACGTCACCACTATGCTAGGCCTCGCTCTCCCTGGAATAGACGCAAACGACCTTGAGAAAAGCCTTTACACATTGTCATACGTTCAGTCAGTATGTTACAATATACCTTTCCACGACTTGACTATGGGAGAGGACAACATCAGTGGTAGTATGCTCGCAGTGGAATGGATCACATCCGAAGTCGACCGGATGGAACAAGAGGGTGTCAATGTGGAACTTGATTACCAAAATAAGCTAAGTGACGAGGATGAGGAGATGATACTTCGTTCTTCAACGGCATCGTTCGCCGAATTCCTGAGTTCTTTTCTAGGTAGAGTCTTTACTCTTTTAGAAAACCTTCCTGATGCGTCAAGAGTACGATCAGGTTCACCGGAAGAGAACGTCGTGAATACCTTACCAGCCACCTTCACACCTCTTCTAGCTTCTTTGTCTCCCGAACTGTTTGATTTAGCACTCAACAAGATTGCTGATTTCGTTGGCAACCATGTCATTCATCAAGCCCGAGATGCCATGGCCTTTATTTGCAGTGCCTTATGCAAGGTCGATCCAGTGAAGGCACTCAAGCGCCTGGTCCCAATTTTGATACAGTCCATTCGAACTGAGATTGATGAAAATGGTGCTGCATCAACTCGCAACACTGGAACCGATGTTTTACCTCGAGATCGGGGCCTTGTTTGGAGCGTCAGTATGCTAAGCATGTGTGTCGTTCATGTCGGTAATGCCGTTTTGAACCACAAGCAGGAACTCTTTGATATTGCAAATTACATGCAGCAGAGATGTAAAGGCATACCGACTGTTCACATATCGAATTACATCCACCATCTACTTCTCAACCTCACCGGCACTTATACTGTTGATTACTCCCTGTACGAAGCAGATGTGCTTGTTAGGGGTCTTGGGCCCCAGGATTGGGGAATGATTCCAGATCCCCAAAACATCAGTATCAAATGGCACGTCCCATGTAAAGGGGAAATAGACTTTGCTGTGGAATTATTCAAAGCTCAAGGTGAAAGCGCCTTGCACCAGCTGACAGCGCGCATTGATGGAAGCTCAAGCATCAAACGAGATGGTACGGGCAAAGAATGGTCCGATGAGGTATCACGGAATCTTGTGCTTCTCAGACTGCTACTTTCAGGTGTATCTCTACTATTCGATTCAAATGCTGTTGACAGACGAAATCCAGATATAGACACGGACATGAGCGATAATGTGGACATTGTTCACACCAATGGAGTTACGCGTGAAGAGCAGAGCGATAATCCAGACTTCTTGATCGAAGATTCCGAGGAAGATGAGGTGAAGCCAACCTATAAATACCCTACAGGGTACTTGCTCAAGGAAGACGACCTTGTCTACAAAGAAGTTCACGATTTACGAAGAAGAGCAGGGGAATTGTTGCACAAGGTTCACCGATTCTTAGTTGAAAAGCAAGAAGACGACGTTGCATGCTTTGGCCCTCTGTACACTGCCTATAGATCATGGTTTATTGACGTTGGAATTGAGAGATCTGCTCATGTACTGGAGCGGGTCACAAGGCTTCTATCTGCGGATAACCATCCGTACAAAGTGAGCGGACTAAGGAAGGAATACCCGAGACCCTTACTGCTTCGAAGAGCAAACGTGTATCATCTACAACGTCTTCGTCATAGTTCAACTCCTAGGCCCAAGTCGGACCTTTCAAAGCTGCTACTTCTCGATCTGGCCGAGTCAGGAGTTTCGCTTTACACGGAAGTTCGTCGAAATGCGCAAAGCGCGGGAGAAGCCGCTCTCAAGTCCATCATCGGAGCACGGCCTTTTGTGATTCCTCCGTTGCTGCTTGCACTAGAGACTGGTGTGGCAAAGAGTGACTTTCCTCGTATCAAAGGTGCCATGTATTCGCTGCTATTTGGTAGCCTAGCCAAGACAATCGGCCGAGATTGGAGATATGCTCCGTCCATTATAAAGGCCTATATTGCAGCGAGTACAACGGATAAGCCGTCGATTCAAAAACTTTGTTCTCAGGCCACTCTGCAAATTATGGATTTTGGGAGGCCACTTGAACGGACTGTCATCTTAGAGAAGGATGTCATCCGAGCCATAGCCCCGACCGACAATGTTCAATCAACGGTAAGCAAGAAAAGGGAGAAGGTCCTGCACAAGCGGTCCCAAACGGAGGCTAAGAAAGCTGCATTATCGGAAGAACTCATTGATATGGCTAGGGAGTCACATTGGAAAAAGGCCAGCCGTACTGCCGCAATCGTGATAACCCTTGGCTTCAGATTCGACAGTATTGCGTCTGAAAACATGATAGATCTCATCTCTCGTGGTGCAATCGACTCCCACCCTGGCCTAAGAGGCCTATACTCTGGTGCTCTCGTAGCTCTGTTCTCCCTAATAGATTCTCGTGCTAGCGCACAGCACGACTATGAGAATTATCTTCTGGACAAGCAACATCTTCCTGCCAAGATTCAGGTTACGACCCGCAGGGATGATCCTGGCTGGACCAAAGATTATTTGGCAAGTTTCGCACATCCGGAGGCGGAATATTATATCGACCATGATCATCCCGGTTGGCTTGTATGGGACAAGACTATGCCCGCTTATAAATCAAATCCCAAAACCGATCTAGACTATGACGAAGCAGAGCGAAGAGCTCTTGACCAAATAGGCAAACTCTTGGATCGGGCTTGGTTTTCGGTCTTCTTTGGTTATCTCAAGCAAGAGCCGCGCGATGCTGCCGCCGACCGCTTCCGCATGTCTAGCGCACTGATGCTTGTGTATGCTTTCGAGCTCATATATCAAGGTTTCGCCGCCACGAACCTTTCGGAAATTCAAGAAGAGATTGCCGAGGTGTTTGGCGACGGCTCCGATAAGCATCAACATCGCGCAACAGCGGAGATACTTGGAGCTCTGCTAACATCGACTGTCGATAAACCTGTCGAGACTCGGACCATGATATGGGATTACGCATTTCCCATCGTACAGAAGGTCTTCGCGGATGGTCTAACGCCCGAGAACTCTGCTTATTGGATGACATTCTTACATCTGGTTCTGCAGGGAAAGGATCCTAGGCGATCATGGCCGCTTGTAGACTCGCTTGCATCTTTCAAACTAGATATGTCTTCGAATGCGGCGTTCAAAGAAAGCTCGAAGATACAATTGCTGCAGCAGTGCGTGAGTGATTTGGGATGGCACTTCCAAATGGAGAAACCAATTATCGAAGACTTTATCAAGCACCTGAATCATCCCTACAAGGGCGTCCGTGAAGCGATGGGCTACACTTTAGCTACTATTTATCGAACGCGATACCATGAGTCCTACAAAGACACTGATACATTGATAGAGGACCAAAAAGCGGCATCTTCAATAGGGACACGCCCATATCAACCATCCGAGGAATACTCTGAAACCATCACTCATGTCTTTGGGCGTCTCGAGAAGTGGAGATTAGAGCGCACGCCCGGCTCACAAGCGCCCTCATCTTACACTTCTGGCAGCAAAACCGTGCTATTATGGCTTGATGCGACATTGTCTTCGTACGAATGCACACAATTGTTGCAATTCTTTCCAAACGTCTTCATGGAGCAGCTGCTGCACATGATGGACGTCAAGGAAGACCAAGAGCTTCAGGGCCTAGCATATCACGTCTTCAGACACCTTCCGAACATTCCGCATCGAATTGGCGAAGATGCAGAATTTATCGCAGCTCTGATCCGTATCGGCACAACATCTTCGTTATGGCACCAGCGTCTTCGAGTCTTGATTAACATGCAAGTGGTGTATTTCCGACGCCTCTTCCTCATCTCTCATGAACAACAACAGAAGCTTTTCGATTGTGTTGCAAGCATGCTAGAAGACACCCAGCTTGAGGTACGTCTAGGCGCTGCCTCTACACTCTCTGGTATGATTCGATGCTCGCCGATTGCGCTACGTACGAGCATCGTGCAAGATCTCAACAAGAAGTTCACGAAGATGCTTCTCGGTTCGCCATTACCGAAAAAGCCTAGAAACGGTGCTTCCATACCTGTCTCTGGAACAAGCACGCCAACCCCGGAGCAGACGAAGCTGGTTCTTACTCGCCACGCAGCTGTACTGGGACTCGGTGCTCTTGTGCAAGCCTTTCCCTATAGTTCTCCCCCGCCTTCCTGGATCCCAGGTGTTCTCACAACACTCGCTAACAAGGCCAACTCTGATCCTGGTATGGTGGGAAAGAGTGTGAAGAGCATCCTGAGCGATTTTAAGAAGACGAGACAAGATACCTGGCACATGGACTTGAAGGTATGTCGATTCTGTCAATGTTGAAAGCTCATGATCTCGCATTGCCTTACTGACATAAAATTCACAGGCGTTCTCCCAAGAGCAAGCAGAAGATCTAGATGGCGTGTTGTGGAAGAGTTACTTTGCATAGGGTGGTGTTTGCAGCAATGTTCGGGTTATTTTCCTTGGCTTCAATTTTCGGTCTACGGTTATCATAGTGGAAT
>JAABUO010006814.1_pt1 | contig 13078 bp, 16 predicted proteins | sample 5559291 | NCBI WGS metagenome assembly JAABUO01 (sample SAMN10711878, study PRJNA513372) | rock metagenome | isolation source: Antarctica rocks | place: Antarctica: Victoria Land, Finger Mt sud
TGCGCGCATAGTGCTCAAGTCCAGGTTTGAGCATGAAGTAGACAGGATCAACGTGTATCAGGACCGCTTCCTGGTGGCCAACACGGCACACACGCTCATGCTAGGCGACATGGAGACTTGTTGCCTGAGTGAAGTCTGCTGGGAGACGACTGGCACTGAAAAGTACCATTTTGACAACCCTCAGGTTTGCCATGACACTGTCGTGTAACTTTTCAGCTGTCAGCACATGCGCTTCAGCAAATCAGGTTGCAGGCAGAACTTGTCAATCTGAGATTGCAGCACATCAGCAATATAGCCTTGAAGCAGGGATGCACCTGATCTTGCATCCAACTTCTTGACGGCGTTGCACGTGCTACATTTGGCAATGTCTAATCACATACATGGGTGCTACCTGTTGTGTCCAGTGACAATAAGAGTGTTCCATTGACAGTGAGAGCTCACACCATGCCATGTTTGTAAAACAAGGCTGTGATCAGCATCTTTGTGACACGTGCATGTAGGTTTGCTTGGTGTACAATGCTGGAGAGCTGAGCCTCGTCGAGTATGGTCAAAATGACCTTCTGGGCAGCTGCCGCACTGAGCACATGAGCCCCTACCTCATCAGCGTGCGCATCAATGCAGCTAGGGGGATTCTGGCGGAGGAGAAGAAGATGGCGTACCTGGTTGACAAGCAGACTGTGAAGGTCATGGACCTCCTGGCTGGAGTTGTGCTGGCCACTGTTAGTCATGGGGTCAAGATAGACTGGCTGGTGAGACTGCCCGAGACCACATCTTCCCATGCCATGCCTTCAATGACCTGGGTACTCAATAGAAAGCAACAATAACCAGCAATTTGGCCTGCAACGACAATTGGATTGAGTAACATCTTGATAGTAACATCACCAGTAGCCTAGCAGCATGATCCAGTGAATGCATGGCGTGCATCCTATGTTTCGCAATCAGCATCTCTGAAGCAGGTGACGTATCACATCATGTAAGGCGCTTCAGCAAGCGAGTCACGACTGTTGGCTCGTCTCTGTGCTGTCAGGCAGCTTCTGTTGTCAGATACAGTGCCCTGCTGCCCATTATACCAGTGTACTTTGCTGCAACATGCGCAAGGAGCCCAGAGAGTTCCAGTCTGTGCAGCTAAAACAATACAGCAAGACCTATTAAGGAACTTGCAATGGGTCTGAAAGAGCTAGTGCATCATCATCAAAGCTCAGCAGCCCAGGCAAAGGTCCTTGACTACATTGCTGCTGTGTTATGACAGCTTGATGGTGTGATGGCTTTGCGGTTTGCAGGAGCTGAATGCCAGGGCAACGCACCTGCTGTTCAGAGACAAGAAGCGCCACCTGCACCTCTTCAACATCGCTAAGCAGGAGCGTACAACCCTGCTGCCGTACTGCAGTTACGTGCAGTGGGTTCCGGGAAGTGATGTGGTAGTGGCGCAGAGCAGAAGCAACCTGTGTGTCTGGTACAGCATCCATGCTCCTGACCAGCAGACTGTTGTGGCCATCAAGGGGGATGTGGAAAACATTGAACGCTCCAGGGTGAGTACACCTGCGAGCCTGCCGCGACATGTTGTGTGCATTAAGCTTGCAAATACGTTCAACAAGCCTCATTCTTTGCCCCTCTTGCCTGCCAAAGTTGATTTCTGACCCACAAAACTTCTTCGAGGGTTTGTAAGCAGCGGCGTCATGAGCTGCCTAGACCCAGTTGTGCAGAATCGGCAAGCATATCAAGCCATGACACGGCCTGAATTCCTTCCAGGGCAAGACAGAGGTCCTTGTCGATGAGGCTCGTAACATGGTCAGCTACGTCCTGGATGAAAACTTGATTGACTTTGGAAGTGCATTGGAGGAGCAAGACTACGACAGGTGCTTTGTTGCCCCAGCCATGCAGTAGCGTCTGTTGCTCATCCTTTGCATTGGTCTTGTCAAGAGTACCTTATTATTGATTGTCTACAGCCAATCCCCTTTGCATCGACAGCATGGAATGGCAACATTGTGCCTGTATAGACGCTTGCCTGGGTTTTCAGTTGTACAGCTGTACATTTCAGCACACCCTGATGTTTGTACTCACCGCATACCAAACACAAGTGCAGGGCTGTAGACACTTTAGAACCTTTGGAGATGACAGCTGAGACAGAAGCACAGTGGCACCAGTTGGCCAAGGCTGCACTGGAGGACGGCAAGCTGGCCATTGCAGAGCGCTGCTATGCAGCAGTAGGCAACATTGCCAAGGCACACTACCTACATCAGGTCAGCTGCACTTCCTTTGGACCTTGTCATATGTGTGCTTTCTGTGCTTAATGGGTGCTCGAACTTTCTGTTCACAGCTGCTTCTGCATGTGCATTGGTGGTGCACATCCTAGCAGCTTGGTTGCACTACCAAGGTAAGGGCGGGCGATTCAGCTGTCTCCCGTGTCTTACAAGCGTACTCAACTGTCTGACATCAGCAGAGTTAATAGCCTGCACAGGTGAATTGTCACAGATCAAGTGTCTGACATCACAGAGATTGTGCCCTGCACGGGCGAATGCTCAGAACAGACCGTTCTGGAGAGACAAGGAATTGGTGCACGCATCTAGCTCATCATGAGCCGGAAACTGTAATGATTATTTGTTACTGATACAGGTGAGCGAGCTCAGCCCTTCTGCTGAGGGTGGAGCCAACTTCATGGCTCAGGCCAAGCTGGCTCAGCTGAGTAAGCAGTGGGGTGTGGCAGAAGCTGTGCTGCTGGCCCAAGGCAGGCTTGAGGAGGCCATCCAGATGTACACCCAAGCCTACAAATGGGAAGACGCCATCAAGTGAGACTCATTTGCATGCGTCTGTTTCTTTATCAGCAGATCTCCGATGGAGCAAGCCCAATGTAGATAGCGATCAGATCCAGATAGGTGTATGCTTTCTGTGCTGTGGTGTGCATCAGCATTGCAAAGGCTGCGTTTCAACTGCAACAGGGTGTTTGGATTGGCTTGAGCAGAAACTAAAGGGCCCACTTGAGGGGCGGTCAGAGTCCTGAAAGCCAATGAGAGAATGCTGCAATCCTTCAGCCTGTAAAAGTGTGCGTGCATGCGTGCAGATTGCAGAGTTTTGCAGTTTTAATGTCATGTCTCATGGCAGGACCAGTGGCGCAGCAGTGCTGTCACCGACATCATATGAGCTCAACGACATTTTTGGCATCCAACATGTTCTTGCGCTCAGCAACATCATCATGTCAGAGGAACATTAGTGCCTGAGTGGCATGTTAACCTAGCGATGGTTTGGCTTACTTGTTATGCTCCAACTCCTTCACCACGCGCTGGTCATAGCATCTGCACATGTGATTTACAGGACAACGCATGGGGAAGCACCGTGGCAACAGCTGTGAAGCACTTGCCCTATCAGTGGCATTTTGACATCAGTCTCAGTGTGTCTTGTCATGCAGGGTGGCCAGCAGGAGCAGCGCCGCAGAGGCAGCAGCTCTGAAACGGCGGCTCTACCAGTGGCTGCTGGAGACTGGCCAAGACGAGGAGGCAGGCCGGGTGAAGGAAAGGGACGGTGACTTTGTAGGAGCCATCTCCCTGTTCCTCAAAGGAGGCCTTCCTGGCAAGGCTGCACAGGTGAATGCAGCTATGCACGTTTACTGTGCACCACATTGGTGTGATGGGCTAGAATGGTGCAGAAGGTGGCAGGTATTTGGGTACATGTAAGGTATAGAAACGGGCAAAATTAGCTTTTCGTCACCAGCAGCGTGACAGCCCAGCATTGCCTGGGATGACCTTCGTGGTCGCATTCGTATAGTGGTTAGTATTCCCGCCTGTCACGCGGGAGGCCGGAGTTCAAATCTCCGATGCGGCGCATCAACTTCTGCTTTTTTTACCAGCATTTCGTTGCTCCCTGGAACACAAACGTGCGCGGATTTAGTCGCTCAGAAAGAATTGCAAGACAATTTCTGACCTACTGCATGCAAACGAGACTTCTGCGTGCACGCCCTGAAGCTACATGTTCCCAGAACTCACGCAAGTTGCAATAACCTGTTGCTGCATGTGCTTGCTACACGATTACATTGAACGCCATTGTACTAACATTCCAGTGTCAATTCAGGAGAGCTGACTCTGTTCATGAATGATGCTTGCTGATTTCAGGCAGTGCTGGCTCATCCCAACAACAATTATGACAGTGGTCTCCTGGACTCCATCGTTGCCACCTGCACTCAAGCCGGCCTCTTTGAGAAGGCAGGCAGCCTGTATGAGTATCAGCAGCGTTGGACAGATGCCAAAGCTGCATATAGAAAGTATGCCCTCCTCTGCTTTGCTGAATTGGAAAGTTGCCTAACTGGGAACATACAGCATGCATAAATGGTGCACCGCTAATGAGCGCTGCAACCTGCCAAAAAGGCCTTATCAGCTTGCATGGCCTGATGTTGTTTGACTTGACCATTGTGACAGAGACTCGTGGCTCGCCTGTGCTAACAGCATCTCGTCTTGAGACTGCTGGAACATTGCAGGGCCATTGTTTGCTCATTTGATCACATGCAACATTACGCTGCATGCTGCATGAGTACCGGCCGCAACGCCTGCAATTGTTTTTGGCAGCCCACTCTTTCTGTCAGGGCATCTCCACAGTCAGCATCAGTATCATATTGCATGTCAGACTACGGAAGCCTTGCAAAGCCACGTCAGAAAAGTGACCACTTGGAGAGGAACAAACGACAATAGAATGTGAATGAAACAGATGGGGTGACATCATGTCATGACATGCATGACATATATGCAGGGGTCATGTTTACCGTAAGGCCTTGGATTTGATGAGGCGCCAGTTCCCAGCAGAGGTGGTGCCTCTAGAAGAAGAATGGGGTGACTGGCTGATGAGTCAGCACCAGGTGGATGCAGCCATCAATCACTTCATTGAAGCTGGTTGCTCAATGAAGGCGGTGGAAGCTGCCCTGGCTGCCAGGCAATGGCAAAAAGCTGCGGCTGTGTTGGAATCTCAGGCAAGGTCCCCTTAACACTATAGATTGCTTGCTACATCCTCTTCACATTCAGAGTTGTGAAGGCTGACAAAGCGGTCCTGGCCGGTAGACAGTGATGAAACCCTGCAATTGCTATAGACTCTCATGCAAGCTGCAACTACAAATGGCTCATCAGCATTCGAGTCATAATGCAACTGCCAAATCTCATGCAGATACCATCACCAAAGAGTACAAACACCAACATACTAGCATGCCAGCGATTGACCATACAGGCACCAGGGGCCATTGGCACTTTTTGAGACTGTTTGGAGCAATGTTGTCGTGTCTGATGTTCGCAAGTTGCAGTTGAAACACTACATTCTTGATGCTCAAAACAAGCCTGTCTGGAGGGAGCTGACTTGCTTTGCACGCATTTGATGCCTGTTGGCTAAGCCTGCGTTGGAAATTGTTGTTATTAGCCATTGGTGCAGGTGGGTGCACCAAGTGTGTATTGTTTTGACTGCATGAAAGACAGTTGGCAGTGCATGATGCAGGATCAGCGCACAGCAGCACCTTTCTACAATCGCATTGCAGCCCATTTTGAGCAAGCCCAGAGCCTGGAAGAAGCTGAACGGTTCTACATCAAAGCTGGCCTTGCACGTCAGGTATCCATTCTCTCTGCCTTCCCTTCTTACCTGCCTGCTTAGCTTTGTTTCACTATAACTCACTGGGGCCGGCAGGTGCAGTACCAACATGCATCTGTCACTATCTGCCAAACAGATGCAGTGAGACTTGTTTTGCCACTGCCTCCATTTGGCCTATATCCAGGTGACAAGACATGCTTCTAACTTCTTTGCTGTTTCACAACTTCATAAAAGAGAAACCAAGTTGTGTGTGTGTGTGTGTTTTTGTGTGTGTGTGTCTGTCTGTGTGTGTGTGTCTGTCTGTCTGTGTGTGCGTTCGTGCGTGCGTGTGTGTGTGTGTTGCGCAAAAATACAAGTTTTGAATTGCTTTTCAGATTTGTCTTCTTTTCTGGTTTCGTCCTGTGTCTGCATGCCAATCAATCTGTGCCTAGAGAGCAGACAGTAAACATCGACATAGATAAACAGTCAACATATACATGATGCAAGCATTTGTTCATGGTGCAGGCAGTGGATATGTATGCTGGTGCTGGCAAATGGGCTGCAGCCCACAAAGTTGCCATGGGATATCTATCAGAACAAGAAGTCAATGTATGCCCCACTGTTTGCACAATGTTGCATATCATGGTGACTGTGACACGCATGATGTATGATGCTGTTTGAAACTGCTGGCATGTGACAGCGAGGTCTCACAGCGATCCGCGCTGACTGACTGAATACAATGTTGTGCTTCTACTGGACGGCTGTGTGGTATCAGCTTGACGTTCCTGACATACCATTGCCTGATCAGGCAAAGCACATCACAAAACATCTGCTCCATGCAAAGCTGATTTGAGGTAATGTCAAATGCAAATGCACCTGGGTGGGTGCATTTAATGCCTGCCTTGTGTTGACGTGCTGGTACTCCGGAGAATCATCTTCACAGCTGTAGTCAAGCATGTGGCAACTGCTTTTCAATGCTTTTGTGTCTTCTAAAAGGGGGTCTACCTGATACATCTGGTTTGATGAGCGTGATGATTCCGTACACCAAGGGTACACCCTTCATGTTCTGGAAACTAAGAAATGTGATTAATCTACACAGGAGATGTACACACAAAAGAGTCATGCGCAAAGGAATACTACGCTTTGGATCTGATGGGTTGAGCGGGGTCACACCGTATATTGACAAATGTGATGACATTGACACAGGAGGTTTACAGCCAAAAGGCTCGTGAGCTGGAGGCGGAAGGCAAGCTGAGAGAGGCCGAGAAGATGTACTGCACCATCAAACAGTACGACCTGGCCATTGGCCTGTACAAGCAGCACAGCATGTGGGACCAAGTCATACGCTTAGTGTCACAGCACCGTAAGGTATGTCACAAAGTGGTCGACGGCATGTTATTGTTTTGCTGTTGGCCAATACTGGCCTAAAGGCTTGCTGCTGTCCTGCTTGACAGCTTCCTGGCAGCTGTCCCAAGGCATGTTTCAGAACCTACATGCCTTTGTGGCATTGCTGCAAAGGCATTGGCCACTCCGCTCTCTCTTCATACAGCGCCTTATACTGTCTTGAGTCATGCATGCACACATGACATCTACAGAATCAAATATGCTCATGCGTCAAGTGCTTTATGCATGTAACTTCCAGGATAGGTTTTGATGGCATGTGGCCAGAAATGGCAGCCTACATAGCAGCAACTATGCTCAAGATTAGTGTGAAAGCTGCTGTGCGTGAAAGGCATGGTATTTGTGCAGAGCCAGCTGGCAGAGACCCATGTGGAGATAGCCCAGCACTTACAGGGTGAGGGAGCTTTCAAGGAGGCAGAAAAGCACTTTGTGGAGGGTGGGGACTGGAAGGGCGGTGTGCAGATGTACAGGGCCGCAGGCATGTGGGAAGGCTCCCTCAGACTGGCCAAGGCTCATGGCGGTGTCCTGGCCACTAAGCAGGTCAGCACATCTTGTGCTTGTCATCCTCCCTCCCCTCCCCTCCCCTCCCCTCCCCTTCCCTTCCCTTTTGACAACTACAACAACAGTGCTAATGACAACCGTGTCAAAGAATTTCGCCGGTCCTCATGTGCATTACCAGCCACATCACATCCTGAGACTTGTGATCAATGCAGCAGTTCAGCAGCTGGAAAAGTGATCTGACCACACAGACTGTGATGCTTCACAGGGCGGGCAGGCAGAGTGAGGCCTGGTTTCTGCTTCAGGCTGTGCACAGAGGAGGACTTCATGGCTCTGCCAGACAGCAGTGTGCCGGAGATGCAGCGGTGCGAGCTGGCCGGCACGGTGCTGCAGCTGAAGGCCATGGGGATTGACAATGTGATGAAGTTTGACTGGCTGGCGCCTCCACCTGCTGAGACCATGATCAGAGCCCTGGAGCTGTTGCATGCTCTAGGTGCCCTTGGTGATGATGCTAGGTATGTACATTGATTGACTGTCTGACGCCTCCTTTTGCAGAGACCATGAGCAGAGCTCTGGAGTTGTTGCATGGTCTAGGCGCCCTTGGTGATGCTGCTAGGTATGTACATTGATTTGACTGTCTGGCGTCTCCTTTTGCAGAGACCCTGATTAGAGCTCTGGAGTTTGTTGCATGCTCTGGGTGCCCTTGGTGATGATGCTAGGTATGTAGTTATATAAGCATAGCATACACCCATGAATGCAAGCCCTCAGTACACAACCATAAGCCACAATAAAGAATCAATAATGAATAAAGAGCATGACATTGTCAGTCAACCTTCCTGAGGTGCTCTTCTGCTTCTGTGTGGTCGTATGGTGTCAGGTTGGCTGTTTGTGTGGCTTCAGGTTGACCAACCCAGTAGGTCTTCAAATGTCAGAGCTGTCGGTGGAACCTCGCCTGGCTAAAGCTATTCTGGCCTCTGCTGGGGAGCTGGCCTGCAGCCAGGAGGTTGTCACCATTGTGGCCATGCTCAGTGTGCACAGCGTTTGGGCGGGAGCTCGTGGGGAGCGCAAAGCTCAGAATGAAGCCAAAATGAGGTCAGAATGAGTGACGTTCTACAGAGAAAAAGCCCAATCGTGTCTCAACCTCTGATACATGCTGGTGTGAGGATGTGCCCGTCTGTTTGTGGCTCCTCTGACAGCATATGATGAGCAGCACATCTGTAGTTGACAAAGTCTGTTGTGGCTTTTCCATGTCAGTAAAGCATTGGGCATGTGGAATATTCAACACAGCATTATGCATTTGAGATGGCCTGTATGAGCAACATGTTTCCCAGTCCACAACAGCGCTGTGTCTCATCAACAATGCATTTTGAGATGGCGAGCACATATGCCCAATGAGAAGAACCAGCACCTCATGATAGCATTGCCCGTGCTTACCCATTTGCTTCTGCTTGTGTTGTGCCTTGCTGGCAGGGTCCTTGGCGGAAGCTTTTGGGGGCTTCTTGCAGCCTGCGACTGAAACTTGCACTGCCTATGTGCAGCGTTGCAGTGGGCACTATATTCACTGTCCACAACAGCACTGTGACTCACCAACAACGCGTCTTGTGCAGATTTGCAGTGGGGGAGGGAGATCTCATCACCTTCCTGAACATATGGAAGGGGTGGGAGGACGCCGGCCGGTCCCGCACATGGTGCTACAAGAACTTCATCAATCATCGCACAATGCTGCGCGCTGCTGACATCCGAAATCAGCTCCAAAGGCATTTGAGGTACACTGTTCCGCACAAGCTGCAAAGACTTGGCCATTTCACAAGCTACCATGTTGCGAATGCAACACAAGGCTGCCCTGAGATGAGACTGCACATCATGTGCAGTGGGATTTGCTCTGTACCTGTCTAATTCTGACCCACTAGCCAGATGTAAGCTGATTTGCGCAACATTTCAGCTTTGGAAATGCCCCTGACGATGCAATCATAACCCAAAAGCGGGTTCTTTGATCAGATCCCAGTGTTGCTCTTGCCTCCAGACTCACTGAAGCAACTTTTACCTGGTTTTTGTACAATACATGCTGCAGCTGTTTATGTGATCATGAGCCCAACCACAGCTTTGCAAGCGCCCATTGCTAGTTGCTTGCAGTGACAGATAACCTGACATTTGTGAAATCTAAACTCTAAATCCCAGCCCCTCCATGCAGACCAGAAAGAAAGAAGAGAAGAGAAAACTGTGTTGGTAGAAAGTCAATGTAGAGAAGCTTGAGGTGATCTTGAGTTGGGCCCAAGCTTCCCTTGACCTTTCAGCCAAATGCAGGCCACAAAATTGTGTTGCAGGCGTTTGGGACTGCCGTGGGTATCAGCAGTGGACGACCTGGTGAGTGTGCGCAAGGCGCTGGTGGCAGGCCTCTTCTCCAACGCTGCCCAGTATGTAAGCACCACAGTGGAGAGCCACGACAAGGAGCACACAGGAGTGGACATGTATCATCTGGTGCGGTCTACAGGCCACGGTCAGTCCCACATCTCACCTGCTTCTGCATGCATTGCTCGTTGAGTATCACTTACTGTATGACTTGTCAGCATGATGCGATGTTGAGCACCTTAGATGGTCTGCATACAGTGCTATGTATGCATGCCGTGCTTTGTTGATACAGTGTTGACAAAACTGGCTCACCGGGATAGTGATGTCAGGCTGTTAATCTGCACATGTGCCAATCATCAGGAGGGGAGTGTGCATGAGAGGTTGAACACGTCCTCTGCATACTGAGGATTGTGGCTGCCCAATTGCTTAAAAGGCCATGTCTGTATCAGGAGCATACAGTTTCACAGCCTCCTGACTTGCAGAGGTGAAGCTGAAGATTGGGCCTGAGTCAGTGCTGTGGAGGACCAAGCCACAGTGGGTTTTGTTTTTCCAAGTTCAGCAAAGCAGCAGCGGCTGGTACGAGATGCAAGACATAGTTACGATAGAGGCCGACTGGCTGCCAGAAGTTGCTCCACATATGTACCAAAAGAGGCGGTAGCGTGTACAGCATAGTTTGTTGGACACATGGTTCAGATCTGATGATGATGCGTTTGCAAGTGCTGCCATGCACAAATCAGATGCTCTGTTCAGCAGGTATCCTGCCCAAGCAACTGCAGCAAGCCAACAGCGTTGCCTCGCAAACTTAAAATTTGAAATCGCCTGAGTGTTTGCAATCCTCGTGCACACATGCTTATACGTGTTGGCTCTGTGCACAGGTCAAAACAATACCTGCATCGTGCTATGCAACTTTTGAATTGTTGGACTTGATGCACATCTCAAGGATGCACTCACTTGCAGAGCCTGGTGAAATGCCTTAATGTTAAATAATCAAAGTCAGATAGCATTGTGTTAGGCTGCACGATGCATTGATATGCATTTTAGAGGCTATGTTCGGAGTGAAGCTGCTGAGACTTCATGCTGTGACAAATAAGACGAAGTCAGCTAAGGGTTGACTTGTAAGACTTACCCTCAGATGGAGGCTATCTGTGTCAGCCTTTAACAGATCAGAATGGTTCAAAATTCAGAGAAGCCGTTTAAATAACAATAGCTGAAGATTGTGTTCGGTGCAGTACAGTAGTTTCGTTGTGTGCACACTTCATACATATCAGGCAAAGGTTGTCCATACAGCATGCGGGCACATGCTATCAGTTTGCGTACATACAAAATGACACTGGACACCGGTGCTGTTATAGTACTGATGATGGGCACTGCTAATGAAGATCTTACAAAGACTAAGAACAGAGCAAGTGTCGTGTATGCCATGCAGTAGCGCCTGCTGCATCCCATTGGCTGTAAGTCCGTAGGTAAACACAGGTGCTTTTGCAACAAGCTCAGCCGACAGCAAAGTTTGTGCCACCCAGCTGTTTAGTCAGATCGCATTACTTCAAGTTGATACCAGTACACTGTAGTAGAAGATGCCTTGAATAAAGGCACTATCCTAGACTCCAGGGCATCCTCAAGCTCGCTCAAATATTCCTCCTCTTCTTTGTCAATACACTTCTGACCCTCATCCCACTCTGTGTCTACGTACTCAGCAGGAAGCGTGTCTCCAAAAACCAACTTTTCCAGGTGTGGCAGCTTGGCAAGGCCAACAACATCAGCTGTCATCTTAGCATTTATGTCCATCAAGCAGTTCCTTTAATCCCAAAAAGCTGTGACAGACATGTGGAAAATGCATCAAAGATTGCACCTGCCATCTCCAAGGATTCAAGCTTTTGCAACTTGGACAACCATCCCGGCAGGGGCGCCTCGACCGGTGGTAATTGAATGAACGGAAATTGAATAAGGCCGGTATAACTCTGCCACTCCTCAGGCAGTGCATGGCATCTGCTGTCAAAACACGTCCCACATATGAAAAGATCCTGAAGGTGGGGCAAGCATGTGGGCCACTGCATAGTGCCATGCTTGTACTGGTGTTCTGAAAGCTGTATAGCGGTCAGATCTGAGGCAGCAGCCAACCCTACAATGGGTGTTCATGTTCAAGGTCTTCAACGCTACTGACTCCCCTTGAGGTAGCTTGACTACCGCTTTGTTTGAAGCTTGCTGGAGCTGTAAAGACATGATATGAGTCAGACAGCTGAAGTCACAACCACTCTGCACATTTGATACAACATGCAAGTGACTCCAGGGCTCAAACTCAGACAGACTTGACACAGATGATGGCCAGACTGCCAGATGCTGAGGGGTAAGAAATGGCAGCTCTGGCAGCTTTGCTAGGTGAGGCAAGAGCCGCTTGTGGACGTCATTGAATGTGTTGCTCAAAAGGTCCCAAGTCAGGCAAAGGGTTGTAAGCCTGTTGAAATAGCTAAAGGCTGCAACTGATCCCACTCAAGTCCAGGTCCAGCAGAGAGCTTGGTGCATGTATCCTTGAGCATCTGACATGAGGACGGTGCAAGCAACCATGACGAACCTGCAAAGCAAGTTTGCAGCTTGCATAGTACTGTAAATTTGTGTCGGTGCCAGCAGCGGGCATCATTCACTGAAAGTCACCGTCCAGATGAAGGCTGATGTCACTGGTGGAGTCTCCCTCCCACAGCGTCTACAGTAGCATTACAGGCGCCACAACGTTTGCATCATCTGCTCGCAGCTCCATGCCACGGATCCGAAAGTTGAAATGACGCCAACTTGCTCTTCTTTTCACGACCCAATGTGCCAGGTGGAACACGCGGGATTCCTCGGGCAGAACAACTATGGCCTCCTCCGCACCGAGCTGAGAATAGCGTTTATGCACAATGCTCAGCCGATCTCCCCGGACTCCTGGAGCACTTTGACAGGAGAGTGCTTGGCACCAAGCGGTGCAGACTGACTGGCATGCAAACTTGCTGCTGAATGAGCTGAAGCGAAAACCTGCGACAGCACCCCATCCGGCGGATCTGCCCACTTGCATGGAACGAAGATGTCACGGTTTGCAGACATGGTCTCTTCGAAAGTGCTTTGCTGCCAGATGACCGGCAGAACCAAGAGAGCTGCAGCACGTGCAGACGTTTCTTGCCATTTCTCTCCTGTCAGTGCAAAGCAGTCTAGACTGACACTGAGTGTTGACACAGCAATGCAATATACTTCTGTTCTGTACAGGGTCTTGGGCTTGTGGAATGTGCACATGAGGATGAGTCAGCTGTAAATGAGGTGTGCTTGTAGC
>JAABUO010006818.1_pt1 | contig 13070 bp, 14 predicted proteins | sample 5559291 | NCBI WGS metagenome assembly JAABUO01 (sample SAMN10711878, study PRJNA513372) | rock metagenome | isolation source: Antarctica rocks | place: Antarctica: Victoria Land, Finger Mt sud
CGGCGGTCTTGCGCGGCCGTCCGCCCCGGCGTCGCCACGCCTCGTCGTGCGCGTGCTCCTCGTGCTCGATCATGTCCTCATCCCCTTTTCTCGCCGCGCGGGCTGGACCCGTGTGTGGCGTGTGGCGTCGGATCGGGGGCATCGCCTGTGTGGGAAGAGCGTCGCTCCAGGGTCCCTCCAAGCGCAGCGCCGGAGGGGTTTTGCATTATGCAAAACACACCTTGCTCCCCGCCCCAGCGCCGCGCGCACCCCCGTCATGGCGCGGTGTCATCACCCCACACAGGGCGGCGCGGGCGCGCCGGAAAAAACGGCCCTTGCCCGCGAGCCCCACGTCGCCGTCGCCGTCGCCAGCGCCGCCCTCGGTAGACCCAGCCGATACCGCGTCGGACGCGGCCACGAGCCCCACTGCCTCCGCCCTCATTGGCCCATGCCCGTCGCGGCGAGCACCAGCGCGCGCACGACGACGGTGACGATGCTGCCCGCCAGCAACAGCCCAGCGCACCACACAAGAAGCCGCATAAGCCGGCGATAGCCGTCCAGGCCCATGCTCGGCTCGGCCCCCCGTTCCAACGCCCCGCGGTCGGACCACCGCATGAGGAGCACCGCCGCGAGCGCCGCGACGCCCACGGCGAAGCCCCACCAGACACGCTCTTGCAGCCCCGCGCCGGTCGCGCCGCAGGCCAGAAAGAGGGGGGCCTCGATCCGGTCGATCAGCCGTGTCAGGTCGCCCCTCTCCATCAGTCCTCCTCCTCGGCGTCGGCCAGCAGCCGGTCGTAGTCAGCGGCGGGGACCATGCCCCGGAGCGCGGGCAACGCCGCGGGCGGCAGCGCGAAGTAGTGCCGTCCGTTGTCGGCCTCGACCGCGACGACGCGCCCGCCGTCCGCCGGCCCCCCCGCGATGCCGCTCTGGTAGGGCAGCGTCACGATCGCCATGTCCCACTCGCCCAGGATCGCCAGCCACTGCCGCAGCGGGACGCCGCGCACCACCTCCACGGCCAGCTCGTCCTCCCACGCGCGCGGCACGATCCAGTACACCTCGGGCTCTGTCCCGTCGTACGTCGGCTCCATCGGGTGTCCCTCCTCGCTCTTGGTCAATACAGGGATAGGTCTCTCAGCAACCATCATCGGGTCGGTTCCTCTCTTCTATCCAGAAACTCTCTGATCACATCAATCGTGCCGGGCAGGTTTTCCCGGCGCAGGTCCTCGTCGGTCACGACCAACACCTCCCACCCTTGCGCCGCGATGCGCTCCTTGCGCGCCCGGTCGTGCGCCGCGATCGTGCCGTCCGGGTCGAACAGGGGGCCGACGTGCACACCACCATAGACCTCGATGATCTGCCTGCGCTCCGGCCAGGCGACGTCGGCCCACACGCGCAAGGGTGCAACGCGGTACTCCTTTTCGTAGGGATCGACGCCGATGTAGGTGAGCACGGTGTGCAGGCGCTCCTCCTCCCGCGAGGGGTTGGCGCGTCGCCAGTCCGCCACGCGGTCCAGCACAAAGTCGGGGCCGTAGCGCGCCAGCGTGACGTCGTAGCCCTTCCGGCCGGCCTCGGACAGGCTTCGGTGGGTGCGGAAGGATTGGACATAGCGCTGATAGGTGGGGTCCGTGAAGCGCGCTGCCCCCAGCGCCTTGAACCGCGCGCGCTCCTCGGTGGTGAGCCACGTCGGGTGCTGCCCGGTGGCGCGATCGGGCGGTCTGCGGTCGTCCTCGCGGCCGCCCCCACGGCTCATGAGGCGCTCCTATGCGGCGGCGACGACGACCGCACATGGTGATCGTCGTCACGCGCGCGCACGCCATCTCCCGTGGTGAGGAGCACCGCGCGCGCGTGTCCGACGAGCCGCGTGAGCCGCCGCGTCTCGGCCTGGGCCACGACACGGCCTTGGGGCGTGAGGCGGTCATAGCGCCGTCGCTCATCGTCGCTCGTCGAGGTAAGCCGTGCGGCCGGCGTGATGAGGCCGGCCGCGACGAGGTGCTTGATCATCCGGTAGACCGTGCCCGCGTTGAGCGCGGTCGCGTCCATGATGGCGTACCCGTGGCGCTCCCCTGTGGCGAGCGCGAGCATGATGTGGAACGCGACCGGCGTAACCGGCGCGACGGGCACGCGCGCGTCGGGGTCCTGCGTCATCGTGCCCCTCCCCGCGCGGACTGCCTGGGCTGTGGCGCTGGCGTGGGCGGGCCGTCCCATAGGCGCGGGGTGCGCTGGGCCAGGGCGACGAGCTGGACCAGCCGCTCCGTCTCCGCGCGCGCGATCCGCTCGCCCAGGTCGGTGAGGCGGAAGAGGCGCCGAAGCTCGGGCGCGTCGTCGATCGTGCCCCGCGTCTCGCCGATGAGGCCGGCCATCAGCAGCACGTCGAGGGAGCGGTAGAGCGACCCGCTGCCCACGCACATGCGCCCCTCGGTGGACGCGACGATCGCGCGCCGGAGGCCATAACCGTGCCGCTCACCGGCGGCCAGCACCAGCAAGATGTGGTAGATTGGGTGCGTCAGCGGGAGCGCCACGGGGAGACCGTGTGTGCCCTGGTTCATCGCACGTCCCCCTCTCTCACCGATGGGGCGGCAAGGCGCACGGCCAGGCGATCTTTCTCACGCCCCTGGGGGGTCCCTGTGTGAGTCAGGGGCGCGGCCACACAGGGGGCCGCTGCGCGGCGGGGAAAACGAGGGTGTAACGTTGTGTAGAAACGCGCGTTTACGGGAAGCGGTCGGCGTGCGAGGAAACGGGCACACCGCGCTTGGTGGGATGACACGCGCTCGTCGCGGCGGGGGCCTACCGAGCGCGCGTCATGGACTACTAAATGGCTGCGCGAAACTAGCGGCGCCGCTTGAAGGCGTAAACCATTTGCGAAACAACCGTGTCGTAGGGAGTCATACTGACCATTTCCCAACCATCCCTGCCAAACTCGTTGAGAGGGTCGACGTAGTTGGAATCGTTCATCTTCTTTGCTGGAAGAACCTTTATCATGTACTCCCAATGCTGGGAGTCCGTAGCACCCGCGTATAGCGACGTGGACGCGGGGGGCGAACCGGGTATTTGATTGCGCATAGCCAACCTCACGTTTAACCATCCTTCCTACGTACTCCTAAAACTATACACCCAGCCCGGAGCGCCGCATGTTGCCACCACGGCGCGCGCGGGCGCAGTCGAACAATTGAGAGGATCGCGCGGACCTGACGCACGTCGCCGCGGACCCCCTTGCCCCGCCCACTGAGCAAGACAAGGAGGGAGGAAAAGACGAGCACGAGCGCGACGTGGATAGGGCTGGCCAGCAGGTGATGCCGCGCCGTCAGTACCGTGACAAGCCAGAGGACGACGCCTGCGGCCAGGAACAGGCCCACGAGCTTGGTGCGCGGGACGAGGGTGGTCGCATCCTCCTGCCAGCGTCGCCCACCTCGAAAGAGCAAGAATAAACGTCCCATTGTCACGCCTTTCCCTTTACGAGACCGAAGGCAACCTTCGCCGCGTTGCCGGTGACGGCCGCTGCGGCGACGCCAGTCACGGCACCTGCCGGCGCGTGCGCCCCGGCCGCTTGCGCGACGGCCCCACCCGGATTGAGCGACGCGATGATCTTGGGCACGCGGTAGAGCACCATCAGTCCGGCCAGGCCCAGCAGCGGTTGTAAGAAGCCGTCCATGTGCAGCCCGAACTCCATCACCACGATCATCTTCAGCACGATGGCGTAGCCCACGCCCCACAGGCTCGTGTTGATGAACGCGCCCGCCCAGCCCCGCGCGAAGCCCGACGCCTCGGGCAGCACCCAGCAGGCGATCATCAGCGGCGAGATGCCGTAGAGTGTCGCCAACAGGAACAGCCCGACGAGCTTGGTCAGCGCCGTCAGCAAGAGGATGATGACGCCGACGACGGTGAAGATGATTCCGAACAGGGTCATGAGTAGCGTCGCCCACACCGCGCCGGCTGCCGACCCGAAGATCGTCCCCGCCGTCTTGGTGTCGAGGCTGATGTGCGCGAGCGCGCCGGCATCGGTCCCGCCCGTGTAGGAGAGCACCGCCATCGTCAGGTCGCCCAGGCCGACGAACCAGAGGTGCAGCACGTCCGGCAGGATGATGACGGCGACGAGACCGAGCACGGCCCGCCAGAGTACGTCCACCGCCTCGACGACATTGGCTCGTCCGATGGTGGCGAGGCCAAACTTGCACAGCCCGATCAGCGAGAGCACCCCGTAGAGCCCGAAGGCGAGGTCCTGCATGTTGCCGAAGAAGGTATTGAGTTCAGCCCAGTTTCCGCCCCCTGTGTCGGAGAAGTCGGGCGTCTGGGTTAGCACCGTGATGAAGGGCGCGGCGACGCCGGCCGTCACCTTGTCCATGCCCCACTTGATACCGCCCCCGATCCCCTGGACCGCGCCGACGAACAGCGTCGTGAGCGCGCCGATGGTGTCGATGCAGATGGGCGAGCCGAAGGGCATGGGGATGTGGACGGCAAGCGGCGCATCGCACCCACCGGCACCGGCCACGCCGCCCGTCGTCGGGTCGATGCCGGGGATGCTCCCGCCGATCACGACGGGGCCGGTCACGTTGTAGGGCGCGCCAGCGTTGGTGTGATTGGCGCCCACGGCCCTGATCTCGTGTGCCCCCACCGGGGCGTCGGGGATCGTCACGTCGAAGCGCGTATAGCCCGACTCGTCCACGTCTTTACGTCCCAGGATGTGCGGCGTCTCGTCCCAGTAGAGCGTCACCGTCGTCTGCGGCGGGAAGTCGTCGACGATGGCGACGATGTGCGTGGTGCTAATCCCCTGCGACGAGGACAGCGCGATGGCCGGGTGGTGCGCCGGCGTCGCCGACGGGTACGGGGTGTTCGTCGGCTCTGGCGTGCCCGTCGCGTACGGCGTGTTCGTCGCGTACGGCGTGTTCGTCGCGTAGGGCGTCTGCGTCGGGACCGCCGTATCGGTCGGCGTGGGGGCGCTCGCCGCGTAGACCGTCTGCGTGTGCATCGCCAGTGGCATGGTCAGCGCCGCCAGGACGACGACGAGGCCCATGATGGCAGTTATCGTGCGGCGCATCCCTGCGCTCCTCCCTGCGCCCTCTCGGGCACCGCTATGGTCATCTGATCGGGCGTCTTGCCCTGGGCGAGCGCGTCCACCGCCGTCCACACTTCCTCAGCGGTGGGGTTAGTCCGGTCACGCGCCACGGCAGCGATCATGCGGTCGCGCTTGATACGCTCGCCCTTATACGAGGCGGTCATCCAGTAGTGGTGCCGCGTCGAGGGGAAGCGCACCGCCCCGTGCGCCGCCTGCCCCGCCTTGGTCTCGCGGATCAGGAACAGGTCGCTGAACGCACCCCGCTCGCTCTTGAGGGCCTTGAGCTTGGCGACCTCGTGCCCCGTCAGGTCGAGCGTGCCGGCGAGCCAGTCGAGCGCCTGCTGCGCCCCACCCTTCTTGCCCCGGTCCTTCTGCCGGAACAGGATCTGGATGCTGGCCTGGTTGAACAGCGCCGCCGCGGCCGGGTCCTCGGTCAGGTCCGAGACCTGCTGCGTGATGAAGGCCAGCACCAACCCCCAGTGCCGCCCCTTGCGCGCCAGCGTCTCGATCCACTCGCCGGCGCCCTGGTACTTCACGACGTGCCAGCCCTCGTCGATGATGAGTAGCTCGCTCATGCGCTCGGCGTCGTCCTCGGCGTCCACGTCGCGCCCCTGCGCCTCCACCTCGCGCAACGCGCGGCGCTTGACGGTCTCCGCGACGGCGAACATGGCGAAGGCGTGCGCCGGCGTGCGGGGGCGCAGGTCGCGCAGGTCGAATTGCAGGAAGGCCGCGTCAAGGTCCAGTTCCGAGCTCGTGGGCCGGTCCACAAGCCCCCCATAGCGGTTGGCATGGGTGTAGGGCCGGAGGTGGTAGGCCATGTCGGAGAGCGCGACGCGCTGGTGCTCCTTCCACCGCGCGGTGTCCTCGGCCTGTCGCGCCAGCCACTCCACCAACTCATGCTCTAAGGGACTCGATCCGTCGGGATGGTCGCCGTAGACGGCGCGCACGCCCTCGTCGATGGCCGCGCTCGGGAAGCCCTCGTAGCCGCCGGGGATCGCGGCCAACAGGACCTCGTGCGCGTCGCAGACGAAGGCGACCTTCTCCTCCAGCAGATCCTCGTCGGCGGGGTCGATCCCCGCGCGGTCCCAGATGTTGAGGGCCACGGGCGAGCGCGGTCCCAGGCGGGCGCGCACCCCGCCGACGACGCGCCGCGTGGTGTCGTAGTGGTCGGTGCTGTCGATCACCGTGACGCGCCCCCCGGTCTGGAGCATGTGCGTCGCCAGGAACTGCGCCAGGACCGTCTTGCCCGAGCCGGAGCCGCCGGTGATGCACATGAGCGCGTTGCGCAGCGAAGGGTCGGCCCAGTCGAGCAGCACCGTCTCGCGCCCCTCGGGCGTGTAGCCCACGAGCATCCCGCGCACGGTGCCAGGGCTGCGCAGGTGGTAGGGCATCCCGTTGCCCACGGTCTCGGCGTACATGCGGTAGGCGCTGCGCGCCTTGTCCCAGCCGATCGGGCGCGTCGCCAGGTACAACGGCTCCTGGTGGCCCTGCGCCAGCGCCACCGATGACGACACCGAGAGGAGTGCGGCCACGGTCTCGGCGCGCTCATCGAGCGTGGGCACGTCGGGGGCCGTCACCGTGACGTAGACCCCGACGTGGGCCAGCGTGTGGCGCCGCTCGCGCAGCAGGCGCGCCTCGTCGCGGGCCTCGCGCCGCGCCTCCTCCACGTCGGTCGTGACGTGCCGGCTGACCGCGACCTGATCCCCCAGGTAGCGGTCGCGCCGGGCCGCGGCCTTGCGCTCGCGCTCCTGGTCGAGCCCGCGCAACGTCACCGTCAGCGTGTAGGGCACCTCGGCGCCCACGAGAGCCTGGGTCCAGCCGGGGTCGGTCTCCGGGGGTGGGGCCAGCACGTAGAGTGAGCGCGCCAGCGTGCCGTCCGGCAGCACAACATGGTCGCGCTCCTCGTCGCCCGTCAGGTCGGGCACCTCGAAGGTGACGACACCGCCGGGGCCGTGGCCCGGTTCGGCGGGCAGGCTGCGCGCCAGCAGCGCGGCCACCGCCGGGCCGTCGAGGCGGGCGGTGTCCACGCCCATGTTGGTCAGGTGGCGCACGGCGCCGCGCACGGCCGCGTCGAGGGCGGCGCGCTCGCCGGGGCTGCCCGGCGCGTGCCGGCCCGGCAGCGGCGAGATGATGGCATAGAAGTCGCGCCGCGCCTGGTGACGATCGCGCAGTTCGTCGGTCCACCAGGCGCGATTACCGGCGCGGTACGGGTGCAGCGCCGGGGGGCAGGCCGCGGTCTCGGCCGCGACCTGCGCGAGGAGCTGGTCCCGGTCGAGCGGGTTGCTACGCACCAGCAGTTGGGCCTCCTGCGTCGGCAAGAGTCCGGCGACAAGGGCGGCGGCGGCGGCGGCCGTCTGGTCGCGCTCATCGTCGGATTGCGTATCGTGGTAGACGCCGCCCACGGCGAGCACGGCGCGCTGGCGGCCGTCCACCCCGACCTGGATGCCGTCCGGGTGGACGTCGATGCGCCGCCGCCGGCGTTTTAGGCGATTGGCGACACTCATCACGCCTCCTCCACGGTCGGGCGCGGCCGGCGCAGGCGCGCGATGAGGCGGCCCGTCAGGTCGGTCGCCTCGGCTGACCGTGCGGCTGTCGTGGCCGTCCGCGCGGGCAGGGCCGGACGTGCGGCGCCGGGCATCGTGCCGCGGGCATGCGCGCGTACCTTGGTTGGGGCGCGGCGCACCATCGCCACGGCACGCCGGCGTAGGTAGCCAACAACTTGGCGCGGGTAGGGTTCGGCCCCGTCCATGAAGAAGACAAAGCCGACGACGATGGGCAGCGCCACCGCCGCGAAGATCAGCAGCAGGTGCATCTTGCCGGCCTGACCACCGAAGGTCATCCCCTTGGTGAGCTGGAACGCGATGTAGCCCAGAGCGGCGGCGGCGGCGATCCCGGCCGCCTCGGGGATGGTGCGCCCCAAAAAATAGCGCGGGCGCATGTTGCTGTACTGCGAACTCTTGCATGTGTGGGCCACGATGTCCTCCCCTGACGAGACACAGCGCCCCCGGCTTCCACCGTCGGGAGGCCGGAGGCGCGTCGAGCGGCGTCGGATAGCGGGCGGTTATTTCAAGCCCTGGATGGCCGTGGCGAGCGGGCTCGCGCCGAACAGGATCACGGCGCCCACGATGGTCCCCACGAGCATGTCGCGGGCGGCGCGGTGGTGCAGGATCATGAAGATGGCGCTGATAGACAGGCCGATGATCGTCACCGGCAGGGCCAGGTCGCCCATCCACCCAGCGATGGCGGTGAAGACGTTGCTGAAGGGGTTGGCGGCGCCGGCGGCGATGAGAGGGGCGATGGCGGCGAAGGTGACGACCTTGCCGGCGACGAGGCTCTGCGCCGTGGCAAAGCTCAGGGTGTGGGCGTGCGCGAGGTGCGCGAGGGATAGGCTCTGGTGCATGTGACGTGTCTCTTCTCTTTCTCCCGCCCCTGGGGCGGCCCTGTGTGCAGCGGCGCGGAACCGCGCCGGGTTACGTGTACGAACAGGTCTGCGTTGTCCGTGTCCGAGTGGCCCGCCTCCTGCTCACCTCCTGTCAGCGGGCCGTGTCGTGGGCCGGGCGCTTGTCAGAGCGCCGGGCTAGGTCCAATCCTGACTGTAGTTTCAGGCCCACGGCCAGCCTGCACCAGAGACAACGCCTAGACAATGCCTAGACATCACATAGACAAGTAGCACTGCTACTTTTGCAACCGCATTTTTCCTGATGGTCCTCGTGAGCATAGATAAGTGGCGGGCGTCAAGATGACGCCCGCCACTTACTGTATGTCCTGATTAGGGGGAGAGTGGTCGCGCTAGAGAAGGGATTGCTGGGGCAGACGCGTACCCGCGTCTGAGTTCCCAGCGGGATCGGCGGCCACGAACAGGTCGATGAGAGCTGCTTGGCGTGCGTGCAACTCGGCGAGGGACTGGACCAGCGCGGCGATGTGGGGTGGCGCCGTGACCACCAGATCACACAAGCGCGTAGGGGGGCGTGCGGCGTCCTGCAAGACGTGCTGATCCTGGGCGGTAAGCCCGAGCGCGCGACCCAGGATCAGCACGGTCTCGCAGCGCGGGGCCTGGCGCTTGCCGTGCTCTAGCTTGATAATCGCGTCAACGCTCAGGCCGGCGTGCTCCGCAAGTTTCGCTTGCGTCAAATAAGCGCGGATGCGGAAGTGTTTGAGCAGTACGCCAAAGGCCGTTGGTTGGGTCGCCATGTCGTCCTCCCCCGGACATGCTGGACAGATCGCGCTCAGGCATCTGGCTTGCGGACCCTGGCCCTAACCTGCTACGGTTACGGACAGCGGCTATGCCTGTGCTCACGCGGCGTCACATGTACACTATAGATCATCGGTTATATATTGTACATATGACTTAGTGTATACCTCACCGTGGGAGGGTGTCAAGCGCAGGCCGCCGATTAGCCGTACGCCCTTATTTCTGGTGACAGCCCACATGCCGAAGACGCCGCGTGAGCCGCGCGAGAGCGATCAGCTCTTGGCGCTCCGGCTCGATCAGTTGTTCGAGACACACCTGGACCCGACGGGGAAGCCCTACTCCGTGCGCCAGGTGGCCGCGCGGACCGGCATGTCCGCCTCGTACCTCAGCGGCCTGCGACGCGGGAAGGTCACGGGGCCGGGGGCGGACAAGGTCGCGGCGCTGGCGCGCTTCTTCGGCGTCGAGATGGCCTATTTCATGGGCAGTGAGCGGGTGGAACTACCCGAGACGACGGCGGGCGACGACCGCCTGCGCAAGGCGTTGGAAAATCCGCTGGTGCGCGAGATCGCGATCACCACCGGCGACTTCAATCGCGAACAGTGGGACCATATGCTGGCAATCCTGGAGCACCAGGTCGAGATCCAGCGTATCGCCGACGAGCGGGCGCGCAAGAAGTACGAGCGCCAGGCGGCCGCGGAGCGCCCGCCCCGCGCTATAGCGAGTGGGCGCCCGCGTCAGGGACAGGGGCGGCCGGGCGACACCGCACCAGGCGACGGCGACGAGTAGGGATGAGCGCGACGGGCGGCCTGTCGCGCTCATCCCCGCTCAACGATGGGCCTTTATAGCCCCCAGGGAGTCCTGATCGGCATAAGCGGAAAGTCGGCCTGGTGTTACGGAACACGACACCAGGGGCAAAGTATGGGCCTAAAATAGCCCTGTGACGGTGAACGTGTCAAGCAAAAAGTAGTGAGTTCGACGGGAGGCGCTCCTTTCGTGCCGTCCAACACGGCGAAAGACCCTCGCCGAGGCGCCTCGGCACAGCAAAACAGGCCAAAGTATTGTTTCCAGCAAGGGAATCGGCCCTTTGTCCCGGCTCCATAGGTCACTACTTTGCCCCCGGTGTCGCGCTCCGTAACACCAGGCCGAATCATGGGCACAAGAGTTGCATCATCACAACCCAGTACATCAGCGATAGAAAGGGAAAAGCATGGACTACACCCATTTGGGACGCACGGGGTTGCAGGTCAGTCGGCTGTGCCTGGGCACGATGAACTTCGGGCCGGAAACAAGCGAAGTGGACAGCTTCAAGATCATGGACCGTGCTCACGAGCATGGCATCAACTTCTTCGACACGGCCAACGTCTACGGCTGGAAGCAGGGCGAGGGCGTGACCGAGCAGATCGTCGGGCGCTGGTTCGCCCAGGGCGGCGGCCGGCGCGAGAAGACGGTGATCGCCACCAAGCTCTATGGCACGATGAGCGACTGGCCCAACGGGCAGGGCGTTAATGCGCTGACGCTCAAACGCGAGTGCGAGGCCAGCCTGCGCCGTCTGCAAACCGACTACATTGACATCTACCAGATGCACCACATCCCGCGCGGCACGCCGTGGGAGGAGATCTGGCAGGGCATGGAAACGCTGGTTCGGGAAGGCAAGATCCTCTACGCCGCCAGCTCCAACTTCGCCGGTTGGCAGATCGCGCAGGCCAATGAGATCGCCCACCAGCGCCACTTCATGGGGCTCGTCTCCGAGCAGAGCCTCTACAACCTCAACGCGCGCATGGTCGAGCTTGAGGTCGTCCCCGCCTGCGAGGCCTACGGGTTAGGGCTGATCCCGTGGAGCCCGCTCGGCGGCGGTCTGCTTGGCGGCGCGCTACGGAAAGCCAGCGCGGGCCGGCGCGCCTCCGAGCGGATGTCCAAGGAGATCGAGGCGAATCGCTCCAAGCTGGAAGCCTACGAAGGGTTGTGCCGCGACCTGGGTGAGCAACCAGCCGACGTGGCGCTGGCGTGGTTGCTGCGCAATCCCGTGGTGACGGCGCCGATCACTGGCCCGCGCACGCTGGAGCAACTTGACAGCTCCCTGCATGTGCTCGATGTCAAGCTCTCCGATGAAACGCTTGACCGCCTCGAGGAGATCTTCCCTGGCCCTGGCAAGGGCCATGGGCAGCCGGCGCCCGAGGCGTACGCCTGGTGATTAGCCGGAAGTCGGAAGTCGATAGTAGGACGGCCTACCTTGCAAGCCCAGTGCGGACCACGGCAGCACTACTCACCATGTTCTATCGACTTCCGACTTGGCTATTTGTGCCCAACCCTGTCACTTTGGCAGCTTGTTTGCCGCGATCTTTGGGCGCTAACTTGCACCCACGCGCGGGTTGCGGCACCCTTCCGTGAAGTGTCTCGGTGGCGATCCGGGGCCGTGATCGACCGCATCTGGCTGCACCCTGGCCCTATTCACTTCCCAGAAGGGCTGTTCTGTCCGGTGAAATGGTCAGGGCAAGGGGCCATTGATCGAGCAACTTTCGGGGCCATAAAGCGAGCAAGATGACAGCCATGCCGGATCATTAGCCACAGGCGCTCAGGGCCGCTACAAGGCCGTCTAAGGGACGTAGGGCTCGACTCTACGGCCCTTCGCTCCGCCTTAGCATTAGGTTGCAGGGGTAGCCCGTTGGCTCGTTTGTCTCGTTTGGCTCGTTTGGCTCGACCCAGTGGATACATTGTTAGCGGGCTTCCCACCTCAGAGAGTGCCGCTCCCTGCGCCCGTCAACGGGCGCGCCCATCAGTATCAAAAGCGTCCATGAGTCACTTTCTCCCCGGCGCTCACACGGAGATGGAGAGAGAATGTCCTCAGGTGCGTACCCATAGGCCGCCGTCAGCCTGCAACGCCGCAATGGTTCCTGCTCTAGCGACCTCAAAGCGCACCAACTCCCCCGACCAATAGCCACCGTGTACACGAAACTCGTGCTCCCCTTCTATAGTGAAAACGGAGACTTCGCCAGGATCGCCCTCGAAGCGGCTCTGCAGCCGGCCACTGACCATTTCGATAACCACTATCCCTCTGTCAGATCGATAGCGCCCGCAGTACATTTCCCACTCTGGAGAAGTGGGAGCAGCATACGCTCCCTCTCGGTGAGCGGCGATTCGACGTGCCACTGGAACCAGTACTTTCAGAGCCTGTTCACAGAGGCCACGCGTGTCGATGTTGGTATTGGCGAGGACGACCATCCCGAGCTTGACCTCGGGGACAAATATCATGGCACAGTCTAATCCCGCGTCACTACCCATGTGCCCGATGTAGACCCAATCATCGACTATTCCGAGCCACCATCCGATCCCCACTCCACGCTTCCAGCCGGGGCGCATGAATACCGGGCTGCGCATCTCCCGCAGCGTGGTTCCGCCCAGAATTTGGTTTCCGCCAACTGGTCTGTCCTGGAATTGGAGCGAGATGAACCGCGAGAGGTCAGTGACCGAGGAGTACAGGCCACCGGCATAGAGCAAAGCCCCCTCATCGCACACGGGAACACGCTGCCATCCGTGCCCATCCTCAGTCGGTGTATAGTGAGTGGCAGACCGCGCTCGCACCTCTGGAGAGGACTCGAAGCCGCTGCTGTCCATCCCTAGCGGGCTCAGGATCTTCGCCTCCTGATAGTCGACGTACGGCTCACCGGCAATGCGTTCACAGGCGTAGCCAATCAGCATATAGCCCAGATTGGAATACTTAAACTCAGTTAGCGCCGGTAGACCTACCTCACGCTGGCTCAACTTCTCAAGGACTTCCTGGATCGTCGGAAACTGGAAGGTGTGCCAGTAGAGAAACGGTGCTTCCTTCACGAGGCCTGCGGTATGTGACGC
>JAABUO010006819.1_pt1 | contig 13070 bp, 18 predicted proteins | sample 5559291 | NCBI WGS metagenome assembly JAABUO01 (sample SAMN10711878, study PRJNA513372) | rock metagenome | isolation source: Antarctica rocks | place: Antarctica: Victoria Land, Finger Mt sud
CAGTCAACTGTTCAGCATTCGTTGCTGCATTGCGATGATTTAGCAGCCTGCAGCTGAGCAAACAATTGTATCCATACCCACAAGCAACCTTGCAGCATGCTCACTGTCAAATCTCTTAATCTCATTCTGTTCAGCACCTGCGACTGGAACGGGGGTGGCCCCCGTGACAGAGGGGCAGCTGCCGAGGGGGGTCAGACTTCTGCTCCTGTTGAAGAGAGCCCCTCTGCTGCCATTCAGGCTCTGCAGCCCGGCTGAGGCACCAGGACTGGACACTGCATCAGCACACACACATACAGTCAGCACACACATATAGTCAGCAACCTTGCTCCACCTGAGTGTGTGGCATGCAGAAATGCAAGGAATGCAGTCATGCGGCACATTGCTTTTCCAATGTATTGCCAGTGAGAAGCCATGCTGATGCAGCAGGAGCAGGCACTGCAACAACACTGATGCAGAGAATGAGCGCGCCCAGCCTAAACAAGCTGTGGCTTTTGAATATCTGGCCTGCAATGGTATATTACAAGCATATGCCGATGACATCAAAGCCCAGGTGAGGTACCAGGATTCAAGTGCAGCAGCTATGCTGACCAAAACTCCTGCGGGGATGCAGCCATAAGTGCTGGACGTGCCATGTTGAACAACCAGGATAGCTTGATCATCATCATTGTCAACAGATGACCGGGAACATCTGCCAGAAGCCATCACAAAACACATGTTCTAGATGATCCAGGCGTTTCACCAGGCTTTGAAGATCAGTGCATCCTTGGGGACTTGTTTCTGGATGCAACAATTTAGGATAAAATGTGTCGGTTGACTTAACATTGGAAACAATGCAATGCAGAAGCACGGACCTGTGGCAAAGTTGGTCAGAGGCATTGGCACATACTGGTGCTGAGGAGGAGAGGGGATTTGGCGGGTGGGTAGCAAGGAGGGGGCGGTGGATGCTGCTGAGGCCCTTTGCAGGGGCGAGGGGGGTGCCGGCACATACCGTATCTGCAGGAGAGACAAGGTGCATGACAAAACGCGACATAAAGAATGTGACCAGACACCTGTTGTTCATGTAACACAAAGCACTGTACTGGATGGTGTCATGTGTGACTACGCAGCAAAGAGCACAGAATCAGCCTGCACAACTGCACCACTGGCTTGAGCTGTCACTACAAGTCTGCAGATTACAGAACAAAGGCAGGAGCTGACCTGTTTGTGAGCGGCAGGAGACGGAGCATCGGACACAGACTCAGACAAAGACTCAGACACAGGGATGGACAGACGCTCTAGATGTGACTGGAAGGGCACCGGCCTCAAGCCGTGCCCTTGGGCATTGACACCAAAGCCAGCAAACTGGGCTCTTTTTTCTGTTGCGCTGGGCTCCCTGTTGCTTTCTCTCTGCACACACGCGCACACACACACACAGCTTTCAGAGCCTGGTGAACTTGTCAGCATCATCCATCTGTGTTGCATCTACGAGTATGCAGATTTGCAGCTCTTTTCAATCCCGAAACGTCTATTTCAATTCAGAAACGTCATCCCTACACTGAAAATCTAAACTCAGAAACGTCTGGGGACAGTAAAAACGCATTTCTACATTGTGGAGATGTTTTGTTTTAGCTCTTTTCAATCCCGAAACGTATATTTTAATTCAGAAACGTCATCCCTACGCTGGAAATCTAAACTCAGAAACGTCTGGGGACAGTAAAAAGGGGGCTCTGCTGCTGGCCTACCATACACAATAGAGCAATGCTGGACACTGTGTACCACATTGTGAACATGAGGGTGGTATTGCTTGCCTGGGAAGGTAGCTGCTCAGATGTCAGCAGGCCAGAGATGCTTTCACGCAGATGCAGGGCTGCTGGAGACTGCCCTGCCCTGACATGAAGGCGCCCTATGCTGCTGCTGCTGGACTGCTCTGTGCCATGGCTTGAGCCACTGGCTTGGCTGCTGAAGGCCTGATGGACACTGCCCTGCCCTGATGTGCCAAAGAGACCTGGACCGCCGGAAACCACTGCCTCACCAGATTGCTCTGACTGGATGCCAAAATGCCCTGCTCTGCTGCTCACTGGCCCTGCCCCTGTAGGATGCTCAAGCCTGCTGCTGAACTGCCTTATGCCTTCGCCAGATTGTGCTTTGGGGCCTTTCTCACCTACTGAAGATGGCTCCCGAGCTACAAAGTCCCCTCTCTGCACACGTGACACAGACTCTTACACAGCCCAGAAGTCGACCAGACCCTCCATTTTCGTTACTCTCAGTTAACCAGACTCTCCAATCAATACCACCTTGCAATTACCAGACCTCTGCAGCAAAACATGATGCAACTTCGGGAACATGGTGTTTAGGTTCACAGCTCAGGAGAGCCACCCCTTGCACATTGGAGTGAGTGAAGAATGCTGGCTGCTGCAAGCAACAACCTCCACAATGGAAGTGAGCTTGCACATCTGATGTTGCCTTTTGCCATACACTTGAGCGTCACTGCAGCACAATCAGCCGTGCAACTTACATGCAGGGGTCAGTAAAAAGAGTGTCAGCTGCTACTGGCATCAGTGCTCTTTTGCTGGTGCATTGTTTTGTGATTATGCACAATGATTTTGACACATGCCTGCTTGTTGCAGCAGCTTCAGTCCTATCAAGTTATTGGTTGAAGGCGTGACTTCAGCAGCCAGCCATGAGAGAGTGCAACAGACCTCATTGATCTTGAAAGGTGTGTTGTCTACTAGGCAGCTGATGTCCAGATCACTGCCACTGCCTGCGCTAGCTGGCCTGTGTGCAGCAGGTCTCCCGCTGTAGGCAGATGTTGCCCTTCGGCTTGCCCTTTGCACACCTGGCCATTGGCCTTGATTTGCCTTCTGGAGTTGACCACTCGCCCTGAGCCCCTCAGAGCTTGTTTTACTGGACTCGACCTCAAAGCTTTGCTCCCTGCCTAGGTCCTGACTTTGACCTGATGCTGCAGCAACAGGAACAGGATGCACCTTTGCTTACAGTACTGAACGCATCCTGTGAAGCTCCTGCTCTTACATGATGCTTCAGATGTACCCTTGGGAACTTGAGCAACAGTAAATGAAGCACAATGAACTACATCAAGCACTGTAAGTTTTGAGGCTCAACAAGTTCTGTACGTGGACCAGCAAGGGACTGTGTGACATATGTGCAAGACACCCACCTTGGCACAAGCACCCAGATCAGTTGCCATTCAAAAATAATTTTGACATGAACATTTTATGGTCACAAATATTGTCAGGGCAAAACTGGTCAATGGCAGGCTCTGAAGCCCGACCTTGCATGCCGCGCTGGCTGAATGATGACTTGAAGAGCCCATTGTAGAAGAGTGCAGTGTCTCTGGTTGGGCCTGCGCCTGCTACGGGGGTCTGACCCTGTGACGCCCCACCGCCAATGGAAGACAGGGGCGTGGGGGCATCTGCGGTGGGCTCTGTGGGGGCCTGAGGCAGGGCCACGCTCAGGGGTTTGTGTGCACCATGAGCAGGTTGCTGGTCTGCCCCTCCTTCATTTAGCAGTACATCCTCTGCATCTGCCTGCAAACCAATCATCCATTCATTATACATATATATATATATATATATATATATGTTTTCCTCTAGGGTTAGGTAAGCACAGGCCTGAGCAGCTGGCTGTATGAGGTCCACCATGACTGCATATGGACAGCTGACCAATATGTTCGAAGCATGCAGTACGCCCATTCGTCATGCCCTGGTCCTCTAGCCTATTTGTCATGATCTGATCTTCCGGCCATTTGTCATGATGTGATCTTCTTGCCACCGTGCATCAGTTTCACTGAGAAGGGGAAGCAAAGCACATAGAACTTGCAGTGTTAGTGTGGTCTGCACACACAACTGTTGGCTGGAAGACCCATGGTTAATGGACTGGGAGTCAGCAGAGACAGGCACAGAAGCATGCAAGGACCTGCAAGACCTGCTGCCTGTTCAGGAACGTCATGCACACACATCCATCAGCACTGCTAGCAGCAGCAACAAGCATAGCAGCAGTCTGCATGAGTTCTGTACCACTTCTTCTTGAAAGGTTGGCTGCAGCCAGGCTGAGGCAGACTGGCCTGAGTGCCAGGTGTCCCTACTGCCTCGAGACTCAGACTGGGACTGGAAGCTGGCAAAGATGCTGCTGCCTGGGTGATACTGACCTGTGTGCACCAAATGCAATTTCAGAGAGTGTTGCATTGCAGAGCTGGTATCATCCATTGCTGCTCTCCTGGGAATGAGAAGAGACCAAGCAAAGCTGCCAGGTTCTGAAAGACAAGAGGCTGACTTTGCAGTCACTTACATTGCTGGACTGCCATTTGTCATTGGTGTGTCTGTTGTCATCACTTGGAATCTCAACATGGTAACTTGCATATGATATGTTACCCCTTGTGGTAATTGATCGCCAGCGCTGTTGTGGCAACTGGTCGTGCACTCCTGTCTTCAGACATGTTCTCAATGGTGCTCATTACTGTCTACGCTTACAGGCAAGAGCTTGATGTCTTGCAATGCCTACCACATCTCCAACAATCTTGATGCAATAGTATGTTGGAAACCAGGAGCAAAGTATGTATATCTGCAGCAAATGTGGTGACTTGACAGCACCTGAAAACATACCTGCAGCTGACTCTACATTCAACGACCTGTGTCCCAAAATGCGTTTGGCTCCAACACTGTGGCTCCTGATCTGCATGTTCTTCTTTTGGTCCTCTTCCTCGTCTTGCAGCATGGGCGACAGAGACATGAAGGGCCAAGATCCTCTCAGTTGGTTGCCTGCCAAACACAAAGGAGTGAGCGAGTGAGTGAGTGAGTGAGTGAGTGAGTGAGTGAGTGAGTATATGTGTGTGCGCGTGTTCACATGTGTGTGTGCATGCTTCAGACGCTATGTGCAATATGGACTGACATCAGCGCTCATTTCATTGCTTTGGGCATACCAATGCCACAGATGCTCTAAGCTGGTGACAAATCTGAAGTTGACTGACATTGATGTTGTTCAGCTCTTGTAGAAGGCCCCTTGTGCTGGCAGCATTGATAGAACTGATGTCTAAAATAGTAATTCTACCAGAGTAGCAGACACTTGCATGCTTGGCACAAGTGAGCATGAACGCTAGTACTCAACAGGCGCTGAATGCTTCTTGACTGTCTTCCCCACAGCTCAGCAAGCTCAGGCAAACAACTCTGGGTCAACAAGCAAAAACAGTGCCGCTGACAGCACTATCACTGCTGTCTTGATGGTATGCACAATGCTGTGGTCGCATGAGCCCAGATGTGGTGACACACTGTGTCACATACTCAACTCAGACTAGCTAGATACCAATGTTCACCGAGGGGCATGAGTCTAGATCTAGAGCATACCTGTGAGCTTTTGACCAAGAGGGGTGGGCTGCAGGGGCGAGCCCCAGTCGTGGGTTGGGTGCCCAGAACCTACACTCCAGCTGCGTATGTTTGGATTGCTGTTCTCATCGCTGAAGGACTCCCCTGCATTGATAGAGCACAGAGACATAACAACCAAAAGCCTGCATGGGCACTCAGCTGCCCTTTGCCTTGCTTGATGCACCCGCTCAGGGTTGTGACTTTGCATTGCTGTGGAAAAACAAGGTGAATATCGGCCAAGTAGCGCAACACGGTCTGCACTGCTTGCTGGACCAGCACTAGGTGCTGCAAATGCTGATTTCCTAGCAGCAGATGCAGAATGCACAGGGGTGCTGTCAGCAACTTCCAGCTACATTACCTCTGTACAAGCTTGCAGCTTTAGCATAAGCCTGCCGCAGCCCCTTCGGCGTAGTCTTGTGAGGACTTGGCTGCACCACTGCTCCCTGGCCACTGTCGCCAAAGCTTGCCTGCGACTCTGAAGGCTTCCTCTCAACTACGTACGCCTTCCGCTTGTTGCGCCTCCAACGTAGTGCATAAAAGACCGCCGCTGCCGCCAGTAATATGACACAGAAGCCGCCAACGGTGGTGACTGACAACAGAAGCACATGCGATCCCGTTGCCCCAAGGCTAGCTGCAGCAGCGTCAGCCAAGCCACCCAGACCAGGCGGCAGGCTGACTGCAGCGCTTGGAGCTGCAGCCGGGCCCCGGGACACAGGCAGGGGAGGGCTCAAGTTGCTGGTGGAAGCATTTGCTGGCGTACCTGCAGCCACTGCCACAGTATACATGGCACGAAAAGGCAAGCACAATGTTCCTGACAGAGTCCAGCACATGCAATTTGCTGTGATACCACCATTTGACTATGGCCTATGCTAAGAAGTGCAGACTTTTCCTCATCAGTGACTGTGTTGCCACGCAAGTTGTGTTGCATGCATATGCCAGGCCCAAGGGAACCATTTGCCTAGCTCAAATGCTCAGCAGATTGTTATGATGCCGACTCTTAATTAAGAATAAGGATCCTTGCAGTCTGCCCTCAAGGGAAGCTCACAAAGTGTATCCACCTTCAGGCACATCAGCTCTGTGCAAAACACTTGATTGCGCAACATGACTCAGCTGATGAGACTCACCATTCAATGGTACTAGTGCTGGCAGTGGAGCAGCTGCCTCAGCTTGTGCACTCTCAATCTCGGCAAAGCTATCACCCAACTGAGACTCAGGCCCTGGCATTGTGGCATTCTGCTGATCCAGCAAGGAGTCAGGGCCAGGGGCTGGTCCCTGCTCCAGCCCTAATCTCGGCAACACAGCAGGGGCAGGGGCTGGTGCAGAATCTATGAGGGCTGCCACATGCTTGGTCCACAGCTGCGGGGTGTAGAAGAGTGGAGCATAGGGGATGCAATAACCTTGTGAGGGTATCCAGCTGGACATGCATGCCTGGCATGCCACTCCTTCATACCTGGACAGACTGAACAGTTGGGTACAACTGTGCAAGGAGTGTTTCTTTCTGACAACTGACAGATTGCAGAGCGAAAAGACCGACATGCGGCATGGTGATGTTATTGGTTTTGCTGATCATGATCATTGATTAGTCACTGTGATTGGGCCACAGAAGTGCAGAGTGACACAGCTTGTTAGGCTCAACAGCCGTGATCATGCAGCACAGTATCAGAACCTACCGCTAAAAACAGGCCATGACCCTGAACCTCAAGCAATATAAATGACAATGATGCATGATGCAAAAGTGACAGTATCACAAGCACAGCAGCTTACCCAGGAAAGCAATCGCACACACCCTGACTGCTTAGACAGGTGCCCTTGCCACTGCAAGGTGTGCTGTCATTGGCAGGGCAGGCTGAGTATTGCACAGCGCAGTCCTGAGGGCAGCTTCCCTGCAGGTGCATCTGACTGCCGTTGCTCTGAATGCCCCTTTCGCCAACCTCACAGATTCCATTACCACAGATCCCCACTCGGTATGACTGCGTCACTTGTGTAACGGCAAAGCCTAGGGCTGACTGTGATTGTGCGAGATCTGCTGACCCTAGAAGACGAGCAACGGTGGGCGCCGTCAGGGGCCCTGCTGCCAGGGCAGAGGCATTGCTGCTGTTGCTCACAGGAGAATGGATGACTACTGTGACTGCTTGGGAAGCAGAAGCTGCCACTGCTGTGACAGCTGGACTGGCAGGACTTGCTGGGCTTGGTGAGGGGCTGGCAGATGCATTGGCAGAGCCTGCTGCAAGGGTGGCAGATGGGCTGGCAGGTGAGGTAGCAAATGCCAGCAGATGTCTTGCATGTGACTGCTGGCTGCTGTTAGCAAGGGCAATGGAGGCAATTGCAGATGCAGGAGTCTGTAGCATGGTTGCGAAGCCCTGAGCCACTTGTGCAGAAGCATTGCCCTGCGCAACAACCCGTACCACCTCAGTCTTTGTACTGCCAAATCCATATGCTTACGCATGAGTGTCACATCACAGCAGAGTGCAACCATCCTGTGGTGAATTTGAAACCGCTTCTGGGTCATTTCTTCAGGGTGATGATGTTGTGATTGCATCAATGTCTCGATTATGGTGTCTTGTCATCACAAAAAACATTATGATGTGCACTGACATCAGACATCGCATGATCACCCACCCTTCTGTTGCTTTGACAGAAGGTTAGGCATGACCACTACATGCTGATACCTGTTTCTACCGCTGTGGCAGCTTAGCATGCGCATCTGTACAACAACCAAAGCAAGGTGGCTCGCATTCACCTTGTTTGAGGTGTGCACATGCGCCCCATATGTGAGAAGATGCCAGAAGGTGACACATGACAATTTGCAGGCCATTAGTACTGCAGCGTATGCATATGGTCCCAGTGCTTTTTTCAGCAAGATCATGGAAGGCCACCCAGCCATAGCAGGAACACTTTGCCTGGGTGAAATGAGATGAAGAGTGGCAGGCACAGGGCAGCAAACCTGCAGTGTGGCTGGAGTAAGCTGCAGCTGAGCCTGAACCAAGATGGCGCAACTATCAGACAGACCCCCGCAGACACCACACTCATCAACAGTTGCATCCTGCAAATGGCAACACCTCGGGGTCTGCCATGGCTTTTTCCGTTTGTCAATCAGACAGCAATGAGGCAAGCATGCTGAGGCACAAGCTTTTGGGTTGGATAATTGGTGCGTGTGTCATTGCTTGAGGCGTTGCTGTTATAAATGCTGTCCCACAACCTGCACCTTGCATATGCATCGTTCATGAAAGGCAAGTATGGCATGCAGCAACAGGATTCTGTGAGGAACTCAATAACAGGCAAGTAGCACAGCTGGCCTCATGCGTGGTTGATTGAGCATTGATCACCTCTGCATTTACATGCTTCTCTACCCTGCAGCAGCAGATTCTTTTGAAACATGCATAGGGCCTTCTGAATAGTCTAGCAGAGATCTTTCCTTCTCTTTTATGGCATGTCCCGATGGAATGCACCACAGTCGCTGCACGTGTATGACAGGACTATGGTGACAAACTACCTGGTAGCAGACGCCAGCTGCATCAATGGTGGATTTGCAGCAAGTCCCTTCCACATCCACTGCTGTGCCAGCGCCATTGCACACCCCACAAGAATCCAGAGTGCCCTCAGGGCAGCACCATCCAGCTCCATCCAGGGCGCTCCCCAGCTCACAGCAAGTGACATTCTTGTCTAGCACACCTGACGGACAACACTGCTGCTGTGCATCCACAACACCACTGCTGCAGTTTGCTGCCACCTGCGCCAATTCAACTCACACACCTTACATCGGTATGTGCGACGGCACAGTGACTGTACATGACATTAACACGTACATGCAGCTGTGGTGAGGTGTCAGCAAACTTGATGGCATCCTGAATGGGTGCTTGATGCTGGACATTGCTGCTTGCATTGCTGCTTGCATTGCTGCTACATACTCTGCGCAGGCGCGCACACACACACACACACACAAGGTGTGGCCAGGTCCTTTGGGTCACAGCAATGCAAGCAAGGATGCTCGTAACACTGTTTTGCCCCACAGTGCTCAATTGCTGAAAGCTGGCTACTGGATGCATGCAGCGAAGCCTCGCAGCGCAAAGACAGGCGGCAAGGAGTGAAGCAGCATTGCACCTGACAGTATGAACTGCTGTAGCCGGGGTCACACTGGCAGGCCTCCCCAACGCAAGTGCCTTCCCCAGAGCAGACATTCTCCTGGCAGAAGTCACATGGGTCCATGTTGCAGGACATGTTGCTAGCTGGTGCAGGCGCGACACAGCTGCTTTCTGACACAGTCCCATTGCTGGAATGTATGCACTGCACAAGCCTTGTGCTGACTCCTCCTGTAAACATAGGCATGGGTGATGCGGAACTTGTATGCACAGTGCAAATCAGGAATGCAGTGGGAGAGATGCTGAAGCATGCAGTGCACATGTGGGTGCTGCAGGCAGCATGTCTGCTAGTGCAGGCTCCAAAGGGATGTCACACAATACAGCATAGAGGTTTTGATACAAGCTTGAGCACCAATGCAAGCAAAGACACAGTCCGCACTGTGCGCATGGTTAAAATTGCAGACTGCGAGGCCCTGCTGAGTCTCTGGCTGTCATCTGTGGGTCACATTCACGCTGCGCACTCACATGCACTCTGTTCAAGCCTGTGGCTCAGCGGCAAACAACAGGTTTTGTCTTTGCCTTGCGTTTTGGTGACCTAAACTGTTATTATTAAGATTGCTCTAATGAAGGTGACCGAATAAGCATGTGTTGGTGAGAAGGCTGAAGCGGGAGCAAAATGGTCAACTGCAGTATGCTTGTGCACGTGTGACGATAAGCATGCCCTGGTTCCCCTACAAGAAGCTGGGACTGCATCCAATGGCGATGATTTGCAGCAAGGATGAAAGGCAAGAAGTAGTTGCCCTACCTCCACAGCTAGCATTGCATGCGCCCCAGTCACTCACATTCCAAGTATACACCTCACAAGGACTCAGATTGCACTGCTGCATCAGAGGCTCATCCACACTGATGTGTGCACAAGCTGACTGCTCAGTGGCCGAAGTGTCACTGGCATTAGCCATGCACACAACTTGCCGGGTGGTGGTGCCACCGCCGCATTTGGCTGAGCAGGCGCTCCAGGGTGTGTACTCCCAATGGGGATCACTACAACCCAAGCCCCTGTGGCATCACATACTATGCTGACATCATCTGAGCAGGAGCACATCTGACAATGTACAGCCATGCTCGAGCACCTGTCTTCAGAGCTGAAATTGCTGCACTGCCCATTACCTGTGTTACCAGAAAATGACTGTGGTCGCTCATTTGCTCACATATGTGTAACAGACTGTCACAAGCAGTTGCTGCAGGTATGCTTGGTGGAGGCACATGCAAAGCATAACGTCATACAAGTGGGACAGATTACATGCGTGGCATGAGTCTATGCAGTTGCTTTGCTGAGAGCTTTCAATATCTTTAGCACAAAGTGGCACAGTCTCCTGATCAACACAGACACAGACACAGACACACACACGCACGCACACGCACACGCACTTGTCCATGCACACACACTTCCACTTACACACCTCTGACATGTCTGGTCAAACTCTCACATGTCTAACATGAAGCAGCACGGTCTCTTACCCAGCTAGGTGCCAGGTGGAAGCTTGAGGGGGTGCAGTGCAGTGGGACATGTCTGCCAGGTAGCCGGGCAGTGCCTCACACAGCAGAGTCTCCTCTTGCAGACTGACTGAGCAGCTTGTGTCTGTGCTGACGTTGGCCACGCTTGAGTGGAGCGTGGTGCTGTTTGAGACTGTGGAAGGCGCAGCTGTTGGCGCAGGAGCCTGTGGTACTTGCAGCACCTCTGCAGCAAAGCAGCGGATGATGACAGGAGACAATTCAAGCATCGAGCAGAAGGAATTGTGGGTTTGTACATAGAGGGGGGTGTGAGTCCGCTTGTGAGGGGGGTTTTCTGGAAATGCGATGTATCTGAAAGGATGTGCGAGGCAATGGGGCTGCAATTGTGCAGCTTGAATTGCTTGGCATGAACATGAGAGCAGCGTATGAAGAAGTGCCGTGCAAAGTGTGGTAGTTGATGCAGATGCAGCCAACAGAATGGCAGCCTTTCATTCATGCTTCATGCATACTGGCAGTGTGCATCATGACATTATACGCAGATCAGAATGTAGTGCAGTGGCAGCAACAACAAGCGCTTACGTGTTGGTCCGACTGAGAGCACAGTCACATCTGTCAAGCCAGAAGACTGCAGATACAAATCCAACAGACCGCCACTGACAGCAGTCCCCAGCAAATCCTCTTCGGAACTGCCGTCCAGAATGTCACTGACAACAATGCCAAAGGAAAAGATTCCACACTGATATGGCACTGTCTCAGCCTGAGGTGACCCAATTGATGAGCCTGCGCCATCTGCTGTGCAGTCAGACTGGCCTGGACACTGTAGGCAACACTGCCCTTGCTGTACACTGAGATATGTGGTGAGATCTAAGGAGGTGCCCAGGCAGTTTACAGTGCTGCCTGAGGCATCTGGAGTGCACTCGTTCTCCTGCACTGCGCTGTACACATTCAAGGGCACTTGCGTGATCCCTCTGCAGATGTAGTTGCCACCAAGGCAGATTCCTGTGCTATTTGTAGCGCCTTGTACAGGACAGTCTGAGCTGGAGTTGTATGTCAGCCAAAGGTTGCATTGGGTCACTCTTAGATACTGAGACAAGCCTGAAAGCAAGCCCGATGACAAATTTTGATTTTGCAGCTGCTGTTGCGCCCGGAGCTGCAGAGTTGAGTTCACGGTAGCAGTGACTGTGTGGAGGTCTAGGCAAGTGTCTGCATCGACAGCTTGCAAGCCTCGCAAAGTTGTATCTAAACCATCGGACGTGTGTGCAACTCCTGTGTGTTGTGCCTGCGTTTCTTCGTGAAGGTTGAGAGTCAAAGTAAAAGCAGCTGCGAGCCAAACTTGCGATCTAAGATGCATGTTGATGCCGTCAAGCGCAGAGACGAGCCTGGACTGTCAATGACGAGGTCTTCGAAATATCATCAGCGATGCCGAGATGATTCGTGATTGCACTCCGGCGGGGCAGTCATGAGCGGTCCGCTGTCTCCATCAGACATTGGATGTGTGCAGCTGAATGACAGCTGTGTTCAAATGCCAAACGTCCTTTTTGCCGTAAATGAAATCGGTCGTCCGCGGGATGTGCAACGTCCACACGGCCAGAGAGACGTGAGCGTGGTGCGATATGGTGTGTTGCCCTGCGCTGCGCTGCGAAGCTTGTCTGTCCAGTGGCTTAGGTGTTGACAAGCCTGCAAGCTTGGGCAAGTGCTGCTCTCGGTTTTGTTGCATTGACTCAGTCCAACCAGCCTAGCTTCCCGGTCTTTGGATTTGTGTGTCTGCAGCAAGGTTTCAGTGGTACACAGATACACACGGAGGTCCTGCAGCAGCAGAACCTGTATAGCAACAAGTCGTATGCTGACAAGGCTCAGCAATTTGTTGTGTATGAGACTGTTAGGGAGGCGACTCACACTCAGAAGCAGGCTTTAGTGAATGTTACTCCTGATGCCATCTTACCATTACTATGTCTTCAAGCAATTATACTGGCGATTTTACTAGTTGTAAGGATGCGTCCAACACTACTGAAGCCGCAAGGTACAGCAGCTTACGCTTTATGATATGAGCTGCATTGAACTTCTCAGAGCACCTAAGCCAGCTTAACGCAAATCATTAAGCTTCTCCTGTTTGCATGTGCTGATG
>JAABUO010006820.1_pt1 | contig 13070 bp, 10 predicted proteins | sample 5559291 | NCBI WGS metagenome assembly JAABUO01 (sample SAMN10711878, study PRJNA513372) | rock metagenome | isolation source: Antarctica rocks | place: Antarctica: Victoria Land, Finger Mt sud
ACTAGGACAACCTTATGCGAGGGGACAGGATTAGTTTTGTCACCAAAATGCTGAGTATGTGAGGCAGGGGTCAGGGCGCGTGGTGATGCTTTGAGATAATAATTGCTGGGACTCTTTTTTCTTCCTTCGATCTGGGGACCTTGACGGGCAGGTTAGTGAGGAAGAACGTGGCATTTGGGTAGTCTCTGGAGTACGGACGTATTGAGCCATTTCTGCAATGTGACCTGCCACGTAGATAATCTGGCGCTCCAATTGAGGTCATCCGGTCGACCTCGTTGTCTCTCACCTAATGGGTAGTGGTGCACCGTGCAAACTTGATGCCAATACAAGTGTCTTGGGATTTAGCTAAAGGATTACTGTTGATTGGATAGACTATATGAACGGACATTACTGTGTAGAAATCGTTGTGGGATGGAAGCGAATCACGAATCGACAGCAGCCGCTGAAAGACGGCTGAGTCATCCCTCTCCACTTGGAGGATCCCGCAGTCACAATTATGATGGCTAAAGTCCACAAACACTGTTCCCATTGCTGATTCTTCTCTGTTGGCTATCTAGTATTAGGCATCCTTCTATGATTATCAATTATAGTAAAGGAAACCGATCATTGCCGCTGTATTTCGAGTATCTTAGCTTGCAATATGAGATTCTGCAGAGGTCCCCCATCATGAATCTATTACCTCCATACCATACCATTATCATCAACCATCTATGGCGGTGTGTATCCGAGCCCGCTTCCCTTAGACCTCCCGCGGCATTGACGAGCATTCGTATATTAATTTAGCTTCATGCTTTCCCCTGCATTCACGTCTTACAAAACTCGATCCACCAACGGGCTGTCGCTATTATCACTCCTTGATCGCCTTCCTGAACTTTACAATTGTTGCGCCCAACGATTGTAATTGGTTGTTAATGCATCTCCACAACTCGCCTGTGATTCGATGCCGGTGCTTTGCCCTAACGATCCCTGCCAGCGGTTATTTCAGACGATATCTGCATGAATGGCTGAGGATCCTGCACGCACTATCGATCAACGATTGCCAACCGTGAGGGGTTTGCTCAATTGGGCGTGCAACCCAGGCATGTCTCAAGTCTCGATGCGCCGGAGAATTGGGATAAGATATGGATAGATACAATCCTTCTGCCACAGTCATGCGTCGGAGGTATTCTTGATACACCTCGAGTTGGAAACTTGTGCGACCACCTGGTTGTCTCGCATCAAAGAACTGGACTCTGGAGGCAAAGCGGCATTACTGCAGGACTCTATTCTCGTACTGTTCAGGCTATGCCTAAGAGTCGAACATTATAACGATTGCCGTGAAGTCGCTTCAGCGAACAAAGCCTCAACTGCGACTTGAGTCTTCACTGGCTTAAAGTCTCTTGAGATCCAAAACCTCTTGCCTCCAACATGGGGAAGCTCATCAAAAATCACTGGGCTCGTCTCATCATCCTCACTGCCGCAGCTTGTAAGTGCTATAGCTCGTCTTCTCTGCCTCCGTCATATACCTAATCACCTCAATAGACCAAGTTGCTGCTTCTTTCGAAGGGTTCTTCTGGCCCAAGGTCTTCTGGGATTTCCTAACGAAAAACCTCGACGGAGCCGTGAAGCCTGTACCCATCCTGCAAATCTTAAACCTCCTCTTCGGTATTCTTAGCCTTGCTTGGGAATGGCCGCTTTCCTACCTCTCTGGAACGGCAATGCATCGGAGTATGGAGGCTCGACTGGTAATATATCCGCTCAGTAGCCTGGCGGCGCTGTTACTGTATCAAGGGACGAACGCCGGGATCTACTATTTAGTGGGGATGGGTGTGTACTTTTGGGCCTTTAGTGAGGGCGAGGTAAGCTCAACCCCCAGTCAATATGTCCTTAATAGAACTCCAGTACTGACATCGCCGGAATAGGTCGTCTGTCCACAACCTTGGGCATTGCCAAAGAAAGTTCGAGCCGTCGGCAAAGTATAATGTGTGTATGTGGTTCTGCATCTGATCAACATTTATAGCATAGCGTGGGGCGGCATAAAGCATCAATACTCCAAGCTCCAGGGGACATAGCACTGGATATTCGATCGTCGTTGAGATACCACTTTTTAGAGTACCACTGCTAGAGCTCTACAAGCTGTACATGCAAGTTCAATAGATAATCAATGAGCGATTGCTCTTTAAAACCGCTAAAATCCTCCCATGATAGCTCTTAGCGCATGCAGATTGGAACGCGGGATTAGTGTCTCAAATCGAGAATCTTTCCAAATTATAGAGATAATTCCTACATGTTCACGCCACTCGATGCGTCTGAGATCGCTAAAATTACGGACACGACAGTTCGCGGCCATATCAAATCCTGTAGGACCACAACCTGACACGGCTCACAGTCTGCCTGGCGGAAATTACACAACCACGATAATTGTCGGCAAGTTGCAGAACCACCTGTATCTGCTACAAATCCACTGTCAAATTGAACGGAGACTTGCATGAGATGTAATGATAGCCTGCACGTGCGGACTTGAGACACCTGTTGCGAAACGTGTGAGAGCTGTTTTGAGGTTGTGCGAGGGAATGGGGGGAGGGGGTTTGTGCCACCTAGGCAAAGTATCAAGTGAACGAAGAGTATTTTTGGCGCATGCTCTTTCGAAGCGGCGATTTGCGGTCTTTGGTAGGGCGATTGGGGTGACAGTATTGAGTGCGTGGCAAAGAGCAAAAATTTAAAGTGAAAGACGACGCTACGAGAGCCTACATTGAAGGAAATGCACGCCTTGATGGATTCCAGACTTTGCTCTGGACTACACAATTTGTCTGCATCGGCTGGAAAACTATGTCATTACGAGCAGCAAAAACGATTAACGATTTTTCAACTCCTGTTGTGGCTTCTAGGCTGCACATGAAAATTGGTACTTGATGTGTTGTAAGTTCTATCAAACTAACGGCGTCCATGAAAGCTCTTTTTTTTTCAACCCGAAAACGTTAAGCCGTGCCATTTAATCAGTCCTCCTGACCGTATCTTTTCGTACTGTCTTAGTTTTTGCCTTCCCTATCTCTTCGGTGTTCCTCAGCATTCTCCTGCATTCGCCCAACTCACTTCTCTCCATCCGAAACCCTATACACATTCTCCCCACCTGTTCCAAAGGCCTCCTCAGGCCGGAATGCCTCAAATCTGGCTCTTACTCCGGCTCCTGCAGATGCTTCCGCCCTGCTCTCGGTCGCCCCACGCCCCTTCCCAGACGCCTCACCAGCCACCTCCGCTTTGTCCAAGTCCTCGGCGGTGATCACCTCTGACAGCCTTGTCAGTTGTGGAGGAACACGGGTGAGCACCCCTCGCGTCTGAGGTGGGTGGTGTTGTGATTGCGCCGGAGCTGTCGGCTGAGCAGATGATCGCTGAGCAAAGGACTGTCCGGGCTGGTGGTGTGCCAGTGACCAGGCGGCACGTGCCCGAGCTGCCTGCCTCCTTGAGAGGCGGTTTGGCGCCCAAGCAACGTTTCCAGGGATGAACTCCCCTCTGAACGCCGTCGCCGCATTTAGCGACGAGCGTCGACGTCCCATTCCACTCTGCCCAGGCTGTGTCGGACCAGTGGGCACTGGTCGTACAGGTACAGGATGCACTGGTTGTCCAAGTCCAGGAAACACTCGTTGTGTTGCTCCAGTATGCGCATGGTGCCCCTGATACTCTGTAGGTGCCATCGTGGATGGAGCTGGTGCCCTAGCTTGTGGAGCCAGGAAGCCACCCTGAGCAGCGATGATGCCTGCATACGTTGTTGTATCAATTGGGCCACTTCCAGGTCCCCGAGGCTCCCGCCGCATCTGCATTAACCTCATCCCCAAGGTCACTATCTCTTGCCAAAGGTCCTCCATCTCCGGTAGGTCTGGACGTCTCCACGGATCCACCGGCTCCGGCACCGGTGTACGAGCATCCACTTCGCCTTTGAGTTGGCGGAAGTGCGGATCATGGGCCATGCTGTCTAGGCGCCACTGCAGATCGTCCATTGGCGTTCGCCCTGGCTGTTCTGCCACCGGAGGATAGTACGGTGGCGGTGACAGCTCCTCCTGTGGGCAGACTGGGCATGGAAACCCATCGTCTCCCAGGTCGAACATCCAATGAACATGGTTGATCAACGCTGCGTCGTCAGCGAGCAAACAGCCATTTCCGTCGCCCAGCAAGTTCTGCTGGTGACCACATGGCCAGTTGTGCTGGAAGCCAATGCAGTCGCGGGAGACTGCTGTGGCGCCGGTTGGAGGCCACGAAGGGCCAGCGGTTGGGACTCCACTCAATGGACCACTCAAGAAATCGTTTCGCAATCTGTCTGGTTGCTCGGTACGGCCACTTCTACCAGAGTTTGAACGTAAATGGCTCATTTTTCTTTTGATATGAGACTGGTCTTTCTAGTCTAGTCTAAAAGACTTCTTCCACAACCTGCAGGGTACTCTGAAAGCTTGGGGTATATTCACTATCGCCGTTTTCGACTTAGCAGGTGAATCTATGAGATTTGAAGTTCTGTAAACCTGGACGGCTCTTGTCGTAGGGAAGGCGACTTATACTTGTAGCTGAAAACCAGTTGGGAAATGCTGTATTCTCCGATAATGAGAAATCTGTGTGGTTCCTGATAAGATCCGTTCTCGAGGTTTGAGATCTCGTTTACCTTCCAGAGAACCAAGGTTCTTGTATCTCTGTCAAGGTGAAGGTTCTCGCTTCCTTCTAGATCAGTGTGTTATCTGAACAATGACTGTTTAGCTGTTTCTTATATGAGCTGAAACTTTGTAGAAGGTGTTGGGTCCTTTCACGGTGGAGGTAAAGATTTGTGTCTTAGAGAGATGTGCATTCGGTGTACGAAGAAACTGGAAATGTCTCTTTGTGCAGCTTCAGTCCGAATCTGATTTCAACTTGGCTAGAAGTAGGTGCTCCAAGGTTTCTGATCGTTTCTTGAATGCCCGATGTTGAAGAATTTTCTCTTAGAGATAGAGTCAAAATACCGCGATCAAAGAGAGTCAGTGATTTGTTTGAATACCCCAATTCGTTAAAGGCTTTCCTGAGTTCGTAGGAGAAGCTTCTGGTCAAGATTTCTCTTGAAGAAGCTACTACTACACTAGTTTGGTAGACGATGACTTGTTTCAAGCAGATCGAGAGATCTTTCCTTGCTACAACTTTGGCCCAAGTTGGCGTTCTGATCTGTCGAAGCTTTTTCGAGGAAAGACTTGTAGTAACTGGAAGATAGTTCGTGAAGAAGCTGTACCCGAAGAAGTCTGTTAGACCAAAATCCGGTTCAAGAAGGTCGTTAGCTACGCTCGAGCTTCTGGTCTGGATCTTTGCTGGAAAAAGGTAGGAGAAGGTTCTTGGGATCTTTATTCGAAGAAGGTCCGCTCGAAATGATGTGTGAAGGAGCTTTGTGGAATAAGGTTCTTGAAGGTACAATGATCAAGATGGTTCTTGGATAAAGGCTTGATCAAAGCAAATTGCTGTCCCAGTTCCGGACTTTCTGGCTCTCACTTGAAGATGTTGCAACGCCGGGTGGAAGTTCATGAAGATGTTCTAACGCAGAAGGCTTCTGATAGATCCAAGCAGGTTGCTGTGGCTGTGGCTTTTGACTGTCCAGGTTGCTTGTAGGAAAGAAGAAACTCAGGTGCGAAAGAGCTGGTATATGTACCACAGGATGTCTCCCGTCCTCAATTGAACATCTGGTGAACAAATTCTTCACAAACCAGTTGAATACCTCAACACCGGGTGTGGAATATCCGACTCCAGGCGTGAACATCACAGCCTATCACCTAAACAAAGCGCAGACAAATATTCAACACCGCTAATGAACAAGCGCTGGTTTGGAATCACGGGATTGTGACAGCGCGGTGTTGAGCATAGGGTGGAGATGATTCATTTGTTGGATCTGAGGGAGGGGGACGTGCCAAAGGAAGGCTCTCCGTCACTCAGGACGAATTCATCTTCTTCTCCACCGCCATTGGCAGTCCCAGATGTGAGCTATTCATTACAAGCATTCCTTGTCACTTGGCTATGTATTCTGGATGTGCTGCTCCTCTATATCTAAAGTCATGGAGCAGACTGATGTGGTACTCCTCTGCATCACTTCTCGACCCATGTTTCATTCGAGGAAGATCTTGTCATCACAACTTCCCTAAGGTTGATGGCATGACTGGAGCAGGATGTATATTCGTATATATAACCACCCCGATCTGAAAGCAACACGTGACCGGCCACTGACTCAGGCCTTGCCGCTTTGCTCCCCCGCCAAGTCCCGTTTCGTCGACATGCTCCCTCCATGCTCTCTCATGCTCCCTCTGTGCTCCCCGTGCTCGCTAGTTGCTCCCCCATGCTCTCCCTCAGCCACTTCCTACGTTCTTCCCGGCTGCCGATTTCTTACAAGTTTAAGCGAGGCCGGTGGTGTAGCTAGAAGTGGATGCTAATCGAATAGCTCTGTCAGGCTCTAGCTAGAGCCTGACACCGGCCTCCATAAGAGAATCCTACTCCTCTGATCAACACCGGGCGCCATTGTGAATGACTCCAATGGTTTGATCATTGTTTAGGACAGTGGTCCGAAAAGCTGCTCTGCTAAAATTTTGTCAGCAAGAATGAAGAATGCAGTTGTGGCACTCTTATAAATGCGTAGAACAGATCGTCCCCTGCACTCAGTGGTGCTGGATTACGAGCATTAAAGAGACAATCAAAGCTCTGCCTTGCGGGAACCAGATTAAGTCTGCGCTGTTAAAAATATATAAGATCGATAGATACAAACGATATTGTCTCTACTGTTAAAACTATCTATTGGATCTCTTTAGGGAATTTAATATTTGTCCCGTAATTTGCATATTTTGCTCGTAAACTCGGTCGCGCGCTCGTTCCTCCCAAGCAGCATATATGTGCTCATCATCATCTTTATGCAATTGGAACTCCATTTGGGATCTAGGGTCCCTCGACAGCGTTGAATGAAGAAAGCGACGTTGCTGTTTTGCAATCTGCGGTTGACCGTGTCTAGAAGGCTGGTATCCTGGTCTTTGAGATGTTGCTAGTCTGTCAGCATTCGCGTATCCTGATCCCTTTGCCGGCGAGTAGAAATTTGTGTGGTTCAAGTTGCTGTTCAAATTGGTGTTGATGCTCTGATGGCTAGCAAGAGGTCTTGAGGACGCGTATTGCGACACCCATTTATATATCTCGCCTCGAATGGCGATGTATCCGTCTTCTTCTTTATCTACGAATTTAACCATGTTCACGTGATCGGCAGGAATGGTCAGAAGTGGATAACCAACCAAGCGAGCGGAGTGATCTTCAAAAATGTGGAAGTACCCGCCCATGGTGCTCATTGGAAGCTCTTCGGCGAAGCAAGCGGTAGCTATGGGTCTTGTATGCTGTCGAGTACCCGCATTGCTCCTTTCCCGTAGAATCTGCGCGAAGCGGTCTTCCAACACGCACAATACCTCCGAATCAGCTTCTAGAATATCCACAATAGAGGATTTGCTTGCCGGACAGTGGAGATCAGTCTGGCAGTAGGTGCAGCGCATTCTGCAGCTTTAGCCCCGTGGTGGGATGTGCCAACAAAGCAAATCCCTATCGTTGACGCTGCAATATCCCCATAGTCGCTATCAAGGTTGGAACTATCATGGCAGTAGTTAATCACTTGTTCCACCACGAGACCTCCTAGACTGTGGGCAAGTAATTTGATCGTCTTTTAGAATCCCAATAAATGGTTCAAACATCCAATAACTTTTCGAGATTCGATAGTGTTCCGAATGATCTCGAAAATGTATGATGCATTGCTCTGTAATCGCTCAATATATTGAGCAGGAAACCTAGTATAAAGTCATGGCTCCTCATGTTATATTTGCTTAGTATTCCTCAAAGGCCATCCGCCAAAATCAGCTCTCGGGCATCGGAATATTGGGGGAAACGATACTACTCCATCTAACCCACTTGAATAGTATACCCGTTGTGTCAGGACTCTTCGGTATCGGAAGGGAGAAAAGCCAAGTCTGCTTCCTCCGAGTTCCCCATCTGCCGATCTCCTCAAAAACACCGGAACTTATGTGGTAGATTATACGCTCTTCTTTTTCAATGTTTCATTATTCCCTAAGCTTCAAGGATTTAATTCCATCGGCAAGAATCCATCAATAGATTGTTGGTTTCGATTTATCGAACCGGGACATTACATCAGTCTTTAATAGATTGTGTAATAGGAAAGATCGTCTAATAGTATCCGTTTATGATTAATTTTAAGAGGTTCAAACCATTTTGCGTAGGGTTGGTATTCATTGCAGCCAAAGCCCTTGTAAATCCGTCAACACCTAGCTAATCCATCAGATGTGAGTCCATCTGGTGATAGCGGTGTGGAGAAGGTCTGAAGGCACTGTGCTAGATCCGGTTGGTTTGTAAGGTACCTTGTATGCGTTTAAGAATCACCTGCGATTAGTCAAACACCCTTCACAGTTCTACTTAAGTCCTTTTGTTTGTCTCTTCAATCTCCCCGATTACATAGTTGGGGGTGATCTAGAAACGTAAGAGCTTGCGACGCACGCGTTTACAACGTAGCTTACATTGTTGAAAAGGCCACTTTGGGCCGCAGAGCTAACAGGACTAGCTTCTACACTGGTCATTTCGTAGGTTTGGGTAATTGGACAATTGGAAATTTGGGGGGTGGACCCCAACAGAGCTAGACTCAGGGCCATTTCCAAAGCTGTGCCCAGTTCGACGTTTCCCCTAAACTTATACCAGCGTAGATGCCACGCGCTATGATACTCAAAATCCTCATGTTTTCTTGCCTGGAGTTCTGCTTCTTCGTTCTTCGAAAGCTTGCTTCGGAACAACCAGACGTTTGATAATGGGAATTTCTGGAAAACGCAAATTGTTCTCTCATAGAATCCTCGCGTATCAGCTGAATTGTACAGTTGAATGGCTCAAATGATCAACTTTCAGCAATTCCTTCACGGTATTGTAACAATTATCAGGCAGCCATCTCCTGCGATTTTGAGACAGCAAGGGAGACACCCCTCCGGTTCCTTTTTTCCCTTGGTTCTTCGTCTTGCTGCTGCTCTTTAAAACTTTTAGACTTCTGTTTCCTTTTCGTACTACGTCGTTGTACTGGCCAAAAAGAACTGGTTGATTCCTCGCCGTTGATTAACGACAATGGCCCAAACTTTCGTGGCCATTACGGTGGTTCTACGTTGCAGACGAGCTGTGTGGTACGTCGAAACGTAGCTTTGTCGAGGTGTAGAGGGGCCCCGTTGACGCTTTCACCTGGTTGAGGAGAGTTATTGACCCAGGAACGCGACTCCTGTAAGGGATCGAGCAACATTCCAGTAATACAGTTTTGACGACATCGTTATATATTGACGATGGATAGGTTGCCAGAACGTTGTATGTGAACTTGAATCTTTTTTGGCCCAAAAGGCATACGCAAAGAACATCAACAGTGGCATTATGAGATTAAATCAATTAATAAATCATGATATGTGCCTCTGTGTAAATAAGACTTTAATGTCATCAGATTCTGTCGCAGTGATTCCCATTTTGATTTAAAATGTTTACGGTGGCTAGGATGTAATACCTCATGGACCATCCTTCTTGGCCTAGTTACTCTTAGTGTTGACGAGACGAGATCGCTCAGGCCATCGTGGAAAACCGTATTTTCCATATACATTGTCAAATCTCAATTTCTGCGTCTCCCTGCGGTAATTGGAGAACCCTAACTCCTGAAGATCAACATGGTTCTTGTAGGATTCAACCTTGATTACTGTCATCCTTCCAGCTTCATTAAAGTAAACGTATACTTCGAAGATGTACAGACAAAGTTTTTATAGAGTATGACGATAAGGCATTAACGCGTCTTCGAGTGCCTTCGCATCATCGAACCACATAGCAGGTATCACAGTCAACCTGCACAATGCCGTTGCGATGGCAAGGACGCTTCTGTCGTCTCAGAAGCCGCATGACTAGGCACAGAGAAGGTGTATACCTCCTAGGACCGAAGATCTTTTCCGCTATAGCCATACTGCAGTTTTATTATTCTACCTGAGTTTCTAGTTCGAGTACCTTTTTTGAAGACTCAGATGAATAGCCGTAACTCTCATGTCCTCGAGTGTCCGAAAATTCAACGTATGAACTTTTCTGAAATTTACTCGCAAATTTTGAATTAAAGGACTGAAAGGGTCACTGGTGAATTTCTTTCTTATTGATCTGTAATTTCCATCAAGTCCAGTGCGAATAACTTCAAGAACACAATGACTTGAAAGGCAGAGCGTCGCCCGTCTTTGTTAGGTATCTCGTTCAATTTAGGACGAGCACTATACCCACAAGCCTTTGCGAAAGTCAGAGTGGATATTTAAGGAGTAAGTTTGACGCAAAAATTGGTGTCGTTGTCGTCTTGATTATATTTCATCTTCACATTAAAGCAACTATCACTAATCCTTATGAAAATTCAATGTGAACCTTTTCAATATTTCAATATCTCTTCTGGTCATACTGCATAGTCTATTAATATCCCAGTCGGTACCTTTGTTTTATTATGCCGGAATCGAGTGGAGGATTAGAATGTTTGAGTCCAAGAGATACAGCAGGCAATCATAATACTATGCCACCAAAATAATGACCCATGATCCGCCACCACCTCGCCCGTGTTGTTCTGTAGCGAGTCAGCATCGCACAGTACCAGATGCGAAGGCGAAGAGGGGGGTAGGCCCCAAGGAAAGATTGGAGAGTCGCATTGAGGGTGTTGAGCTCTCTAGCCACCTTGATTCCCACGTCAAGCATGGTTGGTTTAGAGATGCCGCCGAGGCGGCCAATTACACGTTGTGCGGCTGTAACTTCCTTATTAAAGGCCTTGAGGTGGGCCTTCAACGCCTCCTCCTCGGCATCGTCGTTGTCGGAGGGGGCGGCGCGCCAGGCCACCTCTAGTTCTACTAGAGTACTTTTACATACTGGCAGGCAAGAGGCGTTAATCCTCACACAATAGGCACAACGGTGGAACACGACGCAATCGCGGAACTCGGCTTCATATTCCGGATCCTGGTTGATTAGGTTCCAGCGCCGGGCACAACGGATGCAGAGCTGTTCCATCTGTGGCCACCAACGTAGGGGTAGGTTTTGGATTAACGCATCTTTGACCTCCTTACTTGCGTTTCAGCGCATTCTTTCTTCTATATAACGTCCTGCAAAGAGATTCCCAGTGTGACGAATACAGAGGGTTACTGCTGCTTATGAGCTTAAGGCGTATGTAGGTAGAGATGCTGAAGGTGCACGCTGCTTTCCTGAATATTGTTCCCAATTCGTCGGTGAATGTTAAGATTCTCTAGAAGTATATCATTGAACTGGGTAAGTGAAAAAAAGTGGAACTCCTTCAGCTGTGTTATATATGTAAGGTGGTTATAGTAGTTGCTGCTAGTTTCGCCGCTGCTGGAACGCTAGACATTGCTGTTTGAGACATAGACATGTCAAATCCAGCGGTTTTTCTTTCGTGGATAGGCTTCTCGACTGGCGATCTCATACCTAGCATCTCGAATGGATTGCACTCATTCGCAACCCTTCAGCTGATGTCACGATAAACGTACTTAACGTAGCGAGAGACATATCGAAAGCTTCTCGAGAAGATTCAGTGAGGCTTGCGACGACGGAAAGATCACCTCCGTCTGGCGTTGGCTGAGTTCGTTCGAGGTCCCTGCAGTAATAGAAGGACCTTTCATCATAATGACGGCGTTCTTTCTTTTCCGACTCGATCAGAGCTTCGTTTATCATTTTCAAGGTTCTTTCGCGAAGGTTCTTTACGAAGGTTTTCTTCTGATCCGTATCATTATTTAACAGAAGCTCCTTAGCGATGTGGTGGAAATGAGCGCCTTAAATGCGACCTTTAGCTCGTTCAAATAGAGGTGGCTGTTTTGTCTTTCCAGGAAACATCAGAAATCTTGTGACAAAGGAAGAACTAGCAATAGGTAGCACAATGTGCTTCACCTAATATTCTCTCGGATTTTAAATTCTCGTCTGATTCAATGGGATCTTTGATGATGAATGAGATAAGGAATCCGAAAGTAACGGACAGTGTTTATGTAAGAGTTTTCTGCTGTACACAGAAATCTCTTCGTAACTGGACACCACAATGCCGTACCTGTAGAGTCAGAGCGTACGCCTACGCATGTTGTTGATATTATCAAGCCTCTTGGTGCTTAGACTAGATGTTACAATACTTTCCAGACTGTAGCATTGCTCGGAGGGATGAAGGGCTGCCAGGTTGTGGTTTCAGGCAGATATCAACTTCCAAAGTCCGAGGAGTGCGAAGCCACCAGTGACAGCGATTGGACCGTCCTGGAAAGTGATCTCGGAGTCAGCAATAGTATTTTAAGTAGATAGCTGGAGTTATGAGACACGTCCAAGGAGGAGTGGATTGTCATGGTCTGGTCCTTCTTCAAAAAGGTCCGCATCGTCGAGGTTTACGATAACCAGCGACTCTGGTTCGGGCGGCGCGGTTGAAGAGGGTCTTGTCTATTTTCGAAACGTCGTTCAGTTCTTCAGTTTTGTTATTCAAGATCTCAGATTATCGAGAAGAACATCTTTCAGCGCGGGTAGACTGTGCAATGGTTTGTGAAAGACAACACCGGGGAATAAATGTGGAGGATACGTTCGGAAGAGTACCTAGGGGTATTATTTGGACAACTGTCAGATGTATATATCAGGTTGAAAGAGGAGGTGGGCTTCTTTTAATACAGAAATAGCTTCTTCGGCCCATTCCTAGCATCTTTTGAGAGGCTCATTGGGATATGATAGACGTTTGTTCATTCGTATGTCTTGACGATGGAATGATTTTGAACTACAGAAAATAATCACTTTTTAATGTTTTGACATTAACAATCGGAGCGACTTTGGCACAAGTTAATTTCAACCCGTCTAACTCATTGTTATTATCATTAAGTCTTTATCACAATCTCAATGTGCTGCTTGAGTCGTCGTCTCTTCATCTCAATATTCTCACCAATTAATAAATCGTACGCGTTAAGGAGCGAAAAGTTGAAGTCGGAGAGTTTTTACACCCGGCAGTGCTGTGACCTCTTTTATCTCTCCTCTGTCCATTATACCCCAAGTTTAGATGACGAATCTTC